>ERZ773107.1061-NODE-1061-length-26939-cov-3.996615_pt1 | contig 26939 bp, 22 predicted proteins | sample MGYA00580571_ERZ773107 | MGnify/ENA primary metagenome ERZ773107 (study PRJEB29015, sample SAMEA2737843) | human gut metagenome | biome: human gut; feature: human-associated habitat; material: faeces | place: China | collected 2012 ... | reverse complement strand
TTTGAATTAAGTCAGAAAATCCGTAAACAGATATTTTTTGCCACTTTCGTGAAAAATATCGAAACACATATAAAATCAGAGACTATGATAAAGGCTTTAAAACAGTTGATTTGTCAACAAGTCTGTCATTTATAAAGTTGTAAACTGGTGATATATATTATAATTATCGCTATTAATATAGAATAAGAAATTACATTTGTAAATCCATTTGTAAATTCATTAAATTTCACTGTTATTTCGCCATTATTTTTAAACTGAATTAATTTCAGAAGTTCCTTGTTACCATTCATTTGATTTATAATAGTTAATATTAATGACATTGTAGAAATTGCAACCGCTAATATAGAGAATATACTTTGTATAAATCCATCATATAAAATTTCATTTGCTTCTGCTTTTATTTTTAGCAATTTATTTCTATCTCCTGCCACATATTTTTTATAAAGTATGTGGCACAAACTACTGGATTAGCATTACATCTTTCTCGTTTATAACATCTTTCAATTCTATTGCAAAGTAATTTAAAATCATTTTCCAGATTTCTTAATGTCCCTGGGACCTTAAGGTGTCATGGGACCTTAAGGTGTCACTCAAGAATGATTATGTTTGTTACTTCGGAGTCTTAAGTTTTTTCTGTTTAACCGTAAGAAAAGAAATTACTTTTGATTCCGGATCTAACGTTCCAGATCTTAAACACATGAGATTTTCCAGATCATTCTGTGAAAAAATAACTCCATTTTGTGAAAACTCATGTATCAGCTCATTACGGCTCAGGTATCCTCCATCTAAAAGAAGATCTATTGCTCCCTGAAATATAGTATCTTTAAGCTGTCCTGGAACATCTCCTGGCTCTTTTGTTCTCCACCCATTTTTAGAAACTATCCGCATCATATACTGAAACTGATTAGCAGAAATGATTCCAAGCTGCCTAGTTCGATACATCATTGCTTGAATAGATACCCTCCACTTCTTTTTTAAAGATTTATAAAAATCTACGTTAGATGGATAAGCTGATACATTTCTTGAAAAAGTCGCCTGAGGCAAAAGTAACGCACTGGCAAACATATTAGCCTGTTTTTCACGTGCATTAAATTCATCTCTGGGTACATATTCATTTTTTTCTCCCCAAATATGCATTAAAATATGTCCCAATTCATGAGCCATATCAAATCTAAGTCTTTCAATAGGTTTATCTCCTATTGCCAGTGCAATGACATAAACTACTTTACCATTAACATTTATCTGTTGGCTGAATGCATCTATATGTGTATCTACATCTTTGAATCCTGTAACTATAATCCCATTAGATTCCAGAATATATTGCAGATTATCTACAGGACCTTTCCCAACTTCCCAATATTGTCTTACTTTATCAGCAAGTTCTTCAATACCTTTAACAGCTTCATCGGAATCCACATCCAGTATATTATCTGGAAGATATACGTCTGACGTGTCAGGAAGATTCAATTCCGGAAAATTAATATAATTCAATAAAATTTCATATAATTTTGCAACATATTCCAGTTTAATTCTCTGCGCATTCCTATTCCTTTTAGTTGCTGCAGCCTGTGATCTAAAATATGTATTCCCGGTCACAGCTGTAGATACATTCTGATTCATAAAAAAATCATATGGAAAATTTAAAGCCTGTGCAATTTTTACCACATTTTCATATGGTGGTGTATTATTATTATTCGCATATAATGACAGTGACTGTTTACTGATTCCCGTCTCATCTGCCAATTCTGTCATTTTTTTTACTCTGATATCTAATGCTTCTTTCAGACGTTCTCCATAAAATATTTGTTTATCCATATCCTTACCGATCGAAGCATGATTTTAAATTTATTATCGACAAAGAAATCATGCTTTCCTTCTCTCCTCCTTAATCTTTGGCAATATTTCTGTCTGCTTTTCAGATTCAGATGATTTACGTCCTTTAATGCCTGCTTTAATTGATACAAGACTGTGTGCATCTTTAACTTTTTCTGCTTTTATGTCTGTAACTGTTAAATCTCCAAAATTAGGCTTCAACATTTCCATTAATCCAAGACTGTGGACAACATCGAAATCTCCATCCAGTAATTTAGCAGTAAGATTAATAAGAGTATTATGTTTCACCTCATATTCAATTACCCAATGTCGATAATCTTCATCCAGGCTTAGCGCATCATCCATAATTTTTTGAAAATCATCTTCATATTCTTCCTCTGTAAACATAGATCCAAAAGAAAGATCATAGTCTGATAAAGACATTTGTTTTGCAGTTCCAACTTCACCTTTGTTTTCTGTATTCACCAGAGTCTGTAGAAAATGCGGACTTTGCGGATTCTTTTTCTGCGGAATTCGTTCAAGTGTATTCTTTGATGTAACAGAAAATGTTAGTCTATTATCATGATCTATCACAATACATCCCTGCCATGCACTTCGTTTAAAATATCTAATTTCTACAGTATCAGATTTTATTGAATTAACAAGATTTGTATTGATATAATCGCCTCGTAAAAATACGACTGCATTGTTGGTTGCATTATCACTGCCCATCAAATAAGTTCTTATATCTTCTCCAACACCTTTCGCAACAGCTTTCCCAATTTTTTCCATCATTTTCCGTGATTTTTCGGATATTGTCTCGTTATGCATTTTTACCTCCTTCATAGGTTTTCTTAATTTTATTTTACATTTTATTTTATTTTTGTCAAGTAAAACCTTATTTTTATCTCAAATTGTCAATTTCGATGTAAAAATCAGGATGTATACAATCGCATCCTGATTCAAGAAAATATCGTTGTTATTTACTTCAATTTTGAACATATTTTACTACGTTTTTCCAGTAATTTGATATCTATCATTATAATAGATCTTCTATTCTTTATATATACTCAACAAACTGTCCAAGTATCCAAATTATTTTCTGTCTTTCGGATAAGATTTTATATAAGGTTTCAAGGGGGGGGTAGATTTCTTAACGGATCAGAATTATAAAGACCTCCGATAATTAAGATGTTTTTCATCTGCCAATATGATATCTTAATTATACTGTGAGGTTCTTCTTTCGTCTATTGACATTATTTATGAATTACAGGAACGCTTAAATTCTCATTAAATTCTAGAAATCCATATTCGACATCATTTCTGAATAATATTCCGCTTCCATATCCGCCCTTGCTTCATTCATATAATTAAGTCGACCATCAATTCCATCAAGAATATTATTCAATGCTTCAAAAAAATCTCCTGTCTCTACAAAATCAAATCTCTTATTATGAGAAAAATACGCCTGCATACTATTTGACATCGGATACCTAAATTTATTAGCATCACTATCAAGTATATGAACTTGCATACAATAATCCTCTATAACATCTATATACTCAACATCGTCTGTTCCACTAATTCCTCGAATAACATAAGACTTAATCTTTTTCCACATTCCTGAAATGCTATGCTTTTTGTCCAACATACATTTACATTTCTTCTGAAAATCTTCCTCCGTTTCCTCAAACCATATTGTTTTCAAACTAAGTTCCACACAATTTCTATATAAATAGCACATTGGAAGAAACAAACGCTTACTACAATCAGATTCCTCTCCATTTATCTTTTTCTTCATATACCATTTTAAGTAATTTGCTGTTTCCAAATATGCTTTTGTATATGGATAGAACTGATCCCTGTTATACTTATACCCTACAACCGATTGACCATAATAATATCCTCCCGTTTCTATAAATACTGGAGCAACTTCTTTCCATTCAGTAGCACTTTCTTCATCTTTGTTGTACCACTTCTTTATAATTTCGTAAGCTGCTTCAAATTTACTTACAAATTTCACTAAATCAATATGAGTCTGTTCATCAAAAACTTTTTTTATTACAAATTTACCATCATTCCCATGATCATCTGATTCCCATACAATGTGGAACGGATAACGGAATGAATCTGATTCCCTATCCTTTTTCGATAAATCTGCAAAATACTTTTGCATCCATTGCAATTCTTCTTCCGGTCTTAGCCTAGAACATTTTTCCATTACTGCTGTCAAAATTTCTGCTGGATTATGTCTTGTATTTTTAACAAATCTTTTCCGTTCCTCTTTACCCTGAATGTATTGAAAACCAATCGCCTTTAATCCCAATTCAATGCAATGTCTATAAAGAAATGCAATAGAAAAGAAATATGTATCGAGTTTTCCTATATTCGGATGCTCTGCACACAAAATGAATTCTGTTATCTTGTGTGCAGCTTCAAAAAAGCTTTCTGCGTAATCAAAAAGCGATTTCGATAAATCATCTTTTGGTGCCAAAACCTTTACAATATATTTTGAGTGTCTATCAAACGCATTTATTTTTTTCCCTTTTTCTGGGCTTATTGTCGAAATTAAAATATCTGGTTTTTCCATTTTCTTTTCTCCCATATTAATCTTATGTCTTCTTAAAATCTCATGAACCTTAAGTTTCAATAAAGTTTCCCTCAGTACTGCAATACTGAGGGATTCTTGTCTATGTAATTATCTTTTATTGTAGAGTTCCATGAATTGAGTTGCAAACTTTGCCACAAGTCCATGATCTAGTGCGGTTGCCAAAGTTTCTTCATTATAGTTGGCAGTCGACGTCCAGTTATACGATCCATGCATAACATAGTCCATATCTATTATACAAAACTTATCATGCATTCGATTGTATCCCCAAGCCCCCCATTGAGGAATTTCAACTATATCAAATTCGTTTTCTTTCAGTTTAGATATCATTCCTCTATTTGACTCTTCCTTTGATAAAATAATCCGTACATTTAATCCTTGTTTTTTTTTGATTAGAAGTTCTTTATAAATTCTTTCGTTTGAAAACCATGCTACAGCAACCCATATTATGAATTTAGCATCCCTTATTCCTTGTATTACTTTGTCTTCTATTTCATCAAAGACCACATCATGTTCATATGTTTTCTGCGGTATATCAATTACTTGTGGACGTATTTCAACATGATATAATGCATATTCATCTGATTCCTCATATACATACTCCACCAGTTCTTCCAAAATTTTTTCATTTTCTTCTGCCATTTCGAGTAAAGGGACTGGTACTCGTAACTCAACAACTTCCCATCGTTGATAGGAACGCCCATGATTTGCAAAAGCATATTGCGGAACAAAATTTACTTCTGCTCTTCCTAACAACCTCATTAATTGATCTCTTACTTCAATTGCTCTATATTTTTTATCATATTTGAGCACCTCTACTATCGTGTTAATAAAAGCTTTTCTATCCATTAATATCACACTCTCTCTTCTTTATAATTTAATGTCATCAAAAAAGGATATAATCCCTACATTTCTCTCTTTTTCCATATTCAATTTTAAAAATAGTCATCAATTTTGGGATAAGGAGATAGATCTAATTCTCCTGTTAGATATTCCGTTTAGGGTGCTACCCTCATTACATAAGTACCTATGGTTGGCACTATTTAGATCAATCCTTATATCCATTTGCATCGAATAAACGAAGCTTCACAAATGAATTCATAAAGATTGTAAAAGATATAATTGTTATAACTTAATTGTAAGCATCTTTTTTTCTCAGATTGACAATCTTTGAAATCAAAAAACGCCTCATAATGTCAAATGATTCTTTGTTAAATATGGTTTTGTGGTATATACACTCTTCCATATTCTATTATAATAAGTCATCAAACATTAAAAGCCGTTACACGCTTTCAATATATATACGGCATCAAGCTTACATCTCACTATATTAGCCGTCGAGCTCCGCTTACATCTCACATTGCTCTGTCATCTTTTATGTTACATATTATAGCATGAGTATAACATTATTGCAAGTTTTTTTTCACTTTCTTATCACAAAAAAGATCCTCACCTCAGATTGTTCATTTCTTTAACTTGTTTTGCTGGGAATTTTATGATATTTTTCATTTCACTACTCCATTTCAGATTCTGATTTTCGATTATTATAAATTATTTCTTATAACATTATACAGTAACCCTTTGTAGAATTTTGTCGAAAAATAGCATATTCTCACATAAAATAGCTCAAATTTAATTTTCCTTATTATTGAAACATTCTAATATTAATCGATCACATTTCTATCTTAATTTTCTCAATCAATCCAATATCCGCCGGCAACCATTCAACATCCATCAATTCATCCTTCCCCAACCATCGAGCATCCTCATGCTCTTTCAAAACCAAATCTCCACTAACTACAGAACACCAATAACACCCCATAGATAAATGAAAATCCGGATAATCGTACTCTATTGTATCAATCAATTCTCCAACTTCAATCTCTGTGTCCAATTCCTCCATAATCTCTCTCTTCAAAGCTTCCTCTGGAGTTTCCCCTTCTTCAATCTTTCCACCAGGAAATTCCCATCCGCCTTTAAGATCACCATATCCTCTCTGTGTTGCAAATATCTTATCTCCGTCTCTTATAACTGCTGCCACTACCTTTATCGTCTTCATATCATTCTTCCTTTTCATTTTCGATTCGTAATCTAATCTATATTACTCTCTAAATACTGCAATAAATCATCTCGAACTGCATGTCTCATTTTTACTCTAAACTTCGCAATATCTCGTTCTTTTCCTTTATTATCTAATTTTTTTGCAGGCTTAACTTCTACAATATCGAACTGTCCCATATAATAAAATGTCGTTTCTGCATCGCTTTTCTTAACCATCAAATGTTTTCTATAAGCTTTCATCACATTTTGCGTATAAGAACTATCAATACCTCTTCCAATCTGAGTATCCCAACAGAATATTTGATTGTCTTCAAACACATCTGCATAATCAGGTTTTCCATCGATATATTCTTTACCATCGTCTTCTGTTTTTTCTTTATGATATGTAACAAAAATAAAAACATCATCATTAATCTTTTTCATCCCATACATCGTAGAAGATAAATCTTTGCTACAATCCATCAGAAAACTAACATCTCTTCTTGAATACTTCTCATATAAAACAAATGGGACATCTTGATTGTTATTCTGAATATATTTATCTTTATATCGTTGTAAACCTACAGAAATAATATCTTTTAATTCTTTATGGAATTCCTTTTCATTTAATTTCTGTGCAAAACCTTCTGCACGCTGTATACTTCTATTTTCATTATGCTTTAAAATATCCATCTGTATATATTTTTGATATTCCGCATCGTTACTAACAAAATGACCTCCTAAAACATTAAGAGTACTCTGAATACCATCCATATTCAAAAGATATCCAAATTTTGTTGAAACATCTTCCTGAAACTTTTCTATAGAAATCTCATCATGGTACAACATCAGTTTTAACAATTCTAATTCCTGTGGGCGTACTCCACTTAAAACTGTCTTTGATAAGTATTCCAATATCAGCAATTCTTCATCTGAAACTTCTTCTATTTTTTGATCCTTCTCTAAAGATTTCAACATTGCATAATACGTCTTATATTCTCGAATAATAATCAAAGGGTCAATCTCTTCATTTTCATAAAAGTCAATTAATCTTGGAATTCTACCTAATCTATTCTTCAAAGAAATATAACTTTCCTTTATAAATGCCTTCATACCTTTCATCTTATCAACTGCATTAAATATTCGTTCTTTAGATATTTCATCAAAATGAATTGTAGATGCTCCTGGAATCAGACTATTTCCACTGACTACATATTTTCTTACATTATCCTTGTTATAACTACGATCCCCAGATAAAGCAATCGGTATCATAAAGTTATTCTTATAATTTCCAATAAAATCAAGTATTACCACATATTCTTTATCTTCTGCTTTTCGAAGTCCTCGTCCTAATTGTTGGATAAATACAATCGGTGACTGCGTTGGTCTTAGCATAATTACCTGATTAATCTCTGGTACATCAACACCTTCACTAAAAATATCTACAGATAAAATATAATCTAACTCATTTATATCATCGGTGACCAAACGTTCAATTGTATCTCTTCGAACTTCTTCTGAATCTGCACCACTTAACGCTAATGTACGCCAACCATGTTCATTAAATTTCTTTGACAATTCATTTGCTTCTTCAATTCTGCTGCAAAAAATCAAACCTTTTACTCTATTACCACTATAACCATAATATTCCGCCTGCTCCATCACATATTTTACACGTTCATCCGAGGTCAAAAATCTAAAATTTTGTAGCTTTTCTTCTTTTGTCAATTTGTTTCCATTGACCATTGTATCATCAACAATTTCTAAATCAGTAATTCCAAAATAATGAAATGGACATAATAAATCTTCTTCCATTGCTTTTTGCAATCGAATCTCGTATGCAATGTTGTGATCAAAGATCTCATAAATATTACGACCTTCTATATGATCATCTCTTTTATCAGGTGTTGCTGTCATTCCCAGTGTAAATTGTGGAGTAAAGTAATCCATAACCTTTTTATAACTATCTGCTGAGGTATGATGAGCTTCATCATAGATGCAACATTCAAAATGATCTCTTGCAAATCTTTCTAAATTTTCTTTTTTAGATAATGTCTGTACCGTTGCAAAAATAAAGTCTGCATCATAATCATGATATTTACCAGTAACTAATCCCATTTTAACAGATGGTCCAAAAACTTTTTGATATGATTTTAATGCTTGTTCTGCGATTTGGTTTCTATGTACTAAGAATAAAACCTTCTGATATCCTAGCTCTCGAACAGCAAATGCCGATGCATAAGTCTTTCCAGTTCCTGTACTGGATAATAGCAAAGCCTTTTCTATTCCTTCTGATCTCATCTCCATAAGATTATTGATAAAAGCTAACTGCATCTTATTTGGTTTTAATTTATAGCTTTCAAAATCTACAATTTGTTCTTTTGCTGCTTGTCTTTGCTGTTTTTTGATAATTTGATTTTGTAAATATTGCTCTTTATAATCCTCAATAAATTCTTCATAATATTGACTATTTGGTGACATCCATAAATTCTTGAATTCATTTAAAATTTCTTGTGCAACTTCTCCTTGTTCTGTAGAAACAATCTTTGTATTCCATTCTCTATTTTTTGTAATTGCACTGGATGTCATGTTGGAACTTCCGATAATGATTCGATATAATTCATCTTCACGGAATATATATCCTTTTGTGTGAAATCCTCCAACCTCAGAATTTGTTCGAAACATTTTTAATTCAATATTTTTCAACTGAGCTAATCGATCTAATGCTTTAGGCTGACTAAATGTTAAATAATCTGTCGTAAGAATTTTCCCCGGAATTCCTTTTTGTTCTAGCTCTTTTAAAATCATAGATAGAGATTCAAACCCACTATCAGTAATAAATGCTACACTGATAAAGAACTCATCACATCGTTTTAATTCTTGTTCCAAAGAAACAAGAACTTTCTTTCCTTGTTTATAATCGTTGTATATAAATTCTGGCCGGTATGCTAAATTTGAATTACTAGATTGATCAATAAATGCAGTTGTCAAACCAGATATTAATTCTTCAGATTTTGAATTCATCATAATTCTTCCTCTCTTGTTATATACGCCATATAATTTCAATTATTAAATATAAAATTTAAGAAATCAACTTTTACAGCTTTCTTATTTCTATAATATAGTATAGCAGATCATACATATACTTTCTACCAACAAGTTATCCACAATAAAAGCATATATCAATCGGAAGCTACGTGTCCTAATAATTAGATTCAAAACCAAATTTTTTTAATATCCTTTTATTCAATTTTTCTTTATATATTCTCCTGATTACTAGAATAAAAAAGAACAACTTGTCTAAGATCTTCAATAAACTTATCATACATATAATAATCTGGAGATATAATTTGTATGATAAGTGGAGCTAAAACATAACCTAATACAACAACAAGCAACATTATAATTCCCACAAGATGTATTTTAGTTGCTATCGCCAATTCACCCCAGAATTTCTCATACAACACTTCTTTTTGTCCAAACAATCCTATTGTCGTAATTACTACACCTATATTTTTTAATATTTTTTTAAAATCTTGAAAACAGTCACCTTTTCTTTTTTGTTTTTCTGCTTCCTCTATTAACAGCTTCATGCCCTCAATATTATGTATATTAATTTGATGTTTCTCTAATAAATTAATTACCTTTTTCATACGTTTTTTAGAATATTTCCTACTAATTTTCTTTAATCTAAATTTTAACATTGAAGTGGTTTCTTCTATTTGCAATCCAATCGCTATTACTATAAGCAATATCGCTAATGTCCAATTAGCCATTTGTTGCATATTACGAACATAAAAAATTGTCCATACTATCGTTATTATCACAATCAATATAGTCAAAAGTTTATTTTGCCATGGTAATTTTTTCCATGATACACCCTTACTAGCCTTATCAAATTTTTTTATTTCTATTTTATACTCTGTAAATAAATCACAAAATCTCAAAATGCACTCCTTCGTTATTCATTAATACATTATTACATTTGAAACAAAGTTGTCATATCTTTATTTTCTTATTTATATATTATTAGCAAATCTTATCAATTCATTTAAATTCCATACAAAAACACACACCACAAAAGTGATGTGTGCCATAAAAAAACAAATTCTATTCAATTCCAAAACAAAGAAATCAAATTATTTCAACTGAGCAGCAACCTCAGCCGCAAAGTCTTCTTCTTTCTTTTCAATACCTTCACCAGTTTCAAAACGAACGAATCCTTTGATTGTAACATTAGCTCCGTTTGCTTTAGCAACCTGTTCTACGTATTTTCCAACTGCCTGTTTTCCGTCTTCAGCTTTAACATAAGCCTGATCTAACAGACATACTTCTTTTAATTCTTTGTTCAGACGTCCAACGATCATCTTTTCGATGATGTTTTCTGGTTTGTCTGGGTTTTCGTTCATAGCCTGAACTTTTAAGATTTCTGTTTCATGCTCGATGTAATCTTTAGAAACTTCATCTCTGCTTGTGTATTTTGGAGAAATAGCTGCAACCTGCATTGCTACGTTTTTAGCCATCTCTTTGATCTCGTCGTTAACTACGTCTGTAGCAACTTCTACTAATACACCGATCTTACCACCAGCGTGGATGTAAGATGCAACAAATCCGTCTGCTGCAGATACTTTAGCGAATCTACGGATGTTTAAGTTCTCTCCGATAACAGCGATCTTACCATCTAATGCTTCTTTTACAGTTTTTCCAGCTTCTGCTTTAGATTCTTCTGCTAAGAATCCTTCGATATCAGCTGCTTTTGTTGTAAGAGCCTGATCAGCTACTTCTGCTACATATGTTCTGAATGTATCATTCTTAGCTACGAAGTCTGTTTCAGAGTTAACTTCAACGATTGCTGCTTCTTTTGCATCTTCAGATACTGCTACTGCAACAAGTCCTTCAGCTGCGATACGTCCAGCTTTCTTTGCTGCTTTTGCAAGACCGTTTTCTCTTAAAAATTCAACTGCTGCGTCCATGTCTCCGTCTGTGTTTGTAAGAGCTTTCTTACAATCCATCATTCCGGCACCAGTCATTTCTCTTAATTCTTTTACCATTGCTGCTGTGATAGCCATGATTCTTTTTCCTCCTAAATTGAAAATGTGAATAAATTATTCAGCGTCTTCTGCAACTTCTTCAGAGTCTGCATCGATTCCCTGGTTTGCTTCGATAACTGCATCAGCCATAGCAGATGTGATCAGTTTTACTGCACGGATCGCATCATCGTTTCCTGGGATGATATAATCTAATTCTTCAGGATCGCTGTTTGTATCTGCGATTCCAACAAGAGGAATTCCTAAAGTATGTGCTTCCTGTACACAGATGCTTTCTTTCTTAGGGTCTACAACGAAGATCATGTCTGGAAGTCCACCCATTTCTTCGATTCCACCTAAGTTCTTCTGTAATTTGTCTTTTTCTTTGTTAAGTTCTAAAACTTCTCTCTTTGGAAGTACGTCAAATGTTCCGTCTTCTTCCATCTCTTTGATCTTTTTCAGTCTAGCGATTCTAGATTCGATTGTCTTGAAGTTAGTCATCATTCCACCTAACCATCTCTGGTTTACGTAGAACATTCCGCAACGTTCTGCTTCAGCCTGAATAGAATCCTGAGCCTGTTTCTTTGTTCCTACGAACAGAATCTTTCCACCCTGTGCTACACAATCTTTTACTGCGTTGTAAGCATCGTCAACCATTCCTACAGATTTCTGTAAGTCGATGATATGGATACCATTACGCTCTGTGTAGATGTATGGTGCCATTTTAGGGTTCCATCTTCTTGTCTGATGTCCGAAATGTACACCTGCTTCAAGTAACTGTTTCATTGAAATAACGCTCATTTTAAATCTCCTTTAGTTTTTGCTTCCGCTATTTTCATCGTTCTGACAAACCTCTTGGGCACTTACCAGAATTCCAATAGCGTGTTTATTTTTACCTATGACAGTATATCAAACCTTGTCCTTCTTTGCAAGAACTTTTTCTTTAATTCCAAAAGAATTAATCAAGCTTTGTGATCTCGTCAAATATAAAGTCATTGACTACCTTAATATATGTTCCTTTCATACCAGAGGATCTTGTCTCAACAACTCCGGCACTTTCTAGTTTCCTTAGTGCGTTTACGACAACGGATCTTGTGATCCCGAATCTGTCTGCGATCTTACTTGCAACTAAGACTCCTTCATTGCCTTCTAATTCTTCTAAGATATGGATCACTGCTTTGTGTTCTGTGAAGGATAACGTACTGATCGCGGAATCAACGATTCCTTTCTTTCTTCGTTCCTGTTCCACTTCTTCACTTACAGATCTTAACATTTCAAGTCCGACAACGGTTGTTCCATATTCCGCTAAGATAATATCATCAATGGAATAATTCTCTCTCTGGCGGTACATAAATAATGTTCCGAATCTCTCTCCTGCGATATCGATCGGTGCGATGATCGCATAGTAATCATCAACGTCTGACTCAAATCCCAGTGTGGAAAGGCTGACATTTTCATTGGTGGAAAGAATCGTTAATAGTCTTTCATTTAATGAAAAATCAACATAATCTTTGACATTTCCTGAGATCAGCTGATGAAGCACTTCGATGTGGTCTGCTTCATTTTTACCTAAGATCTTTCCTTTTTTACTGATGACAAGGACGTTTGAATTCATTACTTCTGTCAGAACTTTACAGATATCGTTAAATACAACTTTCTGTGAATTGTTATTATGAAGTAATTTATTGATCTTTCTTGTTTTATCTAGTAATTGTATACTACTCATCTATATTTTTTCTCCTTATTTTGACACTGACTCCCCAGAAGTCTCTTTCTCTTTTGCATCTTCTGGCATGCTGCATACGAATCCACATTCCTTGCTAGAGCATACAAGCTTCTTACCTTTTTCGATCATATAGCTTCCGCATTTTTCACATTTGACTGTGGATGGTTTCTGCCATGACATAAATTCACATTCCGGATTATTTTCACATCCGTAATATTTTCTTCCTTTTTTCGTTTTCTTTAAGACAACTTCTCCGCCGCACATTGGGCATGGAATTCCGACTTTTTCAAAATGTGGTTTTGTATTTCTGCATTCTGGGAATCCAGGGCATGCAAGGAATTTCCCATATGGTCCGTACTTCACGACCATATTTCTTCCACATTCATCGCAGATAACGTCTGTGACTTCGTCTTCGATCTTGATCTTCTCTAATTCTTTTTCTGCATTCTTCACTGCGATCTCAAAGTCTGGGTAGAAGTTTTCAATGACGGATTTCCAATGGACTTTACCTTCTTCTACCATATCAAGCAGACCTTCCATCATCGCTGTGAAGTTCACATCGACGATACTTGCAAATGCTTTCTTCATCATGTTGTTGACTGCTTCTCCAAGCTCCGTGACGTATAAGTTCTTCTTTTCTTTGACAACATAACGTCTTGCTGTGATCGTTGAGATCGTTGGTGCGTAAGTACTTGGACGTCCAATTCCAAACTCTTCTAGTGTCTTAACTAAGGATGCTTCTGTATAATGAGCTGGTGGCTGTGTAAAATGCTGTTTTGGTTCTAAATTATTCAATGTAAGTTTGGTATCTTCATCGATGGATTTTAACATTACATTTCCTTCGGATTTCTCATTGTTAATGTTATATACAGATAGGAATCCATCGAAGGCGATCTTGCTTGCGGATGCATTAAAACGATAATCTCCGGCAGCGATCTTTACAGATGTATTCTCGTATTTGGCTGGTGCCATACGGCTTGCCATGAAACGGTTCCAGATCAGCTGGTATAAACGGAACTGATCTCTTGATAGTTCATCTTTGATGCTTGCTGGTGAGTTTGTCATGTAGGTTGGTCGGATGGCTTCATGTGCATCCTGTACTTTCTTGTCGTCTTTCTTGGCAACAGTTCCTGCTCCAACGAACTCGGCTCCATAAGCTTCCTTGATATATTCTTTCGCTGCGGCATCGGCTTCTACAGAGATACGTGTGGAGTCTGTACGTAAGTATGTGATCAGACCGACAGTTCCCTGTCCTTTGATATTGACACCTTCATATAACTGCTGTGCGATACGCATCGTTTTCTGTGGTGCGAAGTTTAACTTGCTGGATGCATCCTGCTGAAGAGTACTTGTCGTAAATGGAAGTGGGCTCTTCTTTAATCGTTCTGTGACTTTCACTCCTTCGACGGTGAATTCTTTTCCTTTTAAATAGGATAAGATCTCATTCATCTCTTCTTCGCTGTGGATCTCGATCTTCTGTTCTTTATTGCCAATCAGTTTAGCTTCTAATGGCTTTTTGCTTCCTTTGACATCTAATAAGGCTTCTAAGGACCAGTATTCCTGTGGAATAAACAGATTGATCTCTTCTTCTCTGTCACAGATCAGGCGTAGAGCTACGGACTGAACTCGTCCAGCACTTAAACCTCGTTTGATCTTTGCCCAGAGGATCGGACTGATCTGGTATCCTACGATTCGGTCCAGAACACGTCTTGCCTGCTGTGCATCGACTAAATTCATATCGATGTCTCTTGCGTGTTTGATGGAGTCTTTGACAGCTGTTTTTGTGATCTCATTAAATGTGATTCGGCTGTAGTTTTTGTTCTCCAGTTTTAACGCGTAATATAAATGCCATGAGATGGCTTCTCCTTCACGGTCCGGGTCAGTCGCGAGGTATACTTTGTCTGCTTTTTTTACCGCTTTACGAAGAGCTGCTAATACTTCACCCTTCCCACGGATCGTAATGTACTTTGGTTCAAAGTCATTCTCGATATCTATTCCTAAGGTACTCTTTGGCAGATCGCGAACATGCCCGTTGGACGCGATCACTTCGTAATTCCTGCCCAGGAACTTTTTGATTGTTTTGGCTTTCGCCGGTGATTCGACGATAACTAGATATTTTGGCATATAGTATTACCCCTTGTTTACATTTTTTTGATATATAAGTTCTGATGGATCTGTTTAATATATCCTTTCGCTTCTAATTGAAATAAAGCTTGGATCACTTCTTCATAAGAATCTTGGGATGTACTTAAGATCTCATCAATATATTTCGGTTTCAAACTCAACATATCATACACCCTTTTTTCTGCCTTTGCAAGAGATTTTGCACTATGCTTTGGAAATTTTCGTGAAAATCCCGTGAATTCTGAAAATTCTGTTAAAATATCGTCGACATTTTCAACTAATTTTGCTCCTTGTTTGATCAATCCATGACACCCTTGACAATGTTTGTCTGTGATCATTCCGGGAACCGCGAACACTTCTTTGTTCTGATCAAGCCCGCAATCCGCCGTGATCAGCGATCCGCTCCTTGCTCTGGCTTCTGTGACGAGGATTCCATCACTTAATCCACTGATGATTCGGTTCCTTTCTGGAAAATGCCATTTGAGCGGTTCACTGCCTGGCGGGTACTCAGAAATAACTGTCTGATTCGCATACATGTCATAAAATAACTGAAAATTTTCTTTTGGGTAAATGAGATCGATCCCACATCCTAAAACCCCAACAGCCTGTCCTTTTTTGTCGATTATTTCACGGTGAACCGTCCCATCTACGCCCCTTGCGAGTCCACTTACAATCTGTACGCCTTGCTGAGCCAGCTCTTTTGCGAACTTTTTTGAGATTTCGAATCCATAAGTTGTCGGATATCTTGATCCAACGATCGCTATTGACAGTTCTTTTTCTTCATATGGCTGACCTTTTTGAAAAATCCCATACGGAGCATCGTAGATCTTCCTCAATCGATTCGGGTAAGCAGCTTCTTTTTGAATGATAAAACGAATATTTTCACGATACAAGGCTTCATAGCCTTTCTTGATCGCTGTTTCATCTCTTGAATGAACGAAACGATCGTATTCAAGTTGTGTCATGTGTTGTTTTAAGATTGCTGGGTTGATCTTATAGAGTTCTTTTGGATGAATGAAGATATCCATCAATTCTTTTTGCTTCTTGATTGGCAATCGGACTTTGCCGCATAGCCAGTACCAATATAATTTATCTTCCATATTCAAGCACCTCTTTGATAAATCCTGTATTTCTGAAGGTCATGGCTTCCATCAGGTGGATCGGTTTGATCTCTGATTCATTTTCCATAAGCATGATCGTCAGGGCTACTTTTAAAATCTTATCCATTCCTCGCCTTGTGATCTTGCCAGATCGATAGGCGATATCTAAAATCTCTTTGCATTCTTTGGATAAATGAAGGAGCTTGTTTAACTGTATGTGGCTTAAATGGCTGGTATCACTGCATTGATAGTTTTTTAATAACTTTTTTTCTCTTTGGATGGTTGTTTCGATGCGTTCTTTGATCTGATAAGATGTTTCTTGACTCTCTTTTTGTATCTTCTGTGTGTCAGCCTCTTTTTTACTTAGACATAGGACCATGTCAAAACGGTCTAAGATCGGACCGGACAATTTCTTTAGATAACGCTTTTTTTCATGATAAGTACATCGGCAGATCCCATCTTCCAATCCATAACCGCAAGGACATGGATTCATAGTGGCGATCAGTTGAAAGTCTGCCGGAAACTTGTGGTAGATCCCATTTCTGGTGATATCGATCGTTCCATCTTCCAATGGCTGTCTGAGTGCTTCGATACATTCTGTTTTAAATTCCATAAATTCGTCCAGAAATAAAATGCCATGATGTGCTAATGTGATCTCTCCTGCCGTCGGCGTCTTGCCGCCTCCAAGGAATGCGGCTTTCGGGATCATTGGATGTGGCTGGCGAAATGGTCTGGTATCATCTTCTAAATACCGTGGAATTCCAGTGGCATCATAGATTGCCTGAACTTCCATCTTCTCTTCTTTTGATAGTTGTGGAAGAATGGTCGGGATCCTTCTGGCTGCCATTGTTTTTCCTGAACCTGGGGAACCAATGATCAATAGATGATGTCTTCCAGTGACCGCGATCTCCATCGCTCTTTTTAAATGTTGTTGTCCGATGATGTCACTGAAGTCTTCTTCTGACTCTTCCTTTTGATAAGTTGTTGCACTTCTGCAACTTTTTTGATGATATGTTCCATGAAAATAGTCCAGGACATCCTGTAAACTGTCCATAAATACCACTTCAATATCTTCAATCCCTCTTAGAGAATTCTCATCTTCACTTGCCGCAAAGAACTTGTGAATTCCTTGTTTTCTTGCTTCTAAAACGATCGGAAGGCAGTTTCCTACACCTCTGATCTTGCCGTTTAGTCCTAATTCCCCCATGATACAGATGTCATCTAACTTGCTTGCATCGATTAAATTCAGGCATCCTAAAAAGGCCACGGCGATCGGGAAATCAAACGCGGTTCCGTTCTTTCTTATATTGGCTGGGGATAAATTAACGGTGATCTTCATCGACGGTAAGGGATGGCCGATGGAGCGCAGTGCTGATGCAACCCGCTCTTTTGCTTCCATAGATTCTTTAGAAAGATAGCCTACCATTGTAAAATATGGCAGGCCGTTTCTGATCTCTACTTCTACGTGGATGAGCTTTCCGCTCACTCCACTGACGATTCCTGTGATTACTTCCTGATAAATAATACTCAACTCCTTCTCTTCTCAAAAAGGAAGCTGGTTTCAAAATGATATGGTTAGTTTATCATAAAAGTAATATTTTTACAATCTTGTTTATTCAAAACAATTGTGATTATTTTAATAATTTCTTTAATTCACTCATAAATGTGTTCACATCTTTGAATTCACGGTAAATGGCTGCAAATCTTACGTATGCAACTTCATTTAAATCCTTTAATTTGTCCATGACCATCTCTCCGATCACGGATGTTTCGACTTCTCTTGTTCCCATGTTATAGATCTTTGTCTCGATCTCATCGATCGCTGCTTCGATCTGCCCCATGGATACTGGGAGTTTGTGACAGGATTGTACGATTCCATTCCGGATCTTGTTTCGATCGTAGAGTTGTCGTGTCTTGTCTTTCTTGATGACACTCAACGGTTCTGTCTCTATCTTCTCATAAGTTGTAAAACGTTTTCCGCATTCGTCACATTGTCTTCTTCTACGGATCGCATTGTTGTCTTCTGCCGGTCTGGAATCTACGACTCTGGAATTCTCACTTCCACAATATGGGCATCTCATCTTCTTGTACCTCCGTGTTTTTACTGCTTGAAGTATATCATTTTTTTTGTAGAAAAGAAAGCTTTTCTTTTATTTCAGGCATTCTTTTTCGTTGATATCGACTAGAATCGTATCTCTGCCGATCCTTACAATACATTTGTATGGGATTTTGTAAACTTTATTCTTACCAACGCATATGAACATCTTCGTTGTTTTGGGAACGATCAGATAACAGATCTTACCCGTATGGATTTCAAATTCGAGGTCTAGGACAAGGCCTAAACATTCTCCTGTATTACAATTGATCACATCTTTTTGCCGAAGTTCGAGAAATTTCATGTCAGGAATCCTTTTTCTTCCTATTATAATAGTATTCTTTTTTTCCATGAATAGAAGCAGAAAAAAGCAGGAGATTCTGATCTCTCGAATCTCCTGCTTCTTTATTATTATAATGATATAAAGAAAGATTAAGCTTCTTTCTTTGGTGCTGGTTTCTTAGGAACTAATTTCTTTCCTGTAATGATTCCTTTTGGACATTTACCTGCACATAATCCACAACCTACACATTTATCGTAATCGATCTGTGCGATGTTGTTTTCAACTTTGATCGCTCCAAGTTTACATACTTTTTCGCATGCTTTACATCCGATACATCCTGCTTTACATACAGACATAACGTTTTTACCGAATTCTTTAGAGCTGCACTGTACTCTTGTTTTCTTGTTTTCTGGTACAAGGTCGATCAATGCTTTTGGACATGTTTCTGCACATTTTCCACATCCTACACATGCTTCTTCATCGATGTGAGCGATTCCGTTCACGATAGAGATCGCATTTTCTGGACATACTGCTGCACAGCTTCCAAATCCCATACATCCAAATTCGCATCCTTTTGGTCCTGCACCTGGTACGTTCATCGCTTCGATACAGCTCTGAACTCCTGAGTACTGGTATTTGTCAGATGCTTTTTCGCAAGTTCCGGCACATTTTACGAATGCGACTTTCTTCACGAATTCTCCTGCTTCTACACCCATGATCGCACTGATCTTCTCAGCTGCAGCTGCTCCACCAACTGGACAGCCATTCACTGGTGCTTCTCCATTTGCGATTGCTTTTGCAAGTCCATCACAACCTGCGTATCCACAACCACCACAGTTATTTCCTGGAAGTTCTGCACGGATGGCTACTTCCTTCTCGTCTACAGGAACTTTAAATTTCTCTGAGGCAATTCCCAGTAAGATTGCGATAAGCAGACCGGTTCCTCCGACAACAACCATGGCAAGTAAAATTGCTGATATATTCATCTTCTTTACCTCCTAAATAAGTCCTGAGAATCCGAAGAATGCGATTGCCATTAATCCTGCTGTTAACAGTGTGATAGGCATTCCTTTGAAAGATTCTGGGATGTTGTTGTATTCCATCTTTTCACGGATACCAGCAAGGATAACAATAGCGATCAGGAATCCTAAAGAGATACCGATACCATTGACTACGCTGGCGATGAAACTATAGTCGTTCTGTACGTTTGTTAATGCTGTACCAAGAACTGCACAGTTTGTTGTGATCAGTGGAAGGAATACTCCCAGAGATTCATATAATGCTGGCATAGATTTCTTTAATACCATTTCTACGAACTGTACTAATGCTGCGATTACCAGGATAAATACGATCGTATTTAAGTATGTTAAATCTGTTGGTACTAATAAAAATGTATAAATTAAATTTGTAACTGCTGATGCGATAGTAATAACGAAGAGAACGGCTGCACCCATTCCGGCTGCTGTCTCAACTTTCTTAGAAACTCCAAGGAAAGGACATAAACCAAGGAACTGGCTTAATACGACGTTATTTACCAGCGCTGAACCGATGGCAATTAACAATAAACTTTTCATCTTAATCCTCCTTATTTGTCATCTACAGTTGTATCAAAAAAGCTTCTGGAACCGCAAGCGCTGTTTCCACAGTGAGAACAATCTCCGCATCCACCACTCTGTGCTTCTCCGGCTTTTTTAGGTTTTTTGCTCTTAACTTTATTCTGGATCGCTACTAAGCATGCAAGTACGAAGAATGCTCCAGGTGCCAGGATAAAGATTGTGATTGGTTCGTATGCAGATGGCATTACCTGCATTCCGAAGATCTGACCTGCTCCTAATAATTCACGGAATGCTCCTAAAATTGTTAAGGCTACAGTAAATCCAAGTCCCATTCCAAGTCCGTCAAAGAAGGAGTTGATCGGTCCGTTCTTTGCTGCAAAGGATTCTGCACGTCCAAGGATGATACAGTTTACTACGATCAGTGGGATGTATAATCCTAATGCGTCGTTAACTGCTGGAACATATCCCTGTAATAGGAACTGTACGATTGTTACCAGAGATGCGATAACTACGATATATCCTGGGATACGTACACGATCAGGGATGACATTTCTTAATGCTGAAATGATCATGTTAGAAAACATTAATACGGCTGTTGTTGAAAGCCCCATTCCTGCACCGTTGATCGCAGATGTTGTTACTGCTAATGTAGGACACATACCTAACATTAAGACGAAGGTAGGGTTTTCTTTTACGATACCATTAATCAATCGTTCCATTGGATTTGGTTTCATGTTTAATTACCTCCCTTCAGGCTCTTTGAATATGCAACACAGCTGTTAACTGCACTTGTGACAGCACGGCTTGTGATCGTTGCACCACTGATGGCATCTACTTTAGAATCATCGTTCTTACCAGATCCATCTTTTACAACTTCAAATTTGTCTGCTTTTTTGTTTTTAAAGTTACTCTTGAATTCTGGTTCTTTGGCTTTCATACCTAAACCAGCTGTTTCGCTGATGGATAATGTTTCATAACCATTGACTGTTCCATCATCTCTAACACCTACAGATAAAGATACATCTCCACCGTATCCTTCTGGGTTTGTTACAGAGAATACGTATCCAAGTTCTTTTCCGTTTTTGTCAACTGCTTTTACAACTTCAGAAATCGTGTTCTGTCCAAGATCATTTTTCTTTAAGACAGCTGCTACGTCTTTCTGGTCTAATTTTACTGTATCGAATTTCGCTGCATCTTTGAATACGGCTTTGTAAGCTTCCTGTTTTGTCTTTTCTTCCTGTGCGGCGATCGGTGCTTTTGTTACATTATATACGATACCTAAAAGGAGTCCTGCAATTAATGTGATCACACATAATTTGATACAATCCATTACGAGATTCTTATTCATTGCTCTTACCTCCTTTTTTTACGATTCCAAATGGAGTTGGTACTGTCACTCTCTCGATCAGTGGAACTAATAAGTTTGCAATGATGATTGAGTAAGATACACCTTCTGCCATTGGTCCGAACAGACGGAATAATCCAGTTAAAATACCAAGAACGATCGCATAGATGATCTTTCCGTTCTTTGTAATTGGAGATGTTACGTAGTCTGTTGCCATGAAGATCGCACCTAACATTAATCCACCACTGAAGATCTGTGCTGCCATGTAAGATAGATTAAATCCATGACCACCGAAGATCAGTACGAAGATTGCTACAACTGCAACGTAAACACATGGGATGATCGGAGAGATGACTTTCTTAAATACTAAGTATGCTCCACCGATGATCAGTAATAATGCAGATGTTTCACCAATTGTTCCAGGAACGAATCCTAAGAATGATTTCATAACATCTACGCTTTTTCCCTGTTCCATAACAGCAAGTGGTGTTGCTGTTGTCACACCATCATATGTAAATGTTGTCATTCTTGCTGCAAATGAGATCATTAAGAAACATCTTGCACCAAGGGCTGGGTTCATAAAGTTCTGTCCCAATCCACCGAACACCTGTTTTACAACGATGATCGCGAAGATTCCACCAAGGATTGGCATCCAGAATGGTGCTCCTGATGGTAAGTTTAATGCAAGTAACAGTCCGGTCAATGCCGCACTTAAGTCACCTACAGTGATTGGCTGTTTCATAAGTTTCTGGTAAATATACTCAACGACAACACAGGTAGCAACAGAAATTGCAACTGTCAGTGCCGCAGATGCTCCAAAGATATAGATACCAAAAATTGTAGCGGGTAGTAATGCGATGATAACATCTAACATAATCTTTTGTGTTGAGCCGTTATCTCTTACATGAGGGTTGGCTGACACATGATATAATGTTTCGCTCATATGTATCTCTCCTTTATTTCTTTCTACGGTTAGCTAATACCTGTTTACGACCTGTCTTCATGGACTGTGCAAGGTTACGTTTTGCTGGACATACAAATGAACAAGATCCACACTCAACGCATTCTGCTCCATAAAGTTTCTCAAACTCGTCAAACTGATTATGATCTGCTAATACAGATAATTTCGCTGGCATCAGCTTCTGTGGACAGACGCTTACACATCTTCCACAACGAATACAATTGCTTGGTTGGTTCGCAGCAACTTCATCTTTTGTGAATGCTAAGAAGCATGAGAATGTTTTGACAGCTGGTACATCTGTTGTAAACATTGCCATACCCATCATAGGTCCACCAGAAATGATCTTCTCAGGCTGTGTCTTAAATCCACCGGCTGCTTCGATCAGTTCCTGTACGTTTGTTCCTGTACGTACTTTAAAGTTGCTTGGATTCTTGATCGCATCTCCAGTAACTGTCACAACACGTTCGTATAATGGTTTACCATCTTTGACAGCTTCTTTGATCGCTACGATCGTAGCTACGTTATCTACGATGCATCCTGCATCTGCTGGTAACATGCTGGAGTTGATGCTTCTTCCTGTTGTTGCATAAATCAAAGAACGTTCTGCACCCTGTGGGTATTTTGTCTTTAATGTAGCAACGCTGATTCTTGCATCACCTTTTACTAATGCTTCTACTTTAGCAATTGCATCTTTTTTATTATCTTCAATACCAATGATACCTTTTGCTTTTGGGAACATATCAAGTACGATATTTAATCCTTCAATTAAAAGTTCTGGTGTCTCCATTAAGATGCGGTAGTCACCTGTGATATAAGGTTCACACTCCGCTCCATTTACGATGATATATTCGATCGCATCTGGATCTTTTGGCGCTAATTTCACATGTGTTGGGAATCCGGCTCCACCAAGTCCTACGATTCCAGCTTCTTTGATCGCTGCTAAAACATCATCTTTAGACATCTGATCATAAGGTTTTGCCTCAAAGGCAGCCTCTTTGAATTCTCCATCATTCTCAATTACGATAGAGTTAACTTTTGCTCCGGCTGGAGTCATTCTTGGCTCGATCGCCTTTACAGTTCCTGAAACAGAGCTGAAAATATTCGCGGATACAAATCCTCCAGCTTCTGCCACCTTCTGGCCTACTAACACCTGGTCTCCCTTGCTAACGATTGGCTGTGCAGGAGCACCGATGTGCTGACCTAAAGGTAAAACAACATCTCCTTTTGGCAGGTATTCGGTGATTGGTGAATTCTTTGCAAATTCTTTACCATCTGCCGGATGAACACCGCCGCTAAATGTAAACAATGCCATTTTAAGCCTTCCTTTCTTCTTTACATTTTTTTCCATTGCGAAAAAAAAGAGTTCTCATAAAATGAAAACTCCTTTGAACACAAGACTTATAATATCATAGTCTCTTTTATTTTTCAATGTTTTTTTAACAATTTCTTTGCATTTGCATACAAAATTCTATGTTTTTCTTCAGATTTTCTTAAGATCCTGAAATAATTTACAATTCTGGCTTTTATATTCTATTATTTGCGGATCTGTCCATTTCCATAAATAATAAATTTGCTGGTTGTCAGTGCATCTAATCCCATTGGTCCTCTAGCATGAATCTTCTGGGTACTGATTCCGATCTCTGCTCCAAATCCAAATTCAAATCCATCAGTAAATCTTGTGGATGCATTAACATAAACGGCTGCTGCATCGATCTGATTTAAGAATTCCTGTGCATTCTGGTAAGAATCTGTGACGATCGCTTCCGAATGCCCCGTATTGTAATGATTGATATGTGCCACTGCTTTGTCAAAGCTGTCGACAGTTTTCACAGAGATGATAGAATCTAAGTATTCTGTTCCCCAGTCTTCTTCTGTTGCAGGGATGACCTGGTCATTTAAAGCACAAACTCTCTCATCTCCACGTACCTGTACTCCTTTTTCTAATAAAGCATCGATGATCGCTGGACCGTGACTCTCCAAGATGTTCTTATGTAATACTAAAGATTCACATGTATTACATGTTCCAAGTCTCTGTGTCTTTGCATTGATGATGATGTTAACTGCCATGTCTTTCTGAGCAAATTCATCTACGTATACATGACAATTTCCTGTTCCTGTCTCGATCACTGGCACTGTAGAATTCTTTACAACACTCTGAATGAGTCCTGCACCACCTCTTGGGATCAGAACATCTAAGTATTCATTTAACTGCATCATCTTTGTAGCTGTCTCACGGCTTGTATCTGTCAGCAGCTGAATGCTGTATTTTGGCATATTGCAGAATTCTAGTGCACTCTGGATCACATTTGTGATCGCAAGATTTGAATTGATCGCATCACTTCCACCACGAAGAAGGCATGCATTTCCTGTCTTAAAACATAGTGCAAATGCATCTGCTGTTACGTTTGGTCTTGATTCGTAGATGATACCGACAACTCCTAATGGTACTGTTTTCTTACCGATCAAAAGTCCATTCGGTGTTTTCTGCATATGTTCTACAGAACCAATTGGATCATGTAGTTCAGCTACCTGACGAAGTCCTTCTGCCATTGCTTCGATACGGTCAGGATTCAGGGATAAACGATCGATCAACGCCTCGCTCATATCATTGCTTTTTGCATTCTCTACATCTTTATAATTCTCACTTAAGATATATTCCTGATTCTGTACCAGACATTTGGCTGCTTCTCTTAATACTTCATTCTTATCTTCAATCCCTGCTTTTCCAAGAATTATCGATGCTTCTTTTGCCTGTTTTCCTAGTTGTTCCAACATTATGAATGCCTCCTTTTCGGTGCGGTTTGCATCTATCATCAATCTGTTCTATCTAATCTGCTCTAGTTTAATCCTTTTGGTTTTAATGGAGTGATCGATCCATCTTCATTTTTAATACTTACATTATTAAGCTGCGCTCTTAAGTTTGCACGAACAGACTGGATGTATTCATGTCTTAACTTTCTCTGTTCTTCTTTCTGTTCTGGTGTTAACCCAATGGATTTATCCAGATTGTATAATTCATTAATTCTTTGAATATCTTTTTCTTTCATCTGTAATATTTCCTTTCTATATAATACATTGTTTTATCTTATTATGCCTTAAAATATGGGCGTTCTGTTAAATATTTCTTGAAATCAAAGTCTGGTCGTTTGTGTGCTAAGAATAATGTTCCAATCTCTTCTCCTGCAACAACTTTATTGACGTTGTTTAAGTTATTGCTGTTTACGATCACCATATCTGCTCCAGCATCTGTTACGATATTGGCTGCTGCGATCTTTGTTTCCATTCCGCCAGTTCCGACCTTAGTTACAGCTCCTTTTGCCATTCTTCCGATCTTTTCATCTAAGACTGGTACTTCTGGGATCAGTTTGGCCAGTGGATTCTTGTGTGGGTCATCCGTATAAAGTCCGTCAATATCTGTCAGGAGGATCAATAGATCACCTTGTACAACCGCAGTTACGACTGCAGATAAGGTATCATTGTCACCAAACTCGATCTCTTCTGTCGATACCGTATCGTTTTCATTTACGATCGGGATCACGCCGAGTTTTAGTAATTCTTCAAATGTATTCTTGGCGTTATATCTTCTCTCGTCATTGAGCATCGTCTCTTTTGTAATCAGAATCTGTGCAGATCCCTGATTGTATTCAGCAAACAGTTTCTGGTAGATCATCATTAACTGTCCCTGTCCTACAGCAGAACATGCCTGCTTCATCGGAAGGGATGTCGGACGGTTTTCTAATCCCAGGGCTTTAAATCCTACACCGATCGCTCCTGAAGATACCAGGATCACGTCTTTTCCGCTGTTATGTAAGTCTGTTAAAACACGGACTAATTTCTCTAATCGGAATAAATTGATGTTTCCTGTTGCTTTATGGATCAAAGAAGATGTACCTACTTTGACGACAATTCTTTGTTTATCTTTTAGTTTTTCACGATTATTCATTTTACATTCACTCCTTGAAAGGTATTTTACACTGTAACGAGGGCTTGCGCAACCTTAATTCCATCCATTGCTGCAGAAGTGATTCCTCCGGCATAACCTGCTCCTTCTCCACATGGAAAAAGACCTTGTATGTTACTTTCAAACTGTTTATTTCTTTCCATACGAAGTGGTGAAGATGTTCTTGTCTCTACTCCGGAAAAAACCGTATCTTCTGCATCGTAGCCTTTGATTTTATGCCCGAAGGCTCTCATTCCTTCTTCGAGGGATGCACAGACATAATCTGGCAGACATTCGTGTAAGTTTGCGAACTGCCATTCTC
>ERZ773107.1045-NODE-1045-length-27192-cov-3.403913_pt1 | contig 27192 bp, 12 predicted proteins | sample MGYA00580571_ERZ773107 | MGnify/ENA primary metagenome ERZ773107 (study PRJEB29015, sample SAMEA2737843) | human gut metagenome | biome: human gut; feature: human-associated habitat; material: faeces | place: China | collected 2012 ... | reverse complement strand
GGGAAAGGAGTGAGGTAGTCGTCGAAGTTGTTGATATAGTCCCATATATAGATGTTGTTCGTTACTTTCTTCCAGTTGTCGAGTTGTTCCGCAAATTTCTTGTCTTGCTCGTCCTTGCCGTCTGTCCGGCGGAGCGGGTAGTCGATAGTGCTGACAATTACCCCGACGTTAGGCGGGAGCTGCTTGTTTGTGACTTGTTGCGTAGTCAGGTAGGAAGTCGTAAAGAACGTGTGTTTGGAAAAACGCTGCGACAGGCGGAGGATCAGTTCCGTAACGGCGGGAGTTGCGTTCTTCTCTGTATTTCCTAATGCGGTGCAGGTGGCACACGTACAGGCGTACGGAGTATCATCCGGTGCGATTACAAAACGGAAATTCCCCTTTTCACCGAAGTTATCTACGATGTAACTTTCTATCTGGCGATACATATCCTCGGAAGAGAAACACAGTTGTGAGTCATCTGTCTTCCCGTGAATGGTGGCATATACTTTCTCTGCATCTTTTCCCAAGACTTTTCGCAGGTTGTGTCCCCATATTCCCCAGCTGTCGTCAAAGTTGTTCAGGCCGATAACGCCTGTATGATCGGCGTTCAGGCCGTATGGAGAATAAATACTTTGATAGTCAAATGCAAAAGCTCCGCAAGTATCGTTGAGATTGATAAGGGCGGGAGGAAGATCGGAACCGTTTATGCGCGGGTCTTCTTTGCTGATTTTCTTGATTAGTTGGTATTGTAGCCAAAGCATTTGTTTGTCGTCACTTGCGGTCAGTCTGATATCAGAGCCTTTGCAGGCTACTTTGAATCCTCTCTGCAATGTTGGGTCTATCTGTATGATGATGCGCCACATGTCCATTTCGGAAACGCCAAAAGCTACTATTTCATCGTCGTTTGCACGCTTCTTGAGATGCTCGTACAGGTATTTCGCCCACCGGGTGTCTCTGTCGGTCGGATCTTCACCAATGGTGACGAGATACCCTTCTTTAGATGGGAACATCTCCGTGCGTGCCTGCATACGGCAGCCGGATAAAAGGCAGCAAATACATATCATTCCTGCCAATACAGGGCCAAGCGTATCAGAATGAAATATAAACTTGTGCATAGATGTTATATAAGTTTTTATAGCGTGTCGATATGGATTCTATCTGGTTGGACGGACTTGTCCCTCGCACCGTATTGGTTTGGTTATAATAGGTGTTCCAGGTACCCATCAAGCCTATGGTAATGTTGGGGCTAATCATATACTGACCTCCCAGTCCCACCATGGTATTGGTGTGAGAGAAAGAGCCGGGCAGCGCATAGTCCAGTACGGCCGTTTCCGGTGCCGATCCGATGCTTGCCATGGCGTTGATATTTGTCTTTGTATCGCTCGCCGGGAAGTACTTGGCACCAATTTGGGCATTATAATAGAAGTTGGAGTTGAAGAAGTGCATATCGATCTTCGTGTTGAGGCGAACGACTTCAATGGTCTTGGCTAATTCTCCGCCTACTGTGAGCAGGTTAGTCTTTGACTCATTCCAACCCGTAAACAGATAGCCATTGTCTCCGGTGCCACCTGCAAAGAATTCATCGTTCCATTCATAACGCTTTGTGTAGGCGGCTACCCGTCTATAACCCACATGTGCACCTATTTCCCAATCATTCTTGAGATAATGCCGTAAAGCGACATCAGCCGTTATGTCCGGGAAGTATTTGGTCGCAAAGGCTGCATTGGCCGTGAGGCTCCACTTCGGTGAGAAGTGATGCGTCCACTCACCTTGTACCTGAATGCCGACTCCTCCCGGTGTCTGTTCTTCAGCCTCCATGCTGTCGCTTGCCGAGCCGCTTCGTCCTGCATAGTTGAGACGTCCCGTGTAGCTGTTCTTCTGGCCTTTTCGAGTGTATTCAGCGGTGGCAACGGAGGTAATGATGTCTTCTTCTCCGTAGCGTGCACGCAGGTAGGTCAAAGCAATCTCATTCTTGAGCATCATGCTTCTAAGGCCCGATAAGTGTCGTTGGAAAGAGCGATATTCCATGATGGATGGCTCGTAGTACTTTTGGTAATAATAGGCTGAATCCGCTTGACGGTTGGCTTCATATACCACTCCCTTGGTGTACTTCAATGATTTGTTCTGACTGTCGTAGAGCAAAGCTGTATCAAGAACAGCGAGAGCCTTTTCCGGTTCTTTCGCCTTTGTCAGTTGCAGGGCACGATATTCACTGCTTTGTGAGAATGCGCCTATAATCTCTTTGTTACTCGGGTATTTATTGAGTATCGGTTTCAGGAATTCCAAAGAAGCTTCGTATCTCTTGTCACGTTCAAGGACAGTAGCCCTCTTTGCCTGATAGAACGGTTCTTCAGGATAATAATTGATCCCTTGAGCCGTATATTTCTCGAATTCATCGTATTTTCCGAGTAAACCGGACGAATTGATGGCATACCGTAATCCGAGATCGCTCGATGGATTCAGGCTAATTAGCTTAACAGATTCCTCGTATGCTTTCTTCGTAGCTCCGGCTTCCATACATTTCTTGATGTACGGCACTGCTAGTTCCTCGTATCCGATAACATAGAAAATGCGCATATCCTCATCACTCTGCTCGATGGCAGATAGATACAGTTGCAAAGCCTCTTCGGTTTTATCCATTTTATCGAGAATAAATGCCCTTTTCAACGTGCCGTTTTCGTAATCAGGGAAGTGAAGAGTGATGGTGTCCAATGTTGCAAGTGCTTCATTGTAACGTTTCATATTGATATAGCAACTCAAGGCTTTTTCCCATGCGGCACCGTTCACTTCATTGTCGTCTACATGTTTTTGAGAAACGAACAATACGTGCGGCAATGCTTCTGCGTACAGACCAAGTTCCATCAGTTTTTCAGCTTTCTTCATGTGTTGTGCGCTCATGGCAAGCGTAATATCATAATCATCAGGATACATCTCATACATCTTTTTCAGCGTTGAATAGGCAAGATCATCCTCATTCATCTGGCGATAAAGCATATATTCTTTATAAAGAATTCCTTTATCATTGTTGCCATATTGTTTTTTAGCTTCTCTGATATAGAAGAGTGCGTCATCGGTATATCCCCGGGTGACGGAAGTGTTCAGCAGGTAGTCTAATGCTTCCTTGTTCTTATTACCTCCTTCGTAGGCCATGCCATATAATACATAAGGATCCCGCTGCTTCTCTGCTCGGGCAGCCTCCATTAACAGGTCGTTATACATACGCCGTATGGCAGGGCTGTTGTTTCTTCGCATTTGCTCGCGTATAAACACCAGAGCTTCCGGATAACGTGCCAATTCACTAAGGATACTCGCCCTTTTGACGATAAGCGCACCGCTTCCCGGTATGGCAGCCAAACCGTTGGATGACCAGCCTAGAGCAGCTTCCCGGTTTCCTTCCTGTAAATGCAGGTTAATGATGTCCAGATAATATTCTTCGTTTTGAGGAGATACTTTGATAAGCTCCGTCAGCTTTTCGATAGCCTCTTTTCGGTTACCGCCTTTTTTTATTTGCTGGTAGCCTACCTCCATGCTGTAGATATAATCCTTCCTTAGAATCGTATCGTTCGGGTAAATCTGATTGATTCGTTTCAACAGACGGTCTGCTTCCACATCGTTGTTCTGCTTGCGGTACAGTTCAATCTTTCTTCGCCATAAACCTCTCCAATACGGATTCACTTCCAGCAACTCATTAACGTAACAAATAGCACTGGAATAATTCTCGGTGATATCTTCTACGTCTACCAGCAGATGTTTGGCATTGACGTTGTTGTAATTGTCATCTATCGCTTTGACAAGATGATAACGCGACTGATCATAGTTCTTTTCGTGGAACCAGTATTTTCCCATGAGCCATTCAAGGTCAGAAACATTCGGGTATTTCTGAAGGCCCTCCTCCAACAGCTCTTTCCCTGCTTCCCATTCCTCGTTCGCAAAATGCTCCTGTACAATCTGGGCATATTGCTCCGGTGTCTGGAATCCGTTGTCGGTCCCGGAGGAAGAGGTTATCAGTAAAAACAGACAACCTAATATGGTGATCTTATGGAGAAATTCTCTGTTCATTCTATCTTGTCTTTAATCTTTCTTTCTTGTTTAAATCGTAGCAGGTTCGGGCTTCATTGCCGTTATATCAGTACCGTCTGCACTTTCTTCTTTCTGCTTGAATCCCTTACGTTCCATGTTTTTCCACTTGAAGTCTCTATTGGTCAGATAACTGAGGTATCCTCTCAATGAACAGAAAGTGATGATGGGATGATAGAAGATAGGCTCTAATATGGATGCAATGATAATCCACAGGTATTCATATCCTCTTTTATATAGCATCCCGACATAGTAGTCGTAGGTAATAACAACGATGGAAAGGAACTGGCAGAACGTATAGATCGTCAGGTAAATCATCCATGCCGTGTTCCAGTTGACTGCTCCTGTAAAGGCCAGATAGATAAATACTATCAAACCGACGAGCTCGATGATCGGCGCTAGAAACTCAAAAACGAACATATAAGGCAGAGTTAACAGTCCCATCTGTTTATACGTCTTTTTGAAAATCATCTTACGATGGATATTAAGTGTCTGGAACAATCCCCGTGCCCAACGGGTACGTTGGCGGTAAAGCATTGCCAGGTTGGGAGGTCCTTCCGTCCAACAACAAGTATCAGGAATCTGTACGATCTTATAAGGACGGGAGAAGTCGCACATATATCCTACCATGCGGGTGATGAGGTCCATGTCTTCGGCAAAAGAGGGAGCATCGTATCCTCCGGCTGCAATCGCTACCGAACGATCGAAAAGACCGAATCCACCGGAAACATTCGGCATACCATTGATAGCGGACCATCCCATCTTACCAATCAGATAAGAGCGCATATATTCCAGATTCTGGAAAAGTGGAATCGGTGTACGGGGAGTTCTAACGTCTATGATTTGTCCGTCTTTCACGACGCATCCGTTAGCCATCAACATCGTTCCGCTGACTGCAATTACTTGTTTTTCTGAAGATATAATGGGCGAGATACAACGATAAAGAGCATACTTTTCCAAAATGCAATCCACATCCGTGCAGATAAAATAAGGATGAGAAGCAACGTTGATACCCGCATTGGATGCATCCGCTTTGGTTCCTCCATTTTCTTTGTCTACAACGATGAGTCGGCTGTATTTCGGGTTGGAGGATTTGAGGAGTCTTCGGAACGGTCTGGTTTTGATTCGCTCGATATAAGCATAGGGTACTTCTACCAGTTCATAATATTCGGTCATCTTTTCCAATGTACTGTCCGTACTTCCATCATTTACAATAACCACCTCGAAAAGCGGATATTCCAATGCAAGCATGGAGTTCACATTATCAATGATTGTCTTTTCTTCATTGAAGGCAGGAGCAATTACCGAAATGCCCGGTGTATAGGGGGATTCCTTGATTGTTTTCCGCATATAGCTTTCCACATAGTAATCCTTTCTCCGTTTTAGAGAAATGAAAGAGAGGAAGGCGAATGTGACGAAGAATATCGCCAGCATGCTCGTATAAAAGAATACGAAATAATTGAAGAATGTAAATATTATATCTCTCATGTTCTCTAGTTTAACTGGTTGATTAACGGATGCTTGGTGTGGGCAAACAATATAGCTGTGTGGGAATCTGCTTTTCTTTCCAATTGATCGAATGTTTTCCTTCCCATTGCACTATACTCATAGAGGGCTTTGAGTATGACTCTCTTGGTTCCCCAGTTATCTGCTTCATCATAAGCATTGTAAAGAAATCCTAAAGCCTTATCGGTCTTTAGATCCGCAATAGCCGAAATGATTTGTCGTTTGACTTCTTCCGGTTGTACATTATACATTTCAATCAGCTTAGGTTCAACCTCTTTGTATTTTAGTTTACCTAAAGTCTTGATCGCTTCACCTCGTATTTCCACAGAACGGGCATTGAGTTGCTTCGCGAGAATTGGGGCACTTTCGGTTTCATTATATAGCCGGATTTCGTTGATAAAGAATATCTTAACGTTTTCTTCAGCTGAAGTATTCACCCATTTAATAAAGGTGGGTGTGTTATATCCCACTTTCTTACGGTGCTCCAAGATAGCGTGTAACTCCATCATGTCCCATTGCCTTAACTTCATGCCGATGTCTTCGTCGAAGAAGCGGAACGGGTCACCCTGGCTTAACCACATATAAGTGTAGCGTGCCGAGTTTCTTAGTTCTAGTTCACGATGATAGAGGAAACGCACCAATACCGCTTCAGAGGCATAGCCATTGATGGACTGAATAAGTTTCAGAGCTTGTATCTTTGATCTTTTGGAACCGAATTGAAGTTCGCGTTCAAGGAAACGTGTGATTTGGAATACGGTTTGAATCGTTTGATAGTTTAGTTCATTGATCTCATCTTCATGCACACTCTTGATTTCTGTTAATAGTTGAGTGATAATGCGTAACTCGTTAGGTTTCGGGCGCTTTTTCGTATCATATTCTAATCTGTCAGCTATCTCTTCTTCACTCAATGTGTTGGAATCTAGTGAGATAGATTTCATTTCTTCATAATACTTATCAAATGCTTTATTGTATTTCCGCTTCTCTTTTCGCCTTTTAAATATACCATATATAATATGGAATAGGAGAAATAAGTACGCAATAATACAAAACATTACAGCAATTGAGCATATTCTTATGATTAAAGGATAGCCAATAAACTTGTAATATATCCAATAGAAATAATATTCTATGTAATCTATACCATACAGTACTTGATCCATTTCCCTTGATATATTTATATATAGAACTTGTATATTCGGAATAAAAGCTCTACATTTGTTGTATTGAATGTTCTGTCTAATGCAAATATACGAAATAACTTGTATATATTATCCAGTGTTCATGAACAGGCCTTTTGAGCCCTATTTTAGCTCTTGTGATTATTCTCGATGGAAAGGATTGAAATTACAAATAAAGGCAAGCAAAAAGCTATTAGGAGTTAAATATATTTTTGATAAGTTAACAAATGGAGCCTGAAAATAAGTGTGATAAGCCAGGTTCTCATGCGAAACAAAAACAAACAATAAATTTAAAAATTAAATTAAGATGAAAATTAAAAGTTTGGTGTATGTCCTTATGGGGACAATGTTGGTTACTACTTCCTGCTCTGATAATGAGTTGGAAAAAGGTAACGATGGTTCGGGAACTGTTGACCCGGTAAATGCTTCTGCACTTGTGAATGTATATTCCGATAAAAGTGGTTCTGAAGCGAGCCTGCTTGTGGGAGATGTATTAGTGAAAGATTCCCGTACTCTTACGTTGAATGTTCCTGCTGCTTGCGAGAAAGTGTATATGAAATACAATACAGTTTCGGGAACAGAAGCTACAAAAGAATTTGCTTTGTCTCCTGTTAGTCGTGGTGTAGATCAGAGTACTGGTTTCAATTTTGAAACAAACCGTCTGGCATCGGTAACTCTTGCGCTTCCTGAAGATGCAGTGCAGCCGACAAATGAAACGGACCAAGGCTATCTTTTCTATCATAACACAGGTGTGGTGATGTTCGAAGATGGTTGGCCTATTCAACTGGATTCATGGTATGATGAAGATTTCAACGATGTTGTATTCGAGTATGACTTGAAGGTGACTGAATGTCATAGTCAACAGATGATGGAGACTGTAGGAGGTAAAGAAGAATTGTTGTTGACTTTGGATGTTCGTGCTGTAGGTGGTATATACCCGACTGTGTTAGGTGTTGTACTGGATGGTTTGAAAAGCGAGTATGTTGATCGGATTACTGCAAGCCTTGTACTAAAAGGTGGTCAGGGAACAATGACAGACTTAGCTAAAGAGGAACTTTCTACAAAAAATATAGTGAAAGTTGAAAATAAAAATTGGAATTGGAGTAATGATACTCGCAAAGAACCGCGTTTCGCAATATTGACAGTGGATAAAGCACAAGCGGAAGGAACTGTTATTACACTGGATGGTTTAACTTCTTTGATGGATAATAATCAGGATATGTTTCAGGTAACACAAGGAAAAGTAAGAGAAGGACTACCTATGTTGCGTGCTGAAGTTAGACTGATTGGTAAAGAAGGATTAACTGGAGCTGAAAGAGATGCTCAGCTTGCAGCATTTAGAGAGTTGATTTTAGATACTAATAGACAGAATTTCTTTATTAAGGTGAACGGTGGTAAAGAAATACACATGAGGGGTTATGCACCGACTTCTGCTTACAAAGCAGAATATGAAGCATTGGTTGCGGGTGACACTACACTGGATGCAAATGTTTATTATTCAAATACCAAAGGTTCCACTTGGGGAGTTAAACTTCCGGTTGGCACACGTCATGCTTATGAACGTGTACCATTTAGAGAAGCATATCCTGATTTTACTAAATGGGTAGATAGTAAGGGTGCTTCAAACCAGAAATGGTATGAGAACTTTGTTGATGAAAAAACTATAAGATATTGGTAATGCAAATTATCAGTCAATACGTTATTTGAGTTATTTTGTACAATTTGAACCCCTCTTTTTTCGAAAAGAGGGGTTTCTTTGTATTCGGAAGAATAATCTTTAAACTAATACCGTAATGACGAAGCGATTTTTTATAGGCTACAGTTTGATTACTTTTTTTCTCTTAAATAGTGTGGTGCTTTTGGCACAGCACAAAGCTTCTTTTGTGCAGCAATGGAAAATAGAAGATGCATCCCATGCTTTGCAAATAATAGAACGTGCAGATACATTAGAATTGATAGTTCCGGACGGACTGACTATGTGGTATCGGCAACGATTGACGGGCGATTATGAAATAAGTTATCGTATTTGTATGGTGATGCAAGGTGGAAAGTATGACCGCTTGAGTGATCTGAACTGCTTCTGGGCTGCCAATGATCCTAAATACCCTGATGATCTTTTTGCCCGTAGTCAGTGGCGTGACGGCATCTTTAAAAACTATAACACATTAAACCTTTTCTACGTTGGATACGGAGGAAATGATAATTCAACGACCCGTTTCCGTCGATACAAAGGAGAATATTATGGAGTGGCAGATGACAAGGTGAAACCTTTATTGAAAGAATATACCGATGCCTCTCATTTACTCGTCCCCAATCAATGGTATGAGATTCGGATTCGAGTGGAAAAGGGAATCACAACTTATTCTGTGAATGATGAAGAGTTGTTTCGCTATACCCTTGCGGGTAGTGAAGGTGACGGACACTTCGGTTTACGTCTTTTGCAGAATCACGTACTCTTTACAGATTTTAAAGCGACTATACTTTGACTTATATACTGAAAACCTAATAAGACTATATTTCCATGATGAAACAACCTTTTACTAAATTTGGAGTGACAACTCTGTTTTCTCTTTTGTGTTCAGCATTCCTTCATGCGCAAGTTGTAACAGATGAACGGATGTTTTCTTTTGAAGAACCGCAAATACCGGATTGTATCACCGCTACCCATTCCCGCCTGTCGGTATCTGATCTGCATTATAAAGATGGAAAACATTCGCTGGAATGGACATTTGAACCGGGTGGAATATTGGAACTCAAGAAAGACCTGAAGTTTGAGAAGAAAGATCCGACCGGCAAGGATTTATATCTTTCGGCTTTTATTGTGTGGGTTTATAATGAAGTTCCCCAAGATGCGACCATTGAGTTTCAGTTTCTGAAAGACGGCAAACGATGCACATCTTTCCCTTTTGGTATTAATTTCAGTGGTTGGCGTGCCGCATGGGTTTGCTATGAACGTGATATGCAAGGCACACCGGAAGAAGGCATGAATGAACTCCGGATTATTGCTCCAAATTCAAAAGGAAGCCTTTTCATCGATCATTTGATTACGGCTACTAAGGTTGATGCACGTCAACAGACGGCCGATCTGCAAGTTCCTTTTGTCAATGCCGGGACCACCAACCATTGGCTGGTTGTCTATCAACACTCGCTTTTGAAACCGGATATTGAATTGACTCCTGTAGACGATAAGCAAAGAGCAGAAATGCAACTGTTGGAAAAGCGTTTTCGTGATATGATCTACACGAAAGGGAAAACGACAGATAAAGAAGTAGAAACCATCCGCAAGAAATATGATTTCTATCAGATAACTTACAAGAACGGCCAAGTATCGGGAGTACCTATTTACATGGTACGTGCTTCAGAAGCTTATGAACGGATCATACCGAACTGGGATAAAGATATGCTGACTAAAATGGGAGTGGAAATGCGTGCTTATTTCGACCTGATGAAAAGAATTGCCGTTGCATATAATAATGCGGCAAATCCGGTGATTCGGGAAGAAATGAAGAAGAAGTTCTTAGCAATGTACGATCACATAACCGATCAGGGGGTAGCTTATGGTAGTTGTTGGGGAAATATTCATCATTATGGCTATAGTGTTCGCGGTCTGTACCTGGCATATTTTCTGATGAAAGATGTGCTTAGGGAAACCGGGAAACTTCAGGAAGCCGAACGTACGTTACGTTGGTATGCGATTACTAACGAAGTATACCCTAAACCGGAAGTTAATGGAATTGATATGGACTCTTTCAATACACAGACCACAGGACGCATTGCCAGCATTTTAATGATGGAAGATACACCGGAAAAACTACAATATCTCCGGTCTTTCTCCCGTTGGATTGATTTTGGTTGCCGTCCTGCATTGGGATTGTCCGGTTCGTTTAAAGTAGACGGAGGTGCTTTCCATCATCGAAATAACTATCCGGCTTATGCTGTGGGCGGACTCGATGGAGCAACCAATATGATCTATCTTTTCAGCCGGACGGAATTTGCTGTTTCCGAGTTAGCTCATGAAACAGTGAAAAATGTACTGTTGACCATGCGTTTCTATTGCAATAAGCTGAACTTCCCTCTTTCCATGTCCGGTCGTCATCCAGATGGAAAAGGTAAACTGGTTCCTATGCATTTTGCTATGATGGCTTTAGCCGGTTCTCCCGATGGAAAGGAGGAATATGATAGTGAAATGGCTTCTTCTTACCTCCGTCTGATTTCAGACCCAAGTATTGCAAATGACTCTCCCGAATATATGCCTAAGGTTTCAAATGCTGAAGAACGTAAGGTGGCAAAACTTCTTATAGAGAAAGGTTTCCGTTCGGAGCCGGACCCGCAGGGAAATATAGCGATGGGATATGGTTGCGTCTCTGTCCAACGTCGTAGTAACTGGTCGGCTGTGGCACGCGGACATTCCCGTTATCTATGGGCGGCAGAGCATTATCTGGGAGCAAATCTATACGGTCGTTACCTGGCACACGGCAGTTTGCAAATATTGACTGCTGCACCGGGACAGACAGTAACTCCCGCCACTAGCGGCTGGCAGCAGGAAGGTTTTGACTGGAACCGTATTCCGGGAGTGACATCTATTCATTTGCCATTGGAGCAATTGCAGGCTAAGGTGCTCAATGTGGATAGTTACTCTGGAATGGAAGAGATGCTTTACTCCGACGAGGCTTTTGCCGGTGGTTTGTCTCAACAGAAGATGAATGGTAATTTCGGAATGAAGTTACATGAGCATGATAAGTACAACGGATCACATCGGGTACGTAAATCTTACCATTTCATCGATGGAATGATTGTCTGTCTTGGTTCGGATATTGAAAATACAAATACGGAGTTCCCGACAGAAACGACTATCTTCCAATTGGCAGTTACTGATAAAGCAGGGCATGATTATTGGAAAAATTATCAAGGAGATAAGAAAGTATGGGTGGACCATTTGGGAACGGGTTATTATGTTCCAACTCCCATCCGGTTTGAGAAGAACTTTCCTCAATACTCGCGAATGCAAAATACAGGAAAGGAAACAAAGGGTGATTGGGTTTCTTTGGTTGTAGATCATGGAAAGGCACCGAAAAACGGAAGTTATGAATACGCTGTTCTGCCTCAGACGAATGAAACTCTGATGAAGAAATTTGCAAAGAAGCCCACTTATAAGGTATTACAGCAAGACCGGAATGCACATATTGTAGAGTCCGTTTCCGAACAGATCATTTCTTATGTGTTGTTTGAAACTCCTGAAACGACATTGCCGGGTGGTTTATTACAACGTGTGGATACTTCCTGTCTGGTTATGATTCATAAAGGATCTGCTGATAAGATTAAGTTGACGGTGGCACAACCGGATTTGGCTTTGTATCGCGGTCCAAGCGATGAAGCGTTTGATAAAGATGGGAAACGTATCGAACGTAGTATCTATTCACGACCATGGATTGAAAATGCCAGTGGTGAAATACCTGTGACTGTAACGATAAAAGGGCAATGGAATGTAGAAGAAACTCCGTTTTGCAAGGTGATTTCTTCTGATAAGAAGCAAACAGTTTTGCAGTTCAGTTGTAAAGATGGTGCTAGCTTTGAAGTGGAGTTAAGGAGATAAAAGTCAGACAATAGGAGATCATTTGCTTTCCCTGATAGGGGAACAGTAGTTTCTCTTGGAGAAACCATAGTTTCCATGCCGTTGAAACTATTGTTTCTAGGTGCTGAAACTACAGTTTCCCAATGCTGAAACTTTAGTTTCCCGGTACGAAACCTTTGGTTTCAAGCCTTGAAACTAAAAGTTTCCCCACGAGAAACAAAGGTAATGCATTCATGAAATAAATAGGATTGCCTGGAGCTTCCAGAGTGAATACCTCCGCGTTGTGAAATGTAGTTTATCTGTTTCTGGTGACAGCATTATTGTTGTCACACTGCTGTCACCTATTGCTGTCACGGTGTTAATTGTTAATAATCAAACCGTTAAGCAGCAATCGGTGACAGGTAACAGATATATAATTAAAATAATTGTATAGAGAGGTTAGAACATAAACATGGCAACGGCAACAATACGGTTGTTACATACGGCATGGGTATCTTGAATTTTCCCATTGGACGTATTGAGCGAACCATACCATGCAGAGCTTAATGTATATTCCAACCCGAATTTCCAGTGGGGGACATTGTAGGTCAGTTCTGCTCCTGCCGTAACTAATTGGTTAAGGTCTGTTCCTGTTCCATAAAGTTTTGCATCATTTCCTTTGGGAGCATATAGTGCATCACTTGTTCCCAGATTCTTGGCATAGCCTACGAAGATTCCCGGCTTCCATTTCTGTCCGTAGACAACGTTGAACCAAGAGCTGGAGAAACGTATCGGAGTATATTCTTGTTCTCCCGTTTGTTCGTTGACAGACTTGATCCCGAATCCACCCAAACCGGAAGCTTGTGTCAGATTGGATCCTAATACACTCTTCGCAGCGATGAACCAGTCTTTGTTGGTGTATTTCACATGAGCTTCGTATGAAAGAGTTGTGATGCGTTCGTCTACCTTGTATTTATCTGTATTTACTATAGACTCCGTACGTGGTTTCAATGATAACAACTCAATGCCTACGCCGGCCAGCAAACCGCCATTCTTATAATCAGCTCCGACATAAAATTCGGGAATACAGCTTTGCTTCAGATACTTATGTGTTTTCCCTTCCGGTCCTTGTGAAGTATATTGTGATTGCCACACTGCGGCTCCGGTAAGTTGGAAATTCTTGTTTGTATAGCGATAACGAATTTGTGGCGCACGGCTGAAGGGCTGAAACGGTGCTCCTACGGAGAGATTAAGAATCTGCGGAGACACATCTCCGAATAAGGGATGCCAGTTCTGTCCGAGTAATAAAGTTGATTTTCCCCAATCCAGATTCAAATAAGCATGACGAAGGCGAATGACCGAATAAGAAGTGCCTGTGCCGCGGAAGTCGACTTCTACTTTGGCAGATGTCTTGGCTGTTCCCAGTTTTGGACCGGCAACGTCTACTCCAAGGCGCGAATATAAAGTATAGAAGTTACTGTTGGGTGTTGAGTTCAAATCGTTCCCCTCCGGATCACGCACTTTGTCTTTTGGATACATATAAAACAATCCGTCTACGGTTTCTTCGTTAGCACGACTATTATAATAGAAGTCAGTACGAATCTGTCCATAGAATTTGAACTTGAAATCCTGCATTTGTGCGAAACTGCCTGATACGGTTATCAGACAAAGAAAGATTAGAATGTATTTTTTCATAATGTGCATGTTTGTAAACGGGCGCAAAATTACGTAAAATTACTGGTTATCAGTTCATCGTTGATTAAAAAAGGCAAGGATTGCCTGATTATATTTGTTGAGACTTGTGCTTTTATGAATTGCTTTCAGTAATTTTCTGTCTGCTTGCGGCATTAAATATTCCCAGAAAGTTTTCATTTTGTTCAGAAGTTGTTCGTCTCCTCCTTCCAACTGTTCTGCATATTGATTGTATACGCATTTGTGCATAGATTGCAATTTTTCTCTCATTTCATCGAACTCGAGTGCACGGTTTTGTCTATACTCCAAAGCTAATGCCGGGTTGGCAAGTAATCCCCGTCCTATCATCATTCCGGCTAGTCCGGGAAACTGTTCCTGAATGCGGTGAATATCTTCTACACTATTGATATCTCCATTATAGATGAGCGGATGCTTGCAGGCATTCTGAAAAGCCTCAAACGCTTTAAGGTCAACTTCTCCTTTGTATTGCTGTTTTCCCAAGCGGGGGTGCATAACCACTTGTCGCAAGGGTAGCTCATTGATAATCGGAGCCAGTTTCAGACATTCTTCCGGATCTTCCCAGCCCAACCTCATTTTGATGGAGAAACTTATTTGCGGATATTCTGTAATCAGGCTAAGTAACGCCTGAACTTCTTCGGGATAAGGAAGAATGCCGGAACCATTGTGGCGTTTAGCCAGCATGGGAAAAGGACATCCCATATTGATGTCGACTTCCTTATATCCCTTTTCAATGAATAGGGATAAGATTTTTTCTGCTTTCTCAAAAGAAGGGGCTATCAGTTGGGGAATCAGATGGGCTACCTGATTATTCCCGGGTTCGATTCCTCGCACATCTCTATGGCGGAATCCGCCTTTTTCGAGTCGTACAAATGGGGTATAATAAGTATCTATACCTCCGAAGCAGGCAGCATGAGCATTACGGTAAAACACTTCGGTGTAACCTTGTAATGGGGCAAAATGAATAGGAAGAGTCTTTGGCATTATTTTTATTTTTGTGCAAAGATACAGAAAAAGTAAAAGAGAGGAACCTCGCGGTCCCTCTCTTTCTGATGTTAAATTGATTAAAGTCTGATTTTTATAAACGTTTTCTATGATTGAAGGTTAGAAAAATTGGGGGATATATTTTTATTCTACAACGTTTATAGTCAGTTCACGTACTACTTGACCACCTTGATGGACGTAGTTTGCATTGTTGGCTACGAAAGTAGCGGTATATGTACCGGCCTCTTCATAGGTATGTGAGTATATCTCCAACGATTGCGAGATATTCTTGATAGCTACACCAGCGTCAGGATCGCAGGAACCATTGAGGAGGATTGGATTGGAAATAAGCCAAGTATCTCCTTTGGTATAATCTTTGCTACCCCCGCTAGTTACGAAATCGTTTGGTTGGCTAATTCTCCAAAAATAAGGAATATTACCATCCACTGTGGTGTATGCTATCTTGTCTGCATATTCAGCACTTTTCATTTCTTCAAGTGTGAGATTTTTGTTTCCTAATGCTTCCTTCAGTTTGGTAAGATGAGTGTTGTTTTTTGAAAGATCATCTAAATTGTAGGTTACATTTAAAGCCGAGAATTCGAAGTTCTTTGCATTAATTGTGGTTGATTTTCCATTGTTGAACTCCAGATTAAGCTGTAAGCCTTTAATATGTATTACAGGCATTGTGCTGCTATTATCAAGAGGGTTGAGGCGGAAAGCAATGCTGATTTCTTTACCCAAGTAAGATATTAAAGGACAAGAATAGTCTTTAGTATCTTTGGTTGCTTTAGGAAGCTCATCTTGGCTGACAAGTTCTGTCCATTCGCAATTAGTAACTGCTTCTTTGTCTTTTTCCACATTGTTGCCACTAATTCCTTCGAATTGATCGGATATTAATATGTGAGTAGAACCTTCGATGGTTTTCGCACTACCATAGTCATATACTACGGAGAAGTTGATTTCACATTTTTCTACGTCTTCCGGTTGCATTTCAATTCTGTTCCGGTGTTTGTATTCGTGCCCTATCTCACCGCTGAAGAAACTGATAAAATCAGGGTCACCATCGAAGCTGAACGTTACAGGGTTTCCTTTCTTTACAGTCACAGTTTTGCCATCGAAGCTGACATTGCTGTCTGTCACCACACCCACTTCCATTGCTGTTTCTTCTTTTAATTCCTTGTCGCATGAAGCCAGGGATAGTCCGGCAAAAGCGATAGTCATCAAACTTTTATATATTATTTTCATGTCCTTTTCTTTTTAAAGTTATTAAGAGAATTACCAACCCGGATTATTCGTCTTGATAGCACCGTTTGATCCTATTTCATTGGCAGGAATCGGGAAATAATTGTAAGACTTCGGAATATTGAAGTAAGTATATACATTGATTCCGAATTTCCAGGATTCGTCAGCCTGTGCCTTGTCCACTTGTTCCTGCATCAGTTTGTAATAGTCTCCCCAACGGATCAGGTCGAAACGACGTGTGTACTCGAAACAGAGTTCCATTGCACGTTCGTCTTTGATAGCCTTCCGGAAGTTGGTTTCATCCAGATTTGCAGCAAGCTTGTTGATTCCTGCACGCTCTCTTACTGCGTTGATACATTCATAAGCCAGATCATTAGGACCATGGTTGACTTCATTTTCCGCCTCTGCAATCATTAGCAGAATGTCAGAGTAACGGAGAAGAGGGAAGTTGATGGAAGTATCGTTTTTACTCTTCTTGTCTGCTTCATATTCTCTACGATATTTGGCGGCAGCCCTGTTGCGGTTCTTATTGGCATCGTTCTTCGATTCACGATCACCGTAAGTGGAACCCGGCTCTGTTTTACCATAGCTGAAGGATTTGTCCCAGTATTGTTGTTCCACTTCATCTCTTTTTCCCTTTACAAATTCACGACCGTCTACCGGAGTACCTTCTCCTGCTGACTGGGTGTAAGTGAATGGAGCGATGTTCCAGTTGCAACGGTCAATGTCACCGTTTGCTTCATACAATTCGAGCAGTTTAGGAGTATTCCAGATAAAAGCGTATGCATAACCCGGATCACCTTTACCGGTGATGGATGCTTTGGAAGAAAGATCTTTACCCTGAATACCAATGATATTACCGATTCTACCTTCTGCACGTACATCCGTTGAACGGTTACCTGCAAATTCTACTTCCCAAATACTTTCATTAGCCTTGGCACCATCCTTATTGAGAGCAGTGTTATACTTATCAGAACAAATGTCGATAAAGAAGTCCCAATATTTGGCAGTTAGTGAATGACCCTCATTCTTGACTAACTGTGCATAGTAACTTGCTTTTTTGAAATATTCTGTAATCTCGGCACTAGTCGTGTTGTTAGCCAAACCCACTTCCTTGTCACGTTTAGGTTCACCGGCCCGGAACATATATACACGCGCCAACATTCCCCAAGCAGCCGATTTGGAAACACGTCCCGGTAAATAGTTCAAATCTTGAGCAGATTTGAGATCCTCGGCAGAACCATACATCTCTTTGATGATAAAATCATAAATCGTCTGTTTGTCCGTACGTGGAATGGAGAGGTTATAGGCATCTTCTGTAGAAGTAGTCTTGAAAGGTACATCTCCCCAACATTCTACCAAAGTGAAATAATAGAATGCGCGTAAGAAACGGGCTTCGGCTTTGTATTGCTTGCGGGTGTCGTCGTTCATATCGGGCACTGCATCAATATTTTCCAGGAAAATATTGGCTCTGTTGATGCCGGAGTATAATGTGTACCACAATGCTGCAACGGCCGGATCACTTGTGTTGGCATTGTTACAGATCAACCCACTTTTGTTAGGTCCGCGGTTGGCACCACCATAGTGTCCCAGATCGTCACCTCCTACAAGGTATAAGAATTCATTTCCGTAGAAGGAACTTTGTCCCAGAATGGCATAGGTTCCTGTCAGCCAAGAGGTAGCGTCCGCTTCATTTTTGAAGAAGTTTTCAGGAGTGGTGTATGTCGGGTCTTTTTCCAAGAAATCGCAGGAAGTCAGGTTAAGTCCGACAAGAAGTGATATGATGATTATTTTTATTGTTTTCATATACGTAATTGTTTGAAGGATGATTGATTAGAAACCTAAGTTTATACCAAAACTGATAGAGTAGGCTCTCGGATAAGCGGAGAAGTCCAGTCCCGGAGTCAGTGCGCCTTCACGGATAGATACTTCCGGGTCGTAACCGGAATACCCTGTACATGTCCATAGATTCTGACCGGCAACGAATACGCGTGCATTGTCTATCTTCCATTTCTTGGTCAGTTGTTTCGGCAGTGTATATCCTAAAGACACGGTCTTCAGACGAAGGAACGAACCATCTTCGATAATACGTGTAGAGAACACTTTGTTAGAACCGGAGTCGGTAGCTCTCGGAATATTACTTTCCGGATTTTCCGGTGTCCAGCGGTCTGCGTAACTTGCGTATTGGTTCAAGTCACGTGTTTTATTGCTGTTCTCGAAGAACAGGCGGTTGGCATTCAATACATCGTTTCCATACGACCATTGGAAGAAGATGCTCAAGTCAAATCCTTTGTATTCGAAATTGTTGGTAAATCCGCCCGTATGTTTCGGCATACCGTTACCGATCATAGTGCGGTCGTTATCGTCGATGATACCGTCACCATTCAGGTCTGCGTATTTCGGCATACCCGGTTGTGTGTTACTTTCGGAAGAGAAATACGGAACATTGCGTTTCAGTGTATATGTATCACCCACTTTGTCGAAATCTTCGTATTTGTATGTACCTTCATAGATGAATCCGTACATCATTCCCATCGGATAACCCACTTTGGCAATGTAGCTGTATTGAGAGTTATAGTTCTGGTCAAATTTGGCTGCACTCAACAGAGAAGATTGGTTTTCGGCCAATTCTAAAACTTTGTTCTTGTTGAATGCAATATTAAAGTTAGTAGTCCATGAGAAATGACGGTTCTTGATATTGGTCGTGTTCAATGTGAACTCGATACCTTGGTTGCGTACCTTTCCTACATTCTTCATGGCACTGAAATAACCGGAAGAGGTGGGAAGCGCAGTATTCAGCAACAGGTCACGAGTTGTTTTACGATACCAGTCTACGGTTAATCCGATACGTTCGTCCAGGAAGCCCAAGTCCAGACCCAGGTTCCACTGTTCAGTAGTCTCCCATTTCAGTTTTCTGTTTCTTAAGGAAGTAGGCACTGTACCTACACTTGTCAGACTGTTCTCGAACGGATATACACCACTCGGTAGGCTACCAATCGAAATAAAATCCCCAACTTTATCTTTTAATATCTGATATAAAGCATACGTATCATACTCGCCTACACGGTTGTTACCGGTCAATCCCCAGCTTGCTCTTAATTTACCGGAAGAAACAACAGATTTCAATGGTTTCATGAAATCTTCTTCCATGAATCCCCAAGCCAATGAACCGGAAGGGAAATAGCCGAAACGGTTATCACCACGGAATTTGGAAGAACCGTCGGAACGGAAAGAAACCGTTGCATAATACAATGATTTATAGTTATAGTTCAAACGTCCCAGGAAAGAAAGCATAGACCAGGAACTCTTTAATGATTTGGTCGTACTGGGAGTTCCTTCACTCATTCCTGCCATCCCGAGTGCTTCGTTTGGAATTTGCACTGTCTTGTATGAATAGTATTCATAGTCGGAATTTTGCAGAGTTACACCTACCATACTATTAAAGAAATGCTTCCGTTTGATATTGGTCTGATAGGTTAGAATATTTTCGTTCAACCACGTTGCACGTTGAGAATGGTAGATTTCTGCATTCACCTTATCGGATGATTTCGGATTACCATAACGAGTTTTCGAGTTGTTGAATGTTTCCCCTTTGCGGGTATCGAACGTGTAACCGCCGGAAACTTTCAACTTCAATCCTTTGATAAATTCATATTCTGCGAATCCGTTGAACTGGATATAGTTCGCATACGTCTTGCGATATTCGTTTTTCAAAGACATGATAGGGTTGAAACGATAGTCGTTGGTATTGTTTATCGCGTCGTCCATGATGTTATCCATCAACGAGTTTAATGGTCTGTCCGGTTCGGTCACAGGGCGATATCCCCATACACTATAGAACAGGTTATTCATACCACTGTATGAGTTCTGGGAAGGAGAACCACCGGTAGTTGTAGTACTGGAATAGTTGGTCGTCAGATAGATTTTCAGTTTTTTCTTTTGGATGGTAGTACCCATACGGCCTTGTACGCGCTTGTAGTTTGATTCCAACAAGATACCGTCCTGGTCATAATAAGATAAAGAAGCATTGTAGCGAACTCCTTCCGAACCACCGGTCAGGCTGACATTGTGGCTTTGCATCCATGCGCTGCGGAAGATTTCATCCTGCCAGTTATATTGCGGGATATTTCTATAATCTTCCAGTCCCCATTTCTTACCGTCATAATTCATGAAGTAGGTAGTTTCCATATCTTTGGGACTACGTTCTGCCTGTAGTTTGACGAATTCATAGGCATCCATCATCGGGATCGTTTTGGTGATATGCTGAATACCGAAACTTCCGTCGTATTTAATTTTAGGTTGGCCGATTGTTCCTTTCTTGGTTGTAATCATCACGACACCGTTGGCACCCCGAGCACCGTAGATAGCGGTAGCAGAGGCATCCTTCAGGAAGTCGAGTGACTCGATATCGTTCTGATTAATGGCTGCGGCTATGGAGGGGTCTTCCACCGGGAAACCGTCAATGACATAAAGAGGAGAGTTGTCCTGTGTCAAAGAGTTGTTACCACGGATGACGATGTTCATCTGTCCGCCCGGCATACCTTCGCCCGAACTTACGTTGACACCGGCAATACGTCCGCCCAATGTCTCGCCGAAAGAAGCAGTCGGAGTGCTAAGCAGTTCTGCCATACTGGCTTTGGCAACAGAGCCAGTCAGATCCTTCTTGCGTATCTCCTGATAGCCGACTACTACCACTTCGTCCAATGTCTTTGTGTCTTCCTTTAATGTGATAACCATTGGCTTTTGAGTGTCCACCTTCATTTCTACTGTGACATAACCAATGAAAGAAATAACCAATATCGAATTTTTATTGGGCACGTTAAAAGCAAATTTACCGTCAAGGTCAGTGATTGTTCCTTGTGAAGTACCTTTTACCTGAACACTGGCTCCCGGCACTCCTTCTCCTAAGTTGTCCTTCACTGTACCTTTAACAAGTACCTGTGCAAGTACAAAAGAAACAGAAAATAAGATCAGTCCGATGGAGGAGAGCATCCTTTTTCTAGTTTGAGTGGATAAATGTTTTTTCATATATTAAAAATTAAGTGATTTTATTGAATCTACGCTTGCAAAGATAGACGGATTGAATATTCTAATATGGATAGAATTATTCAAGATTGGTGCAAAATCATACAATTTTTCTGTTCTCATAAACTATTTCTCTTTTATGGATTCTAGTAATTCGGATAACTCTTTCACGATGTCGGGATGTTGTTTTGATACATTCGTTTTCTCCGATGGATCGGAGGATAAATCGTAAAGTTGAGGCTGTTTGTCGTTGCCTAACTCCATTTTCGTCCAATGTTCGATGGCGGGACCGTCGCTCGGTTCGATGTATTTCCATTGACCTTTTATGATGGCAAGTGTGTTATTGAGATTCTGTTGAACGACATACTCACGGTTTGTATTATTTTTGCCGAGGAGAACGTTCAGATGTTCCTGACTGTCGGGGGCAGCTCCTTTGCGTAAAGGTTGGTCCAAAAGTGAGGCGAGCGATGCATACACATCTATTTGAGAGAAAAGAGCTTGTTGCTTGTTCGGCTTCACCCGGGCAGGCCAACGGACAATAAATGGAACGCGTGTACCCGCTTCGTAAGCACTGTATTTCCCACCACGGTAGATCCCCATCGGAGTATGCCCGTTGAGAAGTTCGTAAGCTTGGTCTTGATAGCCGTCGTCGATAACAGGACCGTTATCGCTGGTAAAGATCAGGATAGTGTTGTCTGCGATGTGGAGGCTGTCCAGTGTGTGCATGATTTCACCGATGGTCCAGTCCAGTTGCAGGATGACGTCGCCACGAGTGCCGAGTCCGCTTTTGCCTGCGAAGCGTGGGTGGGGGATGCGTGGCACATGTACGTCTTGCGTACCCATATATAAGAAGAAGGGGTCTTCCTGATGGGATTCAATGAAATTCTTAGCCTTATGGGTGATGATATCGGCTATGTCTTCATCTTTCCAAAGGGCGGATTTTCCTCCGGTCATCCAGCCGATACGGGGAATGCCGTTGATAATTGTATTGTTGTGTCCCTGACTGGGTTTTAAAGTGACGAGCTCCGGGTTCTCTTCTCCCGTAGGCCAGTCGCCGACTTTGTGGTCGTAACTTACGGTGATAGGATCATTGGGGTCAAGTCCTACGACATGTCCGTTTTCTACAAATACACAAGGTACACGGTCTACGGTAGCCGGAATAATAAATTCGTAGTCAAAACCGATGCTTTGCGCGTTAGGGGTAATCCGGTTGTTAAAGTCGGTTCCACCTTTCGGACCGAGTCCCAGATGCCATTTGCCTACTGCACCGGTTGCGTATCCTGCATCTTTCAGCATATCTGCCATGGTGACGCAGGTAGTGTCGATAATGAGTTCAGAGTTGCCGGGAGCGATTCCTGTGTTTTCTTGTCTCCAGGGATACATACCTGTCAGGAGTCCGAAACGGGAAGGAGTGCTGGTGGCAGAAGTTGCATAAGCATTGGTGAATTGTACTCCTTGTCCTGCCAACCGGTCGATGTTGGGAGTACTCACTTTCGTTGCTCCATAACAGCTTAAATCACCAATGCCGAGATCATCTGCAAATATATAAATAATGTTAGGCTTTTGGTTATTCTGCCCATTGCTCTTTTGGGGTGCATGACTGCATCCTGACAGCGTGACGATGCCGGACAATAGGGGAAGTAGACGCGAAACGTTTTTCATAATGCTGAATGTTTTAGGAAAAAATGTAATGAACACAAAGATAAGCGATTGGAGGAAAAAGAATGAGTAGGAATGTACAAGTGAAGTACAAAATAGTACACTTAAGAAGTTACCTTCTTTATTCGGGCGAAGATGTCCGGACTAAGAAACCGTTTATATCATAAATTTAGGCACGGATTACACGGATTAACGCTGTTGTTTTCATACTCATCGTTTTTTTAATCCGTGAAATCCGTGTGATCCGTGCCTAATAATATAAGATTATTTTGCAAGAGTGCTTGTATAGTTACCTGCTAATCTGTTTCTTCTCCGTCTCCTTCTTCTTCGCTCTCTTCTCCTTTACGATAAGCCAGCGGACTGACGTGATAAATCTCCTTGAAACATTTACTGAAATAGCGGGAGGAGGAGAACCCAATCCGGTCAGAGATCTCCGTGATATTCAGCTCCGGGTTATTCCTTAACATGACAGCGCCTTTTTTGAGACGTATGCTTAGGATGAAATCATTCGGGGTCTGGCCTGTAACTGCTTTCAGTTTAGTGAATAGGTTCGTACGTGCCATACCCATTTCGCGGGCGAAGATATTAACGTTGAAATCCGTATTGTCCAGATGACGTTCGATAATGGCCATCGCGCGGTCGAGCATCTCCTTATCCATCGGGTTGGTAGCCAACATTTGGGCAAAAGCCTGTGGTTGTTTGCTGAACTTCTCTTGCAATAGCCGGCGGGAATTAACCAGGTTATTGCAGCGGGAAATCAGAAGATTGGTATTAAACGGTTTCGTGATATAATCATCCGCACCAATCTTCAAACCTTCGATATTGTGCTCTATAGCAGTACGTGCGGTTAATAATACCACCGGAATATGGCAAGTGTTAAAGTCCGTCTTGATCTGTTTGCAAAGTTCCGTACCCGACATGCGTGGCATTACGACATCACTTAAAATGATGCTCGGCATATCCTTCTGTATCATCTCTAATGCTTCTACTCCGTCGGAAGCCGTACTGACTTGATAGAATGTTTCGAAAATACCGACTAACATCTGTTTGATAGATTCATTGTCTTCCACTATCAGCATTTTGGCGTCTTCGATGCGCTTGTTATCTTCTTCTTTCCATTCCGAATCAGGGATTATTTCTACTGAAGGAACAATAGTCTCTGTTTGCTGGATGGTTTCCGTATCATCTTTCGCTATTTGCTCTTCTGTGAAGTGTTCCTTGCCTAGTTTGAGGGTGATAATGAAACTGCTTCCTTTGCCCGGTTCGCTTTCTACCCGGATTGTGCCGTGATGAAGTTCCACAATACCTTTTGTCAGTGCCAGTCCGATGCCTGTACCGGCTCCGGTATTCAGCGAGTTGAGATGTTCGGTCTGATAGAAACGGTCGAATATCTTATCAATTTCGGCAGCGGCGATACCTGTCCCGGTATCTTTTATTTCAATGATGACATGGTCTTTCTCCTGCGATACATTAATCGAAATTGTATCTTCGGCCTTGGTATGCTTCACTGCATTAGACAGCAGGTTGTTTATCACTTTCTGCATCTGCTTTTGGTCATACCATACTTCAATGTCATCCTTCTGTTTGTTGAACTTGAAGTTGATTTGTTTACTGCTCGCATATTCGAGGAAGAGCAGATAATTCTCATACAGGAAGTTAACCAGATTGTGCTGGCTAACTTTGATCTTCATGTGACCCTGTTCCTGTTTACGGAAATCAAGTAGTTCCGTAATCAGTTCCCGTAATTGGAGACTGTTCTTGTAGATTCCCAATACCTTATTATATATGTTAGGCGTAAATGTCTGCACCTGCAACAAAGTTTCCACTTGTCCCACGATCAGCGTTAACGGTGTGCGGAATTCGTGCGAGATGTTAGTGAAGAAACGGAGTTTCGACTGGTTCAATGCTTCGAGGTCTTCAATATGCTTCTTTTCGTACTTCAAAGACTCACGGAGTTTGATGCGCGAATTATAGTTCTGAATAAGATACCATAACAGGCTGATAGTGACAATGGTATAAATCAGGTAAGCCCACCATGTCTCATACCATGAAGGGAGTACGATAATCAGCAGTCTGGCCTCTTTTATTCCTTCCCTCTGTGATTTGATGACAAGGGTATATTTACCCGGATTCAGGTTTGTATAAGTAATCAGCGTTTGCTTCCGGTAAGTATGGTTCCATTCGTCTGAGAAACCCTCCAGGCGATAGAGAATTTCATCTCTGTTGGCAGGGATGAAGTTGGAAGTGGCATATTCGATGCTAAACATCGATTGATTCGCTTTCAGACTGATTTCCGGAGTATGACAGATCGACTGTTCCAGGATGCCGCTTTCATCTCCCGGAACTACTTCTTTTCCGTTGACAAACAGGCGGGAAAGAATGATATTATATGATTTGGGAGTGAAATGTAATTTTTTCTCCCAGAAAGAAATCATTCCCTGAATACCGCCAAGGAATACTTCTCCGTCATGTGTCACAAATAGTGCGTTTTCATTGACGGCAGTCAACGGGAATCCATTCTCCGTACCGTAATTATAGAATTTCTTGCTTGGATAGTTGAACTGTGAGAATCCCTGATTGGTAATCAGCAATAAGTCTCCTTTCTGTATGGACGATTCGCATACTTCGTAGATACAGTCGCTGGATAAACCATCTGTCTGTACATCGAAGTTTTCAAAGTCATCACTTGCCTTACGGTAACGGTCGAGACCGCTTCCGGAGGTGCAGAACCACAGATTACCGTTACTGTCCTGCATGATACTGTTGATATTATTGTTGCTAAGACTGTTCGGATTAGCGGGATTGTGTGGATAATTAGTAAGTTTACCGCTGTCGAACCGGTAAGAATAAACACCCTCCCCGGTAGCCGCAATCCACAATGTACCGTCTTTATCAATGCAAAGACTGGCTACCATGCCAATACCTCTTCCTTCTTTAGTCTCTTTGAAGAGCTGTTGGCAAGCGCCTGTTGCCGGATTGAAAAGACAAACACCGTTTTGTGTGGCGACAACCAGCTTGTCCTTATAAGGTACAATGTCTCGGACGATATCCGAAGGTAGTGAGGTTGGGTCTCCGGCTTTCATTCGGTAGACTGTGAAACGGTTAGTACGCAGGTCGAGTTTGTTCAATCCTCCCAAGTGTGTACCTATCCACATGATTTCATTAGTCCGGTCGTAGTAGATTGCTTTGACATTGTTATGGGAAATGCTATTTTTGCCCTCTTCGTGGCGATACCACCGATAGGTGTTATCCTTCCGGTTATACACATTCACGCCGCCGCCTTCGGTACAAATCCACAGGTTTCCGTCCTTATCTTCAGTCATTCTACCGACGATCGGACTACTTAGACCTTCTTTCTCTGTATCTCCGGTTTTGTAACGGGTATAGATTTCATATTCTGGATTGAAATAGTTGACACCTCCGAAATAAGTACCCAGCCAAATTGTTCCTTGTTCATCTTTGACGATGCACCAGATGGAGGAGTGGGTAAGTCCGTCGGGTTTGTTCGCGTTGGCAGTGTAAAGTTGGAATTTACCTGTGCTCTTTTCATAGCGATTTAACCCGTGAAAGGTTCCTATCCACAGATTTCCTGCATTATCTTCACAGCAACTCCTTACGAAATCGGTGCAAATACTGTTTGGATTTTTAGGATCATGACGGAAGTTCTCAATGGTACTATCTGTTTTTATCCGGTAGAGTCCTTCTTCCCAGGTACAGATCCATAATTCTTTAGACGAATCTTCGTAAATACTCGCGATATTACCTCTTGTGACAGGTTGGGAAATCTTTTTGTCTCCCGATAAACAGTAAAGTCCGTTACTGGTAGTTCCCATCCACAGATTTTTCTTTTCGTCCAGGTGGAGGCAGGAGAGGGTGATATCTTTTCCGGCAAGATGATAGTAGAGATCGAAGTTTCCGGTACTTTCATTATATACAAACACTTCTTCTCTTTTCCCGATATATAATTTCTCGTTGAAATAAATAGCATCCACATTGCCTTGCAGCAACGTTTTGAATCTTTGTGTGGTCAGATCGAACTCTGCTACCCCGTCCGTACAGAGCAGGTATACCTTCCCGTTTTTGTTTCCGGTGATACGCAGCACTGTATTGCTGAACAAACTGTTCGGATCGTTTTTATTAAGTTTGAAACTTTTGATATCGTTACCGTTATACCGGTTCAGTCCTTCACGCGTGCCAATCCATATAATCCCCCGTTCATCAATATAAAGGCTATTGACAGAAAATTGGGAGAGTCCGTCGTCCGTGGTCAAGTGGCTAAAA
>ERZ773107.1040-NODE-1040-length-27262-cov-3.898592_pt1 | contig 27262 bp, 20 predicted proteins | sample MGYA00580571_ERZ773107 | MGnify/ENA primary metagenome ERZ773107 (study PRJEB29015, sample SAMEA2737843) | human gut metagenome | biome: human gut; feature: human-associated habitat; material: faeces | place: China | collected 2012 ... | reverse complement strand
CGCTGGGTATATGCCTTACGTGGTATCAGAGCAGCAATTATGGCATTAGCAATAACGCCGCCTAAGTTATACGCTTTATATTTAATTGTGCTGGTTTGAGAAGGATACATAACACACTGTCCGCCATGTGTTTTTAACCATGTAAATTTAATTTTGGTTTTTTCAGTTTTCACCAAATTAAATGGACCAAACCGAAAAAATAACAGTTTATACTTACTGACTAATCCTCCAAAGAAATGACCACACTCATGAAAGACTAAATGTATAGCTGAAGCTACTACATAAAAGCCCACTGCAATCGCCAATGATATAACCGATAATTGATTTTCAAAATACAAAAACAACAGCGTTACCCCGACACACATCGCAGCAAATATAGCTTTTAGCAATTTCATATGGTACAATTCCTCCCCATTTCCAATAACCACAAAAGCACTTCATACAGAGACTTGCGGCTCCGATGAAGTGCTTTTGTGTGGTTGAATTACATTATCTTAATTACTCAGCTTTAATGCTGGAGTCAGCCTGCTGAAGCAACCACATAACGGGGTCAACAACATTCTTGCCTTCATACGGCTGACCTTCATGGTTGTGGCCGAGAGCACTACAGGTAAAGTATCTAACAGTTTTGAACTTAGCTTCTGCAGTACGAACAAAGTTACCTGCACCGTATTCTTCTAAGAAGTTACGGCAGACCGCATCACGAGCATCCATATAACTTTTACAGGTTTTTGCATTTTCTGCAAGATACTGCTGAGCTGCGGTTTCACCGATTTTTTCTTCCAAGGTAGGAATATCAACCTTGTTAATTACAACCGCAAGATTACGCTTCAAGGTGTCCTTATCCTTCAGGCCAAACATCTTTTCAAGGTTAATCAGCATAATATTCAAGATGTCATCGAAGTCTTTGGAGCTTGCACCATAAGCATTCAAATCAACTTTATCTTCAACGTCCATAGCAAACTGATTAAGCGTAAGCGGGTCAATAATGAAGATAAATCCATTCGCATAGCTATATGCAAGGTTGTTCTGAACATCGCTACTGCTAGAGAACATTTCGCCGGAAATATCGTAAACATAGATACGACGACCGATTTTTTCATTAGGCAGCTTGAGCATCAACTGATAAGCGGTCAAAGAGTTCAGTTCTGTTTTCATCAGACGAACGCCTTGGTTCAAAGACTTCATAGCGAGTGCGTGGTCTTTTTCCTCAGTATCAGAAATAAAACTCATTTTCCAGCTACGGGCAGGAGCAACATCACTCATCATCTGGTCGATAGCCATGTTAATAAAGCAAGTTTTACCAACAGAAGGTCCACCAATAACAGGGAACGCATACTGACGGCTTGCAGTATCACCGGACAAAGCGGTATCGCACTCAGGGCAGTAAGCTTTAAGCTGTCCACGACCATTCAAGAAAGTAGTGGGAAGCTTAGTTCCACAAAGGCAAGTACGCTTCAAAATACCATACTTACTCGGAACCAAGTTGGTGTGTTTTTCTCCACACCCTGGACATTCATATGTAGGGATAAGAAACGATGCTTGACAATCGGGATTAGGACAAGCGTTCTTGATTTTGTTTATCATAATATAGATTCGGTCGATGAGCCACAAGAGACCAAAGCCCATATAAATAAAAGCGAAGAACGCAAACAATACTGCGATGTGTGCAAATGTTGTGAACGCAGTAATTAAGCTACCGAATGTAAAAATTGAAATGGCAGCAATCAAATTCATACCGCCGCCCATTGTGAAACAGCCTTTTTCACAAGCAAGGGAGAACTGGTCTCCTGCAGAGTGAATGTTTCTGGACCAAGATTCTTTTATTGTGTTCCATAAATCAGAGTAGCCTTTTCCGAAGAAATAGCTAACTTTTGCGGGTTGTGGTTGAGCCATGATAACCTCTCCTTTCTCTCTTTTGAAATGTCTTATGCTACGGGTACAGGTTTACGGTTGCTGTCAACCACATTGTGCTTAAACGCAAGAATGTAATTCTTGAGGGAATGGAATCCGCCAATAAAAGCACCGCCATACACTATGATTGCAACAATCATTGCAACCACAAACAGCGCAATTGCTATACCGAATACCCAACCACCATCGTCATCGTGTCCTACCAAGGATTTTCTCTGTTCGTTCATTGTATGAACCTCCTGTTATGTATTTTTATTTTTAAATTTTATTTCTTGTGGAAGAATCCACCAAGTTTTTCTGCGAGTCCTTCTTTGCGACGGACTTCATCAAATAGATAGTCACAGCGAGAGCTGGGAATATCTTTAATTACCGCTTGTCGTACATCTAATAATCCATCCTCGTCAAGCGAACGTAAGTAACGGACGATAGGTTTGTAAAGTTCCTCCGCAGCTTGGTCGCTTCTTTCGGCTGTAACCAAATATACACAAGTCCAACCAAGAATACGTTTCCATCGTTCGGTCTCCTTCTTAGCCTTCTTTTTCAAGACGGAGATATAATCATCTATAAAATTTGAGAAGTAGCGACCGTGATAGAAAATTCTCATTAACGCCGGAACATCCTCGGATGCTTGTAGCAACACGAAGTATTCGTCAAAGTAATTCTTAATGTAAGCCTCATAATCGGACTTCTCAACAGACTTTAACGAAATTCCGGTTTGAGCCAATTCTCCAGACAGATTTACAGGACGTTTGCGTTGTGCGTTATTGGCTGTCAACATTTCACCAATGAAGACAGCTTTGATTTTTTCTAAGCCTGATTTATCGACTTTGGCTCTAATTTGGCATACTCGCTGAAGGAACGCACTATCCATCTTCGAAAGTTCCTTAACGCTGCAATCATTTACAGCGTTTGTCAAAACCATAATAGTCTCGCCGTCGTTAATGACTGAAGCGTTAATTTTGCGAAGAATGTCGATTGCAACGTCCTCACGAATTTTCGCATCCACATTGTTAATGCAGGCAAGAATCATTGGCTCGATAGCAAATCCGGAATTGGCAAGAATACGAGAACGTTGATTATCGTAAAAACGCCAAAACTCGTTTTCGGGATTTTTAGCAGATGCAATCTTTCTTGCACACAACCTTGTGGCGATAGGGGCAGCTCCTGGAGTTTCTAACAACAACTGCTCAAAGCGATTGAGTTGTCTATCCGTCAGAGATTCGGTTACTTCTACATACTTAACGCACAACTGCTCCAACTGGCTCGGCTCACGCAACGCAGTCATAAAGACACTCAGAATGTTTTCAAAGAGTGCTTGATTGTCAGATGTCGCAAGCAGAATTTCAATCATCTGCTTTTCACAGCCATTGATTTTAGTGATGTTCTTTAATAACGCCTGCAATACCTTTGAAATAGGTTGACCGTTAGACATACCACCATTAAACGTATAGCTTTGTAGCAACCATGTTATGTAGAAGCTATTCGTAAATGGATTACTATGCCCGGACAAGTATAAAAGCAAGTGTTCAACACTATTGGGTGAGTTCAAATAACTAAGATACTCTCTATATTGCTGTGGCGTTTTGCTTTTAATAGACCGGATGAGTGAATCAAGCTTAGTGCAAGGCTCGGATGCTTCACTGGCGTGTTGATAAATTGTTTCGGTGAACAATTCATACAATGTGAAAATCATGAAGCTTGAATACTTACAAACGAATCCCCAAAACAATGCGAGCAATTCTGCTTCAAGCGTCCATCCACTTTCTTGGTACTTGACCAATAACTTACTTCCTATGTCTGAGTTATCATCTTCAGAACAATAAGTAGAACCGAATGTAAGAACTTCTTTTAAGTTGTCTTCGCTAAAGTCGAACTCATCATTTTTTTGCAAGTGGTAATAGAGATATGCGTCTTGCAAATGACCGTTAATCTCGCTAAATGATGTAGCGTCAACAAATTCACCAAAAGAATCAACTTCTTCGCAATCAAAAGCAATACTTGCCGCCATAGCTTGTGCATAGCTGTTCGGGGTCACTCCTTGGGTCATGTGTCCCCCTATAAAATCCATGACAATTTGGCGATTACTCTTGCACTCGGTTGCGTAATTAAAGTAATTCGCATCTGGTCTTACTCCAATAAGATGGAAGTTCAAACCTTCTTCTCTTGCTCTTGGAGAACGCATTGATTCGTGGTCTCCAATGTAAGTGTTAAACATGAACTTCTTTGCAAGTCGAGAAGGAAGTATTCTTTGAACTGCTGCAGCCCATAAAACCAAATTCTCACGGGAATCGTTGAGGTAGAACGGGATACCTGCATCTTGTGATGCCAAAATCATCGAAATGAGTTGTGCGAACTCATCTTCCTTATTGAAAAGAAATTCATTTAATTGTTCGTCGTTTATAACGGACGCATACTCTGATATATGTAACGGTGGCAACGGCGGTACTGGAGAGGGAGCGTCTAATTCTTCTTGGGTCATCGCAGTTTTTATATAGGGTTCTGCAAAGAACTCCGCAGGACGACAAGGCAAATCGTTTATATCAAAAATCAACGCATGGATAATGTAATTTCCATATCTGCCAGAGTAGTCTTTTCCAAGGTAAGTTGATTGTGCAACACAACCACGACCTGTTGGGAGAACGAAATAGGAGAACGCATAAGGGAAAATATCTGCGATTTCCTGTGGAGTGGGAGTGAGAGTTAATTCTTTGGGTGCAAGGTATTGCATCGCATCCTTGATTGCAGTACACTCCGACTCCGATATACCCTCAGAACGAGAGTATATCATATAGCCCTTTTCAGTAGAGTCGCCGTTTTTCCAGGAAGTATATATGTATTGTAATGCTTCCATAACGGCACCTCCTTATTCTGTAGGAATAATGTTTTCTTGGGACAGGATCCACAAGAACGGGTCTGCAACACGGAACGGGCGGAACTTCGGAATTTTATTGTCCATATCGGGGTTACTACCCAACGCACTTAAACCAAAGAAGGCGAAGTTTGAAAATTGGGTAGATACTGTTTGATACAACTCCATTCCAAGCCAACTTTCAACCAAGCTCTGCATTTCGTTGTTAGCGTCCTCAAAATCAATCTTGTCAAACGCTCCCTTACGGATATGTGCAGAATCGTTTTTCAGACAGCTTGCAGGGTCCAAAAGTTCGTCAACAGCATCAATCTTAGTAAAGGCGATTGCAATCGGAATATCAATCTTCTTACTGAGGTTTGTCAGACCAGAACCGGTTCTGATAATTTCGATAGTTCTGTTGAGGATTGTATTTACATCGGTATTTTCCTCCGGCAATCTGATTTTTCCTTGCAGTTCGTCTCTTACAGCAGGGAGCTGCAATGGGTCAAGCAAAAGAATAATGCCTGACGAATGATACAGATAACGGTTAAAAGTTTGCATAGATGCCAGCGAATTAAGGTTTTCACCTGCTGTATCGAAGAATGTCAAGGAAACTGCATCATTCATAGCTTTCTTAAACAAACCGCCTTTTCTTTGGAAAATCAAAGAGTAAATCAGCGGGTCAACATCACCGGCATCTGAACCACGCACACAAGTGCGATGACGATAAAGCGGGTCATAAAACTCTGTACGATAACGATTCAAGGTCTTGTCGCCGCAAGCCATCAACGCACAGTTGAAAGCACGTCCAATGTCGTTTTTTAACTGGTTAATCAAAACTGCAACATAGTTACTTTTACCGGTTTCTTTAGCACCGATAATTGCGATAGGATAGCTCTTTGCAGTTCCGATATTAAGCGGAAGTTCACCGCCGCACTTAGGGCAAACCTTAGTTACAAGAGGTTGTCCACATTCTTCGCATACCGGCTTTTTGGCATTCGCAGGATGCTGAGGCATTCTGTCAATTGCGTGCTGGCATTTGGAAGTGGTGCTCGTATTGGAGCAAATATACTCAATACTATCGAGGCTCTGTAATTCAAAGCATCGAGGGCACAGGAATTTACCTGCCATAAATTTTCGCCTCCTTTATATGTTATTTCCTGCTTTACAAGCAATTTTGAAAGACTTGTAGTTTTTGTCATTCAAGAAGAACATCTTCAATCTGGTGTCAGCTTTCATCGGGGAAACGTCAAACTCAAAGGTATGAGACCCCTTGATTTCGGTGTTGTCATTTACCGTGCACACAATATCACCGTCGCCTCGCTTCAAAGGTGTGCTTTTGAATTTGCTTACAATAGCAAACGAAGGAAATACGCAAGCTCCTTCTGTTTCGATTTCTACGGTTAGCGTACATTTTTTACTGAACAATCCAGCTTTTTTGTACTTCAATGTATAGAACACATCTTTTTGAGGTTCGTTACTCAAAAGAGCACGGCAAGCATCAGAATATACACGATGTCCGTCACTTTCAAAGTAAATGTAAACCTCAGCATAAAAGGTTCCCTTGGCAGGATTTGAAATCAAAATACCTTCGTTAGCCTCATACTGTCGCTTACTACATTCAACTTTGTGAGCCAACGGGTCATCAATTCCCGTAGGGTAGGAATCCATTCTATATACGAGCAGAGACCTATCAATCTTTTTGGGCCACGTAAAGTTGACATACATTTCTGTTGCAGCAGAGTTTATATCAAAGGATATATTTTTTGCGGCAGGAACAGAAGATATGTAAGAGGCTACATTCAAGATGACGTTCGAGGCATTGATTACACCAGGAACAATGTAGCACTCACCGACAAAGTTTAATCTAAACTCTGCTTCAGTAAGGCTTTTCAAATTGATGTCAATCTTTTCATACTTGCTCAAAAGCTCGTTCAAGTCGTAGATTGTTCCAACAGCATATTCCGGCTTTAGTTTTGCGTAGAATAAAATTACATCCCATTCAGATTGAGTCCACTTTGCTTGGAAAACCTCATCAATCAACTGAACTGAGAAGTCCTGCAAAGGTTTAGCAGGCTTCTGAGGGACAGCAGACAAATAAGCCTTTTCAGAGAAGTACGTCTTGCCATTTAACGTATGACCAGCACTAATTGCAAACCAATAATTCATGCCGTTGGTCAAACCATTGACAAGAAGCCCGTCCAATCGCGTACATGGAATGGTCTCATATTGGCTATCGTCTTGCGGTCGTTCATAACCACAGTATTTATAGAGACGAATTTCGGTAACTGTCGATGCTTTTGTCCAGGACAATGTAACCATCTCGTTGCCGCCGATAGCTTTTAGATTCGTAACCTTTCCGACAATAGCGACGGCTTCATCAAGGCGAGTTGCTTTCGAATGAACACCAATACGAACCGCAAAAACGGAGTAGTACAAGACCGTGTTTTTAGGAGCGTTGGAGTCGGTGTATGCAAGTTCCTTGCCATTGTAAACTGTCGAACCATCAGTAGGACCGTTAGGATATGTATTTTCCTTACGAACTACGACATAAGTAATTTCGCCAATAGACGGACTTGGTTTCCATGTCAAGGTGATTTCGTCGCCAACTCTTTTACTACTTACTGCAGGAACCTCGTCGGGAGGGAATTTCTTCAAGCTCTGATTAAGTTCATCGGAGTCGGCAATAAGCTCTGTGAGCTTCATTGCGATTGTAAACGCTTCATCACCGGACGCGTTTCGCATAATAGCCAACTGGCTTTCTACTTCTTTTAGAACTGCTGTAACTTTGCTTGCAACAGACGGGTCTATACTAAAACCATTAGCTTTTGCTTGGTCGATTTTAGTCTGAGCAGCATACATTTTCTTGTCTTGAATATCCTTCATGATTGCTGCGATAGTGTCTGCCGCTTGTTTACGTTCGTCTTGAATGGTTTTTTCAAGGCTCAACACATCAGCGTGATTGGGCCAATATGCTTTTGCTTCTTTTACAAGACGTTCAGCTTCTTCCAATGCCTTTTCAGAATATTTTTGTTTTGCTTGGTGCAACAGCTCAACAGCTTTATCCATCTTCGTGAGGTCAAAGCCACACTTGGCACAGACTTTAGCAGAGTTGTTGTTTTCAGCAGAACAGGCAGGGCAAGGAATAATAAGCGGTTTTCCGCATTTTACACAGTTTGTAGTGCCAGCGGGGTTTTCTGTGCCACACAGACCACACACGATTTTATTCTCGGGTAGTGCGTAGCCCATGTATTCACAGTAGTGGTTGATATATACAGAAGCATCAGAAACGCTGACATGATACTGGCGAACTGCAATATCGATCAAGCTTTCTTTCATCTTGGGTTCAATTCGCTTCTGATTACTTAACGCAAGCTCATCAACAGCCTCATTGACAGCTCTATACTTTGTGAGATTTACATAGTTATCATATTTTTTCTTGCTTGCCACATCTTTGAAAATAACAACACACAAACCACACAAAGACTGAACTGCGTTGTCACGTCCTGTCTTATCGCCTTTAGCCAATATTTTTTTCTTCATGGAATCAGCCGCTTCACACAGCTGATTCCATGAGGCTGTAGGAGCAAGACTAAGGAAGTCATAAAGCGTTTTCTCTTTCATGTCCAACTGTTGCATGAAGTTTTGGACATTTCGAGCTTGAGTTTTATCAAGAACTTCGGAGGGGTCGATTTTATCTTGCTTTTTGTTTCCGCTTCCAAACTTTTTCTTGATTTCGTCAGCGGTAAAACCAAACGCTCCAAATACCTTCACCAAACGCTTTAAGTCTTTTTCAGATAGTTCATCGCCTTTGGCTCGGTATAAACTAAGTTTTGCTTCAAGTTCTTTTGCTTTGCTGGCTTTAATTTGTTTTGCTTTTGCAGCTTCCTGCTTGCGGGCTGTCGGGTCAAGCATTACCTTCTTAATATCCTCAAGAGCTGCCAAATATTCGCTGGCTTTAGCTTTTTTTACAGGATTAGATTGGTCGCGAGACCATTGGGCTTGTTTCTTAGAAATAGCCTCGCTAATCTTATTGGTATCGCTCTCCGGCAGGTCAAATGGAAGCTCTAAGAGTATAAAATAGTTTTCCATTACCGTACCGCCTTTCTTCGCAGAAATATAATGTCTGGGTTATTAGTTGACACTCGACTTATTGCTACGACGAATAGCATCGGTCATTTCCTGCTCGGACAAAGCTTCGGTGGTCTGGAACTCAGCATCAACTTCACGACCGTCCTTCATTTCCTTAGCATGGAGGTGAAGCAGACCAGATTCGTCCAGACGGAAAGTAACCTGGATTTCAGTATCAAGGGTAACACCTGCAGGCAGGGTCAGCTCGGCAGTACCGATTTCCTTACCAAGTTCGGGGTCAACTTTTTCGTCAGAAGCAAGGCACTCCATAACCTGGAAACGAACGGACTGCTGATTGTTCTGGCGAGGATAGAAAGAGTTAGTACCCGTTGCAGGAAGTTCAGCGTTTTTAATGATAATATTGAACAGCTTTAACTGGTCGGTTTCATCATAAGCACAAGTGCCGAAGCTACGGCTGGACACGTTGATAATCTTAACGTCTTCACCGGGGAGACGTCCACCACGCATCTGGATATTAGCCTTTTTAGCTTCCTTCTGGATATCCATCTGACCCTTATCAACCTGTTCCTTAACTTCCTCAACGCTCTTGCCCTGCTGTTTAGCAATTTCTTCCAGAACGATATTGAACTCGCTCATCTTATTTGCATAAATAGCAGCACCCTTAGCAACGGATTCATCGGGGTCAAACATCTTAGTTTCGATACCGAACGCACTCTTAACACGGCTCATAACCTGTGGCATTTTAGAGGAACCGCCAACAAGAAGAATTTCACTTACATCATTCTGAGTGAACCCTTTCTTTTCAGCTTCTTTGAACATTTCACGAGTCAGATCAATAGTACGAGTCAGGAGATCTTCGGTAAGCTCATCAAACTTTTCACGGGTCAGCTCAACACGAACACGCTCACCCATATAGTTGACAGCAACAGGAGCTTTTTCCTTTGCACTCAACAGCTTCTTTGCTCGTTCTGCAGCAAGGCTGAGTTCTTGGAGAGTTTCTGCATCCTCAAGGATGCTATCGGGTGTTCCGGTTTCAGACTGATACTGTTCTGCGAGATACATAAGAACACGGTCGTCCCAATCCTTACCACCGAGGTTATGGTCACCACCGGTGCAGATAACACGGATTTCTCCGGGCTTAATGTTAATCATGGTAATATCGAAAGTACCACCACCAAGGTCATAAACCAGAACGGTTTTATTCTGACTATCGTCAGTAACGCCGTATGTAATAGCAGCAGCAGTAGGCTCGTTAATAATAGCCAGAACATTCAGACCAGCAATAACACCAGCAGCCTTGGTAGCGTCACGCTCAGTAACACCGAAGTATGCAGGGCAGGTAATAACAACATCACGGATCTGCTCATCGTCGCCCAACTTGCCTTCCATACGGAGGGTATCCTCAGCATCCTTTACGACTTTCTTGAGGATGTAAGAAGAAATTTCTTCTGGCTTCATATCAATGCCGTTCAGATTCAGACTGAATCCAGGCTGTCCAATGCTACGCTTAATGAAAGTTACAACCTGCTCGGGATACATCTTTGCACTTTCTTTTGCGGCAGAACCAACGGTAACATCGGTCTGTGTTTCAAAGAATACAGCCGAAGGGGTAGTAAGGTCACCCTCTGCGTTTTTGAGAACAACAGGCTTGCCATTCTCATCAATGTATGCAATGCACGAATAAGTTGTACCAAGGTCAATACCAAATACTTTTCCCATGATTTAGTTTCCTTTCGTCTATATAGATTTAATTATTTTCCGTAGGTTTGGTGGCAGGAGCTTCGTACTTGAAAATCTTGATTCTTTCGGGTCTGAGCACCTTGTCGCCTTTTTCGTAACCATCTGCAGCACGAACAGCTATGAGGTTATCCTTGGATTTATCATCCGTCGGAACGGTCTGAATAATCTTTTGGCGGCGAGTATCTACTTCGTGACCGGGAACACGATAAGATTCGATGTTCTGGCGATAAAGGATGTCTTCCAAATCTTCAGCAATACCCTTTACTATTCTAAGGAGTTTCTTGTAGTTTTCCTCAGTAGGCTCTTTCTTGTCGTACACACGAACATGACCCTTAGTGGTGTCAACGAGCTGGATAATATCCAACGCAATCGTGTCAACAATCTTATCTAAAGCTCCGTTCTGATAACGCACCAGTTCACGGTGCATATTATCGAACAGACTGTTCTTGTGTGTGTCCTCTGCGATTTTGTCGTCGAAAGTTTGCTGCAAAGTAGCGAGAGCCTGCTGAACGGCATCCAGTTTTTCAAGAAGTGCAGTTTGCTCTGCAGGAGTTTCAGCAGGAGTCTTCTGAGGCTCAGCGATTTCTTCAACTGGTGTGGTGATTTTCTCATCCATTTTTCCTTGTACCTCCTTTAAATCAGTTTTGTTAAAAATCTTTCTGTGTGGAAGATTAGCTTTCAAATCAGCAAGAGCTTCCTTGGGTTTCTCTCGTAAATAGACCAAATAACCAAACGCACCTATCGGAGTTAATATAGTCTCGTTCATCAATCGTTTAGCGGTATAACCTTCAACCGCAACAGACACTGTTTCTTCGAATTGTTCTCCCGCCAAAATGTAGTTAATTAGTTCTTCATAAATATCTGTATGCCTACTGAACTCTTTAACTTTTGCATCCATTCTATTTGGACTAACACTACTTTCTAAATAGGAACGCAAAAGTGTTTGGAAATATTGCTCAATATCAACGGCGGTTTTATCTATCAATTTGAATATGTCGGACGTATAATTGCTATTGAACTCTAAAAATATCCGAGAAGCATCTTGTACTGAGAAATACTTGTTACTTTCTGCTTTTGCTATAGCTTTCTCGTATAGGGAAATAATAGCCTGCCATCCGCCTTTTTCATCTGCAGCAATTCTGATAGAAGACAATGTTCCATTTAGTAAAGAAATAATTTTAGAATCAATCATTAACTCACCTCCTAATCAATATCACGAACCTTATTTACCCAATCTTGGTTCCAATTTTGTGGTAACAAGACTTGGTCTGCATTTCCTGTTAGTGTTTTTGTGCCATCACTTTGCTCTTCAACACGTCCTATATTGAGTTTAGTTCCAGCGGGAACAACTATCTCAGCTTCTTTTTCTATTGTGTTTCCCCAAGATGATTTTAACGCCAAATCGTTTCTGGCTTTTTCCTTATCCGTACAGGGTTCAGTTGTACAGTAAGAACCTTCCATAGTAGCATCTCCGCCATATACTCGATAAAGAGTGATGGGTTCTTTTGTCACCACAGTACGATATTCACCGTCTTTGAAAGATTTAGCGATGCTATCCGGTAAGGGTTCTTTTTCAAGTTCTTCGACCTTACCGTCAATTTTCGTTGAATAATCTCCAGATTTTTCTTTGCTTTCAAAATCGGCAGGCAAGTCACTCGTGTCAAGAGTTTTTGAATTTACATCCAAATCTTCAGGCGGAGCACGATTTGATTCCCCATCTGGTTCAGAAACATATTTATCTACCGTTTCGTCGTCTAAATATGATGTTGCACTTTCCTCTGGTATCATATTAGTGACATTCGCAGCGTACTCTCTTGCATCGCTTTCTACTATCTGGTCTTTATATGCTCGGAAGTCATCTTCGGGGCGGATATAATTATCAAAATTCTCCTTGAACTGCTGATCCTGTCCGGTTTGAGGATTATCTGCTCGTTCATGCTGCCAACAATGTCGAGACTCGTGAGCGATAGTGTCAGCCGTTTCAGTAGCATCACCCATATTGAAGCGATTTATGTAAATAGTGTTGTTGCTTGCGGCATATCCGCCATAATCGCCGGGGTCTTCACTGTTGTAATAAGCAATGTTAGGCTTATTTTCAAGCTGAAGATCTTCTGCGATACTATCACGAAGTTTCTCTACAGCTTGCTCCTTTTCAACTTGCGAAAGGTTGTCCCATGTGTTCTGTTCAAACGCACCCAAGTTTTCACGAGTCTCACTACTTATATCTGACTTGTTTGCAACATCTTCCGGTGTAGTCGTACCTTCCAGTTGCATATCAGCAGTAGAAGCGTTTGCATTCTCGGGTAAATTTGTAACTTGAACAGGGATATCATAACCCATTTCTTGTGCTGCAGCAATTCTATGGCGACCATCATCGGCAAAGGAATAACTCCCGTCTGCTTGCTGTTCGACTTTAATCATGTTTTCCGGGTCGAAGTAAGCGTGTGCCGTGTCCTTCAAATCCGGGTCTTGCTTGATTTCGTCGAGAGATTTGCCGCTATCCAATACTTGTTGAACATCCGGTATTCCTTCGGCAATACGCATATAGTCTTCTTTGGTATTACCGTGGTGATTCCAGAATTGGTCACTATCCATACCCTGTGCGTATGTCATATCAATGTCAGACGCATTAACCATCACACAATTATAGGGAAGCTCTGTAGCAGATACATCCTTGCCACTTTCCGGCAAAGGAGTTGAAACGTCTGTTGTAACGTCCATACCCAAGGATTGTTGCAAATCAGCATTTAACTTTTGCCACTCGGGGTCTCGGGAATATTCTGAGTAATCGTCGAGTCCATAATTATGCCCATTCATGTAATCTGCCATATTATTCATAGCGGTACGATATGCGTCTTCACCTTCGGGAGTTTCAGACTTATTTTCCATTCTGGAATTTGTATCGTCTGGCTGTTCCTCGTTTTGGTCACGAGTATCTGTGGAACTGTCATTTTTGTTATCCGCAGAATCGTTTTGAGTTTCAGTATCATTACGAGGTGCTTCGTTTTCAGTATCTACCGTTTGAGTAGATTCTGTTTCTGCAGGTTCATTTTGCTGTTCTGCACCGTTCTCAGAAGGATTTCTGTTTTCCGATTCTGCAGCATCATCAACATTGTTGTCAGCATTATGAACATCAGCGTTTTCGGCTTCATCCTCAGCTCGTTCTGCTGCTTTTTGATTTTCTTCTTCGGCAGCCTGTTCTTCTTCCTCTTGTTCTCGTTCGGAATCGCTACCGTCTGTAGATTCAGCTCCTTCGTTACGGTTCTCGGAATCATCGTCAGAATAATCTTCTAACTCACCAGGGTCTTCCTCGTCGTTATCGTCAATATCGTCACCGTCTTCGGTGTCGGCTTCGGTATCAGCCTCAGAGCCATCGGGTTCGTCGTCGTTATCCATATCGCCATCGGCTTCATCACCGTCAGTGTTGGAGTCGGTGTCCTCGGTCTGAACTTCGCCGTCATCCTGTACGTCATCGATGTTATCACCGTTCTCGGTGCCTGTCTCGTTATCGGCCTCAGAGCCATCGGGCTCACCGTTGTTATCCATATCGCCATCGGCTTCATCATCGTCAGCGGTGGAGTCAGCATCCTCGGCTTCAGCTTCACCATCATCCTGTACATCGTCGGAGTCGTTATCATCAAGGGATTCTTCGTCAGAATAATCCTCGGTTTCTCCTACGTCTTCATCCTCTTGGTCTTCCCAATCGGACTCGGAGGATTCAGCTTCATAATCGTTGGGTTCGTCAAACGATTCATCATTATTCTCGTCCATAGGCGAATCAGAAGAATCTGTATCGCTATCAGTATCTTCATCTATTCCGTCGCCTATATCATCGTCGGAATCGTTAAACCCAACGCCATCTTCATCGCCAGAAGATGTATCATCATATTCGTAATCAGAGCCGTCATATTGTGAATCGGTATTTTCTACATTGTTACCCTCAGAAAAACCAACCTCTTGGCTGTCATCCGGTTCTCCCTCGGAATCAGACTCATCATATTCCTCGGCACTATCTTCGGGAGATTCAGTAGTGTCAGTATCTTCATCAAAACCGCCAGATTCACCAGCTTCTTCAGTTGCAGCCTCTTGTGTAGCCTCGGAAGATTCTCCTCCAGTTTCTGCTGCAGAAGTTTCGCTCACTTCGGAACTGCTACTAACTTCGCCGCTGCCACCGCCTTCAACGGAACCACCGCCGCCACCTTCGATTTCTGACATTACTTACACCTCCTTATCTTTTACTTTGCTTTTTTGCTTGTCACGAGATTCTTTCAGCCATTGACCGTCATCCGTGGAACCATCATCGAATCCTACGCCGCCACATATAAGGTCTACTTCGATTTGAATATCTATTGCAGTTTCTCCACCTGTTTGACCAAGTTGTTCAACAGGTGCTTGCTGTTCCAATCGTTTCATGTTCGTCCTCCTTATCTATAGCAGTAATCGGGTTGAACGAAAAATGTGAGCTGCTCTGGCACTCCACCATAACGAAACGTAGGAACAGAAATGTATTTACAACGGTTGGCAGCTTTCTGGATGCAGTCTGTCAAACAACCGTTTATTTCTCGTTCCAGGATGCTTCCACGCACAACACGGAACGTAATAAATTCTTCTTCCATTTGTAGGCTGTTGTATAACATACTTTCCAACTGAGCTTTACTATCAAGCAAAGCATTGTTTACTCTGAAATAGTTGTATGGAGAAGATGGACATTCGGGGTAGTGTTTTTTATTCCATGTGTGGTCTTTAGCAATTTCATCGTCACTCAAATTCATATAGCCATAATTAGGCATTGAAGATGAGTCTGAATACTGATTATCCCAAGTCACGTCAACATGGTGGTAATATCCGTTAATTTTTACAATGTTCCATGCGTGAGGACCGGCACCTATTGAACTGCTGCCTTTACCGGAAACAACCCAACACTCTAAATCAATTTTGTCACACAAAAACTTAAAAGCTTTTGCGAACCCCTCACATACACACTTGCGCTTCAAGAGTGCGCCAATTATGTTATGTGCTTCAGCAATATTGCGTTCATTAGGTCTATGACTACTGGCAGCAACCGTATCGTACTCCAGATTGCTTTTGAGATAATCATGGAGAGAACGAACCTTATCATAATCAGATTGATGGTCGTTGATATGCTCGCTTATAATGCTTTGAGCTGCGGCATCCAACTGACCACTAATCTTCGTTGCCTCGGCAGGAGAGTATAAATAAGCTGGCATTATATCTCTCCGCATTAAACTTGACATTACTCGAAATTCTTGACCAACATAGAATATTTCGGGATGGTCATTCAATACTTCAATCGCCAATTCCGCAGCCTGGATTGAACCAGTAACCGGAAAACTTCTTCCTCTATTTTGAAAACATTGGAGGGTAGCATCATATATCCGTTTATTAGCCCCCAAGTTGTTGTAATACACGCTCTGCACTCAGCTCACCTCCAATCTGTAATTACCAAAACTTTTTGCTTTTCTTTACTGAAACTTTTAATTCTCGACTTACAGAACCACTTTGATTCTTAATATAAATTTTGCACTCGCCTAAACCTTTACCTAATACATAGCCGCCTCGGTACTCGGCAACATTTCTGTCGCTACTTACAGCTCTTAAAAAATCTTTGCCGTAGGCGTTTTCTGGAATAAGTTGATATTTCCATTCCTTCTGCTCACCGACACCAAGTTCAAGAAAACTGCAAGGACAAATAATGTCTTCAATTTCCGGTTGTACTTCAAGAGAAATAGTTTTAGAAACTTCCTGGGTATATGCAGTTATGCAACAACGTCCACAATCTATTGCTGTAATAACACCAGAAGAAAAATCCACATTTGCTACAGAGTGGTCATCACAGCTCCAGCGAATTTCATCTTTGTTTTCGGCGCTTTCGGGGACGATTGTTAATGTTAATTCACTTGTTCCACCTACCGGCATATAAAGAGCAGAAGGGAACAGCGAAATGTCGGTTATTAAATTACGTTGCCGAACCTTTATGACTTCTGTAGCAACCGGATATGGGTCATCCCCGATATACACGGCTATTTCAGCCGTACCTGCAGCACGAGGATACAAGATGCAACCATCAACATCCACGATGTCACTTGAATCTGTTACAACTCGCAAAGCAACATCACTATCGGCGGGGAAAATATGTACATCCAGTTCTACGGTACGTCCAACATCACAAACTTGCGGAAGTGTAACAGTACACATAGGTGATGCTTGACATACAAGCTCCAAATCTTCCTTTTCACTCTCTGTTAAAAACTCTTTTTCATAAGCGGGAAAGTTGTAACTTAGCTGAGAAAGGAACGGACACAATGCTTCTTCTTCGATGATTCCTAAAAGAAGCTTTCCGATGTCATCGGGGTCAACGTTGAAATATAATTTGGTTCCTTGCCGCTTAATAAAGCGTGTTTCTGTTCCCATCACTAAAGCATATATAGGAGCATCAGTATCTAATCTGATGTAGTCATCCTCGCTTTCGCATAAAGCAATAGCAATAGGGGCATCATAAGGAAGCTCGTCATTGGAATCAAAAGTCTTTATATCAACAGTTACCAAAGGACAATCTGTCCATGTGATACCATCATCCGAAATATCTTCAAATATGCCTTGCTCCTCTAAAACTTCATAAACGGCAGTAGTCATTTCATCGTTATTGCTTACATTAACGACCGGAATGATTATGCTTTCCTCAGCTGCCTCGCCGCCTAACATTTCTAATTTGTCGAGCCTTTCATATACGTTTGCATCCATTGGCAGAGCTTGGCTTACAAAGGAAATGCAATGAGCATTTCTGTTTGCCAGCTCCTCTAACCATTCGCAGGTGAATTCGTTTGAAACACAAAACATTTCGTAATCGGAATTTACCTCACGGTAGAGTTCTGAAAACAAACAATCAGACCATTTTTCAAGTCTTTGATGCTGAAAACTCATCAAGGAACTATATGGAGATAATTTTTTGCCATTTACTGATATTTTAAGTTCTGGCAAAAAAGGGTTATAAAATACAACTACTTGATTCATTTATTGCCTCTCGCTTTTCCATAGATTCCCTCGTAAATCAACTGGTATTTGTTGTAGTTGATTTCCTCAACACGTTTATTGAGAAGCAGGTATCGAAGAACTCTATTCTTGATGTTTTCGTCAGTTAAAAGAACGTAGCTATCGAGATGGTCATAGACACGGCTGTGCCAATTTCTAATTGAAGCCAAGTCCTTTTTGTCGATACAATCACGAGTGATTTTAGGCTCGTTTTTATAATCCTTCGCAAAACGAATTGGGAGTGCTTCAAATAAACCGTTACAACTTATAAACTCTGCCAATTTAGCAGCAAAAGTTCCATTGACGGGAGCTTCTCGCTCAAAGCACGAACACCAATCGACCATCGACTGAACAATATCTTGTTTCTTGGATGCGTTAATATCGGAGTTATTTATGACTTCCAACAAGTCATCCAACTGGAATCCTTCATCCGCAGCAAGCCCTGTTTCATATTGGAAGATAAGTTCAACTGCCAACTGTCCTTTGATTACAGCAAGAGCATAATCATCGGTGATAAGGTCAGTTTGATGATACTGTTCTTCACTCTTGTCAATTTGAGTTAAAACTGCTTCAACCCAGTTATTTTGATAAACAACCGCAACGCCCATCGGGAATCGGGATATTTCTCTTATCTGACTATCATTAAGTCCCATAGAAAGACCGGCAATTTTGCAGTCCTCATAATCGGGAAGTCTCATGATGATTTTTGTGTTTGTATTTTTTACAGCAGACACATCAACTGCTGTGGGAGACTGGTCAACGATAATAAATCCTTCTCCGTATGTACGCATCTCCGCAATGGCAGAACTAATCATTTCTACTGATTTCGCCTGTACATTTGAGCCTTCGCTGCCGCCAGTAGGACTACGCTTCAAAATATTGTGTGCTTCTTCCATTACGGTTACATGGCGAAGTGGTTGATTTTCTTCGCTTGTACACATACGGTACTCATTCAATTTGAGTATCAGCACGCCCATCAACAAGCTCTTAGTTTCTAAAGAAGACACTCGGCTAAGGTCAACGATAGTGTTTTGGTCAAAGAGATATTCTTCATCAATATCATTTACACTGCACAAAACTTGACCGGAAATACCATTGGTGAGGGACTTTACTCTCGTCACAAGTGCGCCGGTATAGTCGCCCTTAGAATCTGACGAATACGAGGAAGAATTGATGATTTCGGGCAATGCTTCCAAAACATCGTTAAATGTTGGGAACTTACTATGACCGTTAGGGATGTATATGGAGTTTTCCAAATCCCAACCGCATTTTATATACGCTCGTTCAAATGATTCTTTGAGAATTGCGGGCATGGCTGCGTATAGCGGCCAGCAAGCATTAAATATTTCAATCAATCTGTCAAGATGCTCAAGAACGTGTATTCCTTGATTGAATCGGAACGGATTGATGTGGAGCATTGAGTAGTATCGAGGGTTAGTGCAGTACACATGGATTCCAGGCAGCTTGCCGTAATAACGCTTATATTCACCCTTGGCAGGCTCAACTACCAAAAAAGGAATCTTATGTTCAATCATTTCGTCCAAGATACGATATGTTGTATTGGACTTACCGGAACCTGTAGAACCTGTGATGAAGCAATGCGAGCGAAAACTTTCAAGGTCAAGCTTGACTCTTGCGGTTTCCTTTTCGCCCATGTGGTAAACCTGTCCAAGCTCAACTTTTTTACCACGAGGAGCACCACTTGAAAATCTAACATTGCGTCCAAACTCTGCCATATTAAGAACCGTAACACCAGGGACAGAGTGGTGAGGAAGCCCCATAATATAGGGCATTTCATTACCGCTTATCAAGCTGCAAGGATTAACTGTCTGGCTTTCAACCTCAAAAAACTGGTCATCACCAGGGATAGAAAAACGAGGATGAATGCAGTAACGCAGGTATTCCAAGAGGGCAGGAGTATTCTCCGTGTTATCTTGTTTCCACACGTTGACGTAAGAGTTTTCAACGCCGGAATCAAAACCTGCCATCAATGCCTTGTATGTACTTGCCGCAACAACGGAAGTTTGCACATTTTCAGAAACAAAGTAACAAGCGATGTCCCATAATCCAAAAGCTTCGCAGTTTTTAATACGAGCAAGATGTTGGTCAATTTTTTCAAGAATATATTTAACGGACTTATTTTCGCTCGTTACGGTGATGGTACGGCTATCGCCGGTTGTATCAGTATCGGTCTCGGTTACGGTTTCACCCTTGGTTTCAGATGTTCCACGAGTTACTGCACTTGCCCAGGAGCTACCGGAACTATATCCGGTAGAGGTGCTGTTATTAAAACCGATACCCAAAAAGCCAAACGAAGTTCCATGACTGCGAGAAGTGGAACGGCTATTAAAATGGCTCGTTGTGTCAGTAAGGCTGTCATTAAGGGTTTTGGAAAAATTCTCACTCATGCCTTTAGAAACAGCCTTGCTATAGTTCTCACCATAGGAGAGCTGAGTGGAAGCAAAGGGAGAAAGACCAGAATAAATCTTTTGCAAACCTCGCTTGCGTTGCTCAAGGATTTCTTTATCCAAAGGTTCAGCAATAAACACTGCAGTGTATTCCGAACCTTTCATGGTATCAATAAATTTTTCGATGCCCTGGACAAAGCGTTCTTTATCTTCGTCTCTTGTGGAAGGTACGATAGATACCGAAGAAACATTTTGACGAGTGCCAAAACGTCCACTCTTATTTATAGAACCTAAGACTTTCTGAACTTCCTCTTGGGGAATTGCCTGTATCTGGCTTCCGGCGAAATTACCTTTGAAGCTTTTTTCTAAAATAGCTTCTGCGGTAGAGGTGTTATCAACAGAACGCACACCAATGTAAAATCCAAGTGCATTTCTTGTACTCTTTATTACGAGGAGACCTGCTGCTTGAATGTTAAAGAAAGCACTATACACGCTGATGAGCTTGTCGTTGGCATTTTCGTCCACATCGTAAACTATGCGCTCAATCTGATATAAACGAATATATTCATCGGACTTTTCAGCAGAGTCAAGTTCTACCAACGGATAACGGTCTAAATTGATCAAATAATTCTTATTTACAAAGGTATCAGCATATAACATTCCTTTTTCCAAGGCGGCGTTAGCCTGTGCTTCATCCAACATAAGTTCAAATTTCTCGGTTTCCATCAGTACCCTCCTGCCGCACATCACTGCGCTACATATGTAAATTTGAAGTGTTAATTCTTGTTTGTGCCAAAATACACTTTAAAGAAATTTTTATTTCGTGATGACTCCTAACGATTTAATGACTGCATCGTTTGTTATTGAATTACACCTTGCGTATTCCATCATAACCATTGCTCGAATAGCTCCCTTTGCCTGGTCATCTAAGTGCTCGATTATTTCTTCTGACTTGTTGCCAAGGAATGAACTTATCTCAAAATCAGAGTAATCCACACCATCATTAAACCGAATAACTAATTCTTTCGGGAAAATGGAAAGTTGTCGAATCAATTTATGCGTTTTCCGGTTGTGGTCATAAAAGAGAACCAAAGATAAATAAGTGCTCCATGCCATTTTTCTGACTTTTCGTTCGATTGCACTGTAAGTTTGCCGAGATACTCCGATGAGATTTGCCAGTTCTTCTTGTGAAATTTCTGCGCTTGTTCTTAGAATGGTCAAATTAGGCGTGAGCGTAGCGATAAATCTGTCCTTTTCTTCATCAGTGAGCAACCACTTATTTGTGCTATTCATTCATAAACTCCTTTCGTGATTTCGCAAATCGTAACTTTCGTAAAGTATATAACTTGAAGAAGAAAAACCCGAAATGCCTGCTTTTTCAAGGCGTTTCGGGTTTTATTGACTACATATTTGACGGCTTATACTGAGAAGCCAGCTTATTCATATTGGAATGTTTTAGCTCAAATGACGAATGAACATAACGGTTGAGCGTGATATTTACATTAGCGTGACCAAGCACTTCACTTAAACTCTTGACCTCAAAACCAACCTCTACACATCGAGTTGCAAAAGTATGTCTGAGCACGTGGAAATTAGCCGGTTCAACATTGCACTCTTTTACATAACTTTTAAACCGATTTTGCATAGTGCGAGGCTCAATGTACCGGTCGGTTCCTGTCAAAATGTATGCTTTGGGATTGGATGCGAATTTCTTCGCAACATCAACGATGAACAACGGCAACGGAATCTCACGAATAGAACATTGGCTTTTGGGTTCTGTGATGACAATTTTCGTTTTTGAAACACTTCCGTTTCCTAAATCTTGAATACGTTGCATTGTTTTTCGGATTTTTAGTTTGCTGTGTGCCAGATCAAAATCTTCCCATTGCAGAGCACACAGCTCACCAACACGTATCCCTGTATATAAAGACAAGAGTACCCCAAACTTTGAATGGTCCATATCGTTTGTGAGCGTTCCTATCAAGGATTCTTGCTCGGACGGGGTAAAAACCCTCATTTCTTTCTCTTTCTTTTTTATGGAAAGTTTGCTGAGATTACAAATCACGGGAAGTTCTTTGTATCTCGCATATTCGATTGTACTTTTTATAATGGTTAGAATATCGGTAACAGTTTTCGGAGACAGTCCACCGGAATTATCCAAACGCCCATCGGTAAGTTGCTGTTCAATAAAGATTTCGATAGCATCTGTTGTAAGTTGCGAAAGCTGAACGGCACCTAAATGCGGCTTGATATGTGTTTTTATCAGATGCGTGTACCGTGCTTGCGTAGATTCTTTGGTATTCAATTGCATTGAATGTAGCCAACAATCTAATAGTTCACCATAGGTTGAAGATTTGTTCTTAGTAGGCTGTACCTTTTGGACATTGCCTCTTTGCTCCGTGAGCTTGCGTTTTACCTCGCTATAGGTTTTTCCGTAAACATAGGCGTATTTTGCTTTATGTTCGGAATCGTAGGAACGAATATATCGCCCCTCCCATCTGCCGTCTTTACGCTTGTAAATGTTTTCGCCTTTTCTTGGCATTGTGAGTAACCTCCTCTCTCTGATGCTGACAAGGATTTTGACGGCGAATAAAAATCAAATAAGAATGGTGAGTGCGATTCTATGTAAAATTTGGTATCAAAAAGTCCATTTTTTAATTCTTTTCGACTTTTCCTCCGTACCTATTGACAAATCCGACAACATCGTGTATGATTTTACACGATACTTGTTGAAAAGTGTTGGACTTCAAGTTATATACTTTACGAAACAAAATGGGGTAGCAGGCATCAAAATCGCTTGCTATTTTTTTGTTTTCGCCTTTGTTATATGAAGCCGAGGTATTGGTGTGTTCGCCAGTATCTCGGCTTTTTTGCGTTCTGGCATTTCTAATCTTTCTGATATAGCTTGATCCAAAGACTAAAAGCACTCAAATTCACATTTTTAATATTTATAGTATGACATAGTCAAGAATAAATATCAATAGTCTGTGGTAAATCAAAAAGAATATTTATAGGCTATATATAGGAGGATGTATAATGAGTGAAATAGCTAAATTTATCGGACAGCGTATCCGTAATTATAGAACGCAACAGAATCTCAGCCAGGAGAAATTGGCCGAAATGGCAGGTTGTCATCCGACCTACATCGGACAACTGGAACGAGGAGAAAAGAACGCTACTCTTGAAAGCGTGGAAAAGATTGCATCCGCCCTCAATATCCCTCTTTCCCGTCTGTTTGAAAAGCTCGGTGATAATGAACAAGAGGATAGCATCCCTTTGAAATGCTACGAATTTGTTTCTGCTAAGACAAAAGCAGAACAGAAACATCTTTACAAAATGCTCATAGAGATGGATAAATATAAAAACAAGTAATCGTTAAGATGTTTTACAACTAAACCTTTTGAGCATTTAATTTGCTTGGGTGCAAATGCACCCACCCCTTATTAGCTGGGTGCATTGATGAACCCCGCACACGAACTACATAAATCCCCAAAACAAAAATAACGGCTTTCGACAGTCTCTTTTGCCCTCGAAAGCCGTTATTTTTGGCGTTTGAACCGCCATTTTTGTATCAAATGGTATCAATCTTTGGTTATACACATCGGTATAGTGATCAAGGTTTGTAAAACCCTGTTCTTTGGCATATTTTTCAAGCATTTTCTTTTGGTTTACAATGCTGTTACTGTCTCCATTCAGTTCGTCATCTCGTGACAGTCTCTCATAAAGTGCTGTTATTCTATTGTTGTCCGGTCTCTTCATAAAATCTCCTTTCCGAGGTATCCATACCTCTGTGACCAGGCATCTATGGATGAATTCATTCTACCATAGATACAGGGTCACTGCTATATAGTGTCTGCTGATTAAACCGTTTCCGGTTGAAAATCAGCAGGTTGTAATCCAATCAGCTCCAAAAGATAAATAAGAGCAAAAAGTATTCATGACTGAATCTTGAATAAATTCGTCACAAATACAGATAACGCAATCGATGTAAGTGTTGTGTCATAGAGCTTGGTTCTTATCAAGTCCATTCCGTAGCAGCGTTTACTTAAACTGAATGAGTGCTCTACCTCAATTCGATCGGTGTTATCCTGATATTCCTGCTTTTTCTCTTTTGATGATTGTTTTGTAAGGCTTGGCCTCCCAAGCTTTGGACCAGATAATCGTATTCCATGAGGCTTACAGAAATTTCTGTTGTCTCTGGTTCGATATATTTGGTCTGCCAGTAGGCGTTCTGGGTAATAACCAGTTCGTTCCCTGAATCGTTCCACTACTTCAACAAGTACTGTACTTTCATTGTAGGCATCATAGGATATTTTTTCTATTCTGCCAAGACCGCTATCATCAATGCTTAAATCAAACTTAGCACCAAATTCAACCGGAGCTTTTGTTTTTCCTCTGACGATTGGTCTAATCCATGGCTGTGAGATACTGACAATGCGGTTTTCTACACTATGAATCTTGTTTTGGTACATGTACTGTTGTTGTTCATATAGCTTATATATTGTCATCAGAAGTGATACTTATAAAACCGTACACTTTATTATATCATTTTCGAGTGAAAAATGCAGTAAAATCAATGGTTTCAAGCTGTTTTTCTATTAATCAGCAGACACTACTTACACATTATGCAGGAATCTCGCAATAGGTAGCAAAAAGACCCTGCTTAAAAAAGCAGGATCTCATTTTTAACCTTATTTTCTTTCTATTCTTTTCATCTATAGAATACGGTCTGTATATAACTACAGATAAAATTCCATCGGATATGTCGGATATGCAATTTCTTCCAGTTGATCCAACGTTACCAATCCTGCCGGAGCAAGAAGCACTGCCGGAATTCTGTTGACAATCGTTGCACATGTATGCTCGACTGTTGCCGGTTTTACAACATGGAACTCCGTATCCGGTTCTCCCGTAATCTTCCAGTCACACATATCTCCATCGTCTGCCCCATATACCTTTCCAATACACTGCGTCTCAATAACCGGTCCCTGGAATGTCTCTGTTGTAACAACTGCTGCCATACCGATGCAATTTCCCTTTGGAATCGTTGCATCCAAAGTAGATGAATACAAATCTGTATCATGGAAATATGGCACGCATTTCTGCGTCTGGCTCTTGATCGTCCATCCCATCTTTGATGCAAGTGCCTCATTGGAATTCCATACATAAGATGGCTCTATCTCTTCCGGATGTGCAATCTGATTTTCAAATTCTTCCGGTGTCAGACCTACACCATGTGCCTTGGCCAGTGCCAGTCCATAATCCTCTACATTATAACTTACTGCACCTTCAATTTTCTCAATCTTATGGCATCCAGCAGCTACCATGCCGACCATATTTACCCAGAAAATATCTTCCATACCACTTCCAACAAATGTACAGCCATTCTCTTTCGCTGTCACATCCAGAATGTTCGCTCTGACAGGATCTGTCGTCCAACAGTAAGTTGCCTCCTCACAAGTTGTAATAACGCTGATTCCTCTGCTCAGACACTTCATATAGTGAGGGAAACATTCACTTACGAGACTGAATAAAGTAACAACCGCAATATCGGCATCTGTATTGTCCAGAACTTCATCGGCATTGTCACTGATCAAGATTCCGGTCTTTACACCCAGCCCTGCATAATCACCGATGTCCATTCCGACAATTGCAGGATTACAGTCAATCGCACCAACGATCTGGCATCCGGTTTCATAAAGATAACGTAATGTATACTTACTCATCTTGCCGCATCCATACTGAATTACTTTAATTTTCTCCATACTGACCTTCCTCTCTGTACTGCTTTCATCGCCCTGACAGACACCGGATTAAGCAGTACCGAAGTACCGGTTTCTGTCCTAACAAATTTCTTTTATCTTCTTTTTCATTTGTTAAATTTTTATCTAAGTCCAGTATAAAGTCTGAAGTAACTTGAGAGTCAACCATCTTTTGTCACAGAAATCCGACAAATTATTTGTTCATTTTTACAGGAACCTGAAGCCGCAAATACATGGATCTTTTCCGCTCATTAAAAATATGCATTTCCATGATCTCTTCACAGATATAATCTCCACAGATTTCATAGTGATTCTTTTTACAATATTCCAATAGCTTTGCGGCACACTCCTGTTCTTCATCGAAATCCTCCGTATAAATACACGCGTACATTCCATTTTCAATCTTCTGCACCCTGTCCTGAAGTGGAAAATTATCATCTACGAAAATAAAAATCTCATTAGAATAAAAAATCTGCTCTTCAAACCTTCTCCGGCTCATCAACGTTCCCGCATTACAATAGTAGACCTGTGGAATATCACATTCTATCAGCTTATTTTTCAGTTGCTTCAGAATCAGTTCGTATGTATCAATATTGTAATCATAAAAATTCTTATCCACCGTCATAGAATAAATAGTACGGTCTGGAATATACTCCAACGTGATAGTTCCACTTGCAGGAGATTTTTTATAACGCTTAATCGATGCCACAGTCCGGTCGATCGCCTCCATTTTAAATTTCAGCTCCTGCATCTCCTGCAGCGTCTGCTCTTTTTTCTGCATCAGTACATCTTCTATCAGATCCAGATCTTTCCGGTCAAGGATACTCTTAATCTCTTTTAATTCCATTCCCAGCTCTTTCATATACTGAATCATGTCCAACCGGGCATTCTGCTTGATATCATAATACCGGTAACACGTTTTTTCATCCACATAACATGGCGTAAGCAGATTCATTGAATCGTACAGCCTCAATGTCGGCACAGTTGTCCGGTTCATCTTTGCCATCTCTCCGATGCTGATATACCCTGTCCTTTTTTCGTCCATTTCTGCCTCCTGAAAATCCTCATACTCTTTTTAGCTTATGTATAACTCATCAGGAACTCTAATGTAACATGAGAGTTTAAATCCAGCTTTCATCCCCTCCGGTGATCGCAAGGCTTAAAAGAGTATCCATCTTTTCAACCTCTTCTTCTCCTTCGATCTTCTCCAGCAATTCTGCTGTATCAATGACATTTTCCATGGATTCATCTGGTCCGATTTCATAATCAATCTCTGACTCACAATCAGGACACGCAATCTTTTTCATCGTCTGCAAAGACAGAAAACGATAACCACACTTTTTACATTCATAATAACCGCACTCTTTCGTGCCGTTCGGTACAAAATACATAATTTTCTCCTGGTATGATGTAGTCATAGACCAATAAGGTCATCCACATCATATTCT
>ERZ773107.1021-NODE-1021-length-27539-cov-59.177849_pt1 | contig 27539 bp, 49 predicted proteins | sample MGYA00580571_ERZ773107 | MGnify/ENA primary metagenome ERZ773107 (study PRJEB29015, sample SAMEA2737843) | human gut metagenome | biome: human gut; feature: human-associated habitat; material: faeces | place: China | collected 2012 ... | reverse complement strand
CCGACCGCATTTGGAAGATTATCTGGATGGACGTACGGAGCGGGAAGGTGAAGGACTACGGAGCCTTTCAGAAGGTTTTCCCCGGCGAATTTGATGCCTACGTTGTCTACGGAGACATCATGAATAAGCTGCTTGAAGAAATCAGCGACAAGATGGGGGCGCTTTGGAATGACTGACTTCCAGCGAGCAACCGGGGTAACGATGCAGCCGGAGGAAGGCAAGGGCTTGCGCTGGTGTCCAATCGACGCGGTAATCGTCAAGCAGATTCGGGCGCATCTGGGAGACAGCGCCGCAATGCGGATTGTCTACGACGCCGTCTGCAATATGGCGGGCATCAACACGCCGGACGACATCACCAAGCTGACGTTTGAGCGGGCGTATAGCCGCGCATTGTCCGAGACGGGGCGGTATCAGGCGGGGGAGATTGACGCACAGGGCAACTTTATCGCGGAAGTAATCGCGACGGCTTTCGCCCTTGCACCTAATGAAATAATAACACAGAAAGAGGTGAAATAAATGACCGAGTTTGGAGGGAATGAGCTGCGGAAAGCACGAGAAAATGCAGGTATCCGGCAGTGGCAGATTGCAAGCGAAATCGGCGTTTGTGAAGCACTCGTCGGGCGCTGGGAGCGTGGCGAAGCGTTCCCGTCGCCAGACGACGTTGACCGACTGGAAATCGCCTACAAAGCGCCGGGATTGTGGCACAAGTGGATGCTATCCAACTGCGATAGCTACCGCCGACATTATCGCGGCGTAGATGAGACAACGACGGCGGGGAGCGTTCTCCGAGGACGGTTTGCGATTGAGGACGTGATGTGCTTGCAAAGCGCAATTGAGCGCGACGTGTCGGAAGACGGGCGCATTGATAACCCGATTAACCGAGATAAGTACGAGGAGGTTCTGCGAAAGGCAATCGCCTGTCTGACGGACACGCTTGCCCGAATCGAGAAAAGAGGTGGCGCGAAATGACGCAGTACCTCAACACCGAGCGCGTCGCCGAAATCCTCTGCATTAGCAAGGAGAGCGCCCGAAAATTTATGCGCGAAATGCCGCACATCTGCATCGGCGGCAATGCGCACGAAACCATCCGCGTAACGGTCAGCGACTTTGAGCAGGAGCTGGAGCGCCGAAAGCGTTACCCGACGCAGGAGCAGGAGAACGAGGTCATCCGCCAGCGCAAGAAGCGCAACGACCTTGTTGCGCGTGGGCTGATGAACCCTGACGGCACAATTGCCCGGAGACGTGCATAAAAAAAGCGCCCGTGACGCGGGTACAAAGCGCGGCACGAGCAGACAGAAAGGGTAAGGGGCGGTTAAGCCACTTACATTCTAACACAAAAACGAAAGGAAGTCAACATATAATGGAGCAGTTTATCAGCGAAATCGAGGAAAACGAGCAGGAAGAACGCGCTGGTTTTGTCATCGACAACGACCAGAAGGCGGATTGGGCGGTTCGCCGCATTGCGGAGTTGGAAGCCGACACGCAGAAGTGGAAGGACTACTACAAGGCACAGAGTGAGCGCGTGGCGCAGTCCAACCAGCAGAGCATTGACTACTTTACCGCCCTGCTGGAAAGCTACTTCGACACCGTTCCGCACAAGGCGACGAAGACCAGCGAGAAGTACAAGCTGCCGAGCGGCGTTCTGGTTCGCAAGGCGCAAGCGCCGGAGTACGAGCGCGACGATGCGCAGATTATCGCGTGGTGCGCCGAGAATGCGCCGTCCTGCGTGGAGAATGTGCCAAAGCTGAAATGGACTGCGCTGAAAGGGCTGATTACAGATAACAACGGACAGGCGATTGACGAAATTACGGGCGAAGTCGTTCCCGGCATCAAAATTGTTCCGCGCGACCCGGTTTTCGCGGTGCAAAAGGGGTGAGCAAAATGGCAAGACGCTGCTGCCTGTGCGGGGCATATCTGGATAGCGGTGAGCACTGCGACTGCGGATGCAGTCAGACGGACGAAGTCCCGCGCGGGTGCAGGAAGCCCGTGCGGAGGGTTGATGAAGCAAGCCGAACTGGGGAAGATTGGCGCTGGGAGAAGTACATCAACGACCAGTATCAGAGATGGTACGAGTGCTGATAGGAGGAACGAGCATGGAAAACGGGCAGATTTACGCCGCAATCAGCGCGGCGATGGCGGACATTTCCGCAATCGGCAAGGACAAGTACAACCAGCAGCAGGGTTTTAAGTTCCGCGGCATCGACGATGTGATGAACGCGCTGAAGCCAATTCTGACGAAGAACAAGATTTTCACCGTTCCGCAGGTTTTGGAGCAGACGCGAGAAATCAAGGTAACGGCGAAAGGTGGAGAACTGCGTTACAGCCTCCTCAAAATCGCGTTCCGCTTCTACACCACCGACGGGAGCTTTGTCGAGGCGGTGACGCTGGGCGAAGGCATGGACAGCGGCGACAAGGCAAGCAACAAGGCAATGGCGATTGCTTACAAGTACGCACTGTTTCAGGTCTTCTGCATTCCGACGGAAGAAATGACTGACCCGGACGGTGAAAGCTACGAAACAAAGCACGAGACGCAAAAAAAACCGGAGCAGCCGAAGCCGCAGAGCAAGCCAACAGAGAACCCGTCGGAAACGCCGACAAACTACATTATGCGCGAGTGCGGAAACATCGGCATGGATATGCAGGAGTTGGGCAGAGTTCGCGCCGCGCTTGTGGAAGCAAACATCGTCCGCAACATCCCGACGAAAGAAATGACGATGGCGGACGCAAAGGCGCTGATGGACGCGGTGAAGGCTAATTTCCGGGAGGCATCGTAATGAATCGAGCAGAACGCAGAAGAGCGGCGCGGGACATAAACCACGCCGCGCAGAGCATCATGAGGGCGCGGGGAGGCTACGAACGCGAGTATGAGCGCGGAGCGAAGGACGCAGAACGCCATGCAATCAAGATGATTTTCGCCGGGATGTGCCTTGCGATGAAAGAGGAGTTCGGTTTCGGCACAAGGCGGATTTATCGGATGCTGACGGCAACGCAAAAGTATCTTCAACCAGGCGCGTACTTCACAACGGCAGAATTGATTGATGAGGTGCTGGAAAAGACGGGCATCCGACTGGATTTCGACGACCCGTTTGACATGGTGGAGCGAATCGAGAAAGGGGAAAAGCGATGAATGTTGTTAGCAACGTCGAAATCATGGGGCTTGCGTCGAGCGTAAAGGCAAGCCGCTATCCGATGGCAACCGACACGGAGCAATGCAGCGCGGAAGTCACAGAGAGGACAATGGCGCTTGCCAACTGCCAGACAGGAAGCGGACACGACCAGTTTTTGACGGGAATTGTTGTGCAGTTCGACCTCACGTTCACCGTAAAGGCGTGGGTGGAAGCCGAGCGGTATCATTTTCTGGATTTTGTATCGAGCCAGTCTACAATGCACCGCATAACAAGCATGGACATCGACGAGCAATGCATCGACTATGTGCGCCGGGAGACAATCGAGCTTGTGGAAAAGCTGGTTGCGGAGTACAAGGAAGCCCCAACGCCGGAACGGTATCTTGCAGTCCTTTACAACGTGCCTGTTGGCTTGCGGCTGACAGCGCGAATGACCACCAACTACCGGCAGCTCAAAACGATTTACCAGCAGCGCAAGAATCACCGTCTGCCGGAATGGAGGGCGTTCTGCGCATGGATTGAGACGCTGCCGAGAGCAGAATTTATTACTGGAAAGCGAGTTGACGCGGATGGCTGAACGCGGGGAAGCATATCGCGAATATCAGCGGGCTTACTATCAAGCGCACAAAGAAGAGCTGCAAAAACGGCAGCGCGAATATTACTTAGCGAATATAGAAAAAATCCGTAAAGCTGCACGGGAACGTTATTACAAACATCAAGCAGACCGCATGGAGAAAGGGGCGGAAAAGCTGTGGGAGGGGGAAAAGAATGCCTAAAGAAGAACTTATGCCGCGATGCCCGTACTGCGACGATGAAATGAAATACGTTGTACTCGATATGGTAAGAAGAACAGCGCGGCTTCATTGCCCGACGTGCGATTCAGAATTTCCGCCAAGGGAGGAAGAAAGTGACGATGACGACTAAGCAGCGAAACCGCGTTCTGACGTTTGCCGAAGCAATCACGCAGAACCAAAAGACGGCGCGTATTTGGGTGGAACTGCGCTACAATATTCCAATCTGCGCGTATTTCCTCGTGCGCACAAACAAAACGTGCCGAGTGATTCCGTACAATCCTGGTATTGGTAGCTTCGTCGTCGGAGAAGAGGACTACGGCACAAAGTGGCGGTGCTGGGAGAAAGAGCCGACACGCGAAGAAACCAAATGCGAGCCGTGGAGTGAGCAATGATTGCGACAATCGGCAAAGTCATCGAGCAGCCGGGCAGCCTGACAATCCAGACTGCCCGCCCCGATGCGGAAAACTTATCCGATACCGTCACGGTGCTTTGGCAGGACTGCCGCACAATCAGTCCAGAGCAACGGCGCAAGGCGTGGGCGCTGATTGGCGAGATTGCCGCCGCGACGGGATACATCGGGCAGGGCGACAAGAGCGACATCAACACGATGCTCAAGGCGGAGTTTCTGCGAGCGCGGATTGACAAGCTGCAAGCGGAGGCAATCAAGGCATTCAGCCTTTCCGACGTGGATATGACAACCGCGCGGCTTTACATCGACTGGCTTGTTGAGTTCTGCGTGGTAAACGACATCCCGACAAAACAGCCGCTTGTGGAGTATGCGGAGGACATCGACGCGTACATCTACGCTTGCGTGATGCACAAGCAGTGCGCCGTCTGCGGACGCAGACCGTCAGACCTCCATCACTGGGAGCGCGTCGGAATGGGCGCAGACCGCACAGAAATCAATCATATCGGGCTGACGTGTGAACCGCTTTGCCGGGTACATCACACAGAGTGCCACACGATGGCACAGGCGGATTTTGATGCAAAGTACCACATCCAGCCCGTCAAAATCGACGAAAAAATAGCGAAGCTGTACAAACTGGGGAGGAAAAGCAATGAACAAGCTGACAATCATCGGGAATCTGACGCGCGACGTTGAGTTGCGCACGACGCAGAGCGGCAAGAGCGTCGCCAATTTCACGATTGCGGTCAATCGCCGCGCGAAACCGGGTGAAAAGGCGGAAGCAGACTTCTTCCGCGTATCCGTCTGGGATAAGCAAGCGGAAACGTGCCAAAAGTATCTTGCGAAGGGGCGCAAGGTGTGTGTGATTGGCAGCGTCAGCGTCAGCACATACAACGCCAACGACGGAAGCACACGCGCGACGCTGGAAGTATTTGCGCAGGATGTTGAGTTTATAGACAGCGCGAAGCAGGATGCACCGCAGACGGCGCATGAGGCGGCTCAACCGCCCGCGCAGAGTTACACCCCGGTATACAACGAGGATTTGCCGTTTTAACGGAGGGAGAAAGTAAATGGAGCTTGAGTATGTGCCTGTGCAAGTAGCCATGCGCCGGGAAATCGCGAGACTTTCCGACGAAGAAACCGGACGTGCGCTTAAAGCCATTCTTGATTATATGGCGACGGGTGAGGATGTCGAGCCGGAAGGAAACGCGGCGTTTTTGTACCTTGCGCTGTTGCGAGAATGCGATAAAATCTGCAAGATTCACGAGGTGCGTTCCGCAGGTGGCAAGGCTGGCGGACGTGGTCGCCCGAAGAAAACAAAGTCAGAAGACATCCAGCAGCCCGAATCGGAACAGGCGCAGCTCAACCCCGAACCAGAGAAAAAGCCCGAAGCACATACACCTGCACCCTTCATTAGCGACAAGGAAGCCGTAGAAATCCAGCAAGGCACAAACGATGTGCTGGACGAAGCGAAAAGGCAAGGATTCCCCGACACGACGGCGACGATGGAGACGCTCAACCAGCTTGTGGCGGACAACGGCACGGAAGAAGTGCTGGAATGCGTCAAAATCGCCGGGGAATCCGGGAAGCCTAACATCCGATACCTCAAGGGTGTAATCAATGGACGCGCGAAAGAGAAACAGGAGAAAGAGCGACGAGAGCAAGCGCGGATTGAGGCGGAAAAGCACCCGATAAGGTTTATCAATAGCACGGACGAAATTGAAGTGCACGAACCGCCGAAAATCAAACAAAGAGATGTATTTATGAATAGCGTTGGGTATCCAGAGGTACGGACGAAGTTGGAAGAAATAGCGAAAAAATGGAGTAGTTAAAGATGGACGCATACATCAACGAGGACGCGGAAAAGAGCCTGATTGGGCTTGCAATGCAAGACGCAATCGTGGCGCAGGAAGTTGCCGCACTGCCTGATGCACTCTTTGGCTTAAAGCAGATGCAAGCCTGTCAGCGCGGAATCATGCGACTTGTGAAGCAGGGGAAAAACGTTGACCTTGTGACGCTGGATGCAGAAGTGCAATGCGACTTCCAAGATACCGCACTCTTGATGCAATGCGTTCAAATGGGCATTTCACCCATCATGTCGCGGCAGTACATAGCGATTTTGGCGGAGTGCGCGAAACGCCGCGAACTTGCGACGCTGGCGCGAAAAATCCTGCAAGATGTAGGAAATCCGGGCGTGTCGGTTGCAGCGCTGCAAGCGGATTGCGCGGCGGCGGCACAGTCGTCAACCGCTGGCAACGACGGGGTGACGATGCACGAAGCGTCGCTCATGCTTGCGAATTCTTTCGACAAGAAAGATGGCGTGACATGCGGAATCGCAGACCTTGACGTAATGCTGGGCGGCTTCAAGCCGGGACAGCTAATCTACATCGGCGCACGTCCGGGTGTCGGCAAAACGTCGCTGGCTATCTGCATGGCGAAGTACGTTGCGGAGCACGGCGGCGGGGTGCTGCTTGTGTCGCTGGAAATGAACCCGGTTGAAATTGCGGCGCGTTTCATGGCGAACGAATCAGGCGTGGACTTGCAGAAAATCTCCACAGGCAAGATGGAATTAGAGGATTTCGCGCAGATTTCGCCCTGCTATCAGGTGCTTGCAGATTTACCAGTCACCATCGAGGAAAGAGCGGTCACGCCATTGCAAATACGCAACGCGGCAGCGAAGATGAAGGCAAGCAAGCAGGGATTGAGCCTGATTGTGGTTGATTATATCCAACTCATGCGAGCCGACGAGAAATGCGGAAACCGCACGGAGGAGGTGACGCAAATCAGCCGCGAATTGAAGCTGATGGCGATGGATTTAGGCGTTCCGCTGTTGTGCATGACGCAGTTCAACCGCGAGAGTGAGAAGGGATTCGGCAAATCGACAAGAAGCGAGCCGGATATGTCACAAGCGCGAGACAGCGGCGCGATTGAGCAGGACGCGAACGTGTTTCTCATCCTACACGAGCCAGAAGAACCGCAGGACGCGAACAGCGACAGATGGCAGATGTACCACAATTGCCAAGCGAACGGGTTGACGTGGCAAACGTGCCGAATCAGGAAGAATCGAAACGGCGCAACGGGGCTTGTGCATCTGGGCTTCGACAAGCCGCACATGCGGTATACTTGCCTAAAAAAGGACTAAGTTAAGGAGGAATAGGCGTAATGCGAGAAAAACCAAAACCTTGCCCGAATTGCGGAGGTAAGTATGTGGAAATGTTGTGTGTATTCTTCGGCGGTAACGGTTTCGAGGTAAGATGCTCGGACTGTGGCTATATCGGTGAGCTTGGGAAAACAAGAGCCGCAGCCGTGAAAGCGTGGAACAACAACGAAGGGAGAAAGAAGAATGCAGGATTATAAGTGGAAGGACGCTTCTGGCTGCGGAAGCCGACGAAAAACGAGCAGGAAAACACGCCGTGGGAGGACGAAGGAAGATGAATGAGAACAAAAACCGTGTGCTGTCCCTTGCAGAGCTTGCGGTAAGCGCAGGAACGCTCGTATGGATTGAAGATAATAACGGAGACGACGAGCCGTGCGTCCGTGCGCGAATGGTAACGTACTGGGAAAGTAAAAGCCACCGCATGTATTTCGACGGCGGACGCACGTGGTACGCCGATTACACCTACGGCGAGACGTGGCGCTGCTGGATGCGGAAGCCGACGGAGAAAGAAATGGCAAACGCACCGTGGGAGGAAAAGTCATGAGCAGAAAAACAAAGATAGATTGGGCAGACAGCACATGGAATCCTGTAACTGGTTGCCGGCACAGCTGCGAATACTGCTATGCGCGAAAGATTGCGGAGCGGTTCGGCGGCGTGTATTACGAGGACGAGCTGCCAAACCGCTGGGGTGAATATGAGTGCGAACGCCTACACGCAGATGGAGACTTACATGAGCTTGATTATCCGCTCAAGAATTACGGAAATAACAAAATAGCCCCGTATCCCTTTGAGTTCGACCCCACCTTCTACCGCTACAAGCTGGATGAGCCGCAGCGCTGGAAAAAGCCACGCACCATCTTTGTGTGCAGTATGGCAGACCTGTTCGGCGACTGGGTTCCAGATGAATGGATTGCGGAAGTATTCATGGCGTGCGAAGCCGCGCCGCAGCATCGGTATTTGTTCCTGACAAAAAATCCAGCCAGACTGTGCAAAATGGCGAGCGCCTATAAAGTAAAGCGCTGGAATGAAACGCATGGAGGGAAGACACATCCGCAGACGGCAGAATACGCGCATACGCTCGTTCTCCCAAGCCATGAAAACTGGTGGTTTGGAAGCACGCTGGACAACAAAAATGCCAGAAGATTCCAAGGGGATAACCATTTTCACACGTTTACGAGCATTGAGCCGCTAACCGAGGACATGGACGTTGGGCTTGGTTCTTTCGGCTCGGACGAATGGGTAATCATCGGCGCAGAAACGGGCAATCGAAAAGGCAAGATTACTCCAAAGCGCGAATGGGTTGAAAATATCGTCGAAGCCGCACAGATTACTGGCATGAAGGTGTTCATGAAAGAGAGCCTTCGCGAACTTATGGGAAACGACTTCCGGCAGGAAACGCCCTGGGAGGGAAAATGACGTTAGGCAGTCTTTTTGATGGGAGCGGAGGTTTTCCTCTTGCGGGGGCGCTCTCCGGAATCCGCCCGGTCTGGGCGGCGGAGGTGGAGCCGTACCCCATTGCGGTGACGCGCTCCCGCTTTCCCATGATGCAGCACCTCGGCAGCGTGACCGAGGTGCATGGCGACAAGGTACAGCCGGTGGATGTGATTACGTTCGGAAGCCCTTGCCAAGACCTTTCTGTTGCTGGCAAGCGCGCAGGCATCCATGACGGTCAGCGCTCGAATCTGTTTTTTGAAGCAATCCGAATTATAAAGGAAATGAGGGCAGCAACTAATGGACGGTATCCAACTTTCGCTGTTTGGGAAAACGTGCCCGGAGCCTTCTCTTCAAACCAGGGAGAGGACTTCCGATGCGTCCTCCAAGAGTTTGTTGGAATCTGCGGGAACGGCACAGTACCTCGACCTGACAAAGGCAAATGGAAATCAGCCGGAGAGGTCGTGGGCGACGGATACAGCGTCGCGTGGCGGCAACTCGACGCGCAATACTGGGGAGTGCCCCAGCGTCGCAAGAGAATCTACCTTGTGGCAGATTTTGCAGGCGGACGCGCCGGAAAAATACTATTTGAGCGCGAGGGCCTGCAAGGGCATCCTGCGGCGTGCGGAACGACGGGGCAAGGCGCTGCCGCCGATGCTCCTGGAAGCGCTGGAGGAAGCCGTGGCATTGAATGCTGGAAACGTTAAAAGCGCGCAGCAGCCGAATTGCGTCTGCTATCCGCAGGTTGCCCGGACGCTGACGGCAGAAGCGGATGCGTCCACCTGCATCGACCGTGGCCAGAACGTTGTGTGCTACGACGCATGCGGGAACGGCGACGGGGCGCACTGCCAGACGTTGACCGGTGACCACGAGAACCGCGTGACGGATTACACGGCGGTCACAGTATATCGCAGCCCGAAAATTGGAGAGTATGCCGCTGATGGCACAGCATCCACAATGGCAGCGCGAGATTTCAAAAGTCCTCGCGATTTGGTTGTCGAACATACTCCCGTCTACGGCATGGACTGCCGAAACGCCGTATTGGACGAAGAAAAAACGCACACGCTGCAAGCCAAGGCGAATGGCGAACAAAGCCTGAACTGTACGCCCAGCGTTTTGATGGACGGAAGGCCGCCGCGCAAGTACATCATCCGCCGCCTGACGCCGCTGGAATGCTGCCGCTTGCAGGGCTTCCCCGACGGGTGGGGCGTCCCCGACCACAAGGACAGGCTGTCAGAGGAAGAGCTGGCGTTCTGGCAAGGAGTGCGCGACACTTGCTCGCTCATCGCGGGCAAACCGTCCAAGAAATACAGCGCGGAAACGCTGACCAAGTGGTATAACGCCCTGCACACGGATAGTGCAGAGTACAAAATGTGGGGCAACGGCATCGCACTTCCATGCGCGGCGTTCGTGTTGGGCGGCGTCGCCGAAACCCTGATGGAGGAAAAGCAAAAATGAAAAAGTACGAACTGACAGGCGAAACAAAAGAAATCGGCGGAAAGATTCTGCATCGCATCCGTGCGCTGATTGATATTCCGGAGCACGACGTGAAGGCTGGTGACTTGGGCGGCTGGATTGAGGCGGAGAAAAATCTGTCGCAAAACGGCGCAGCGTGGGTAACTGGCGAGGCGTTGGTGATGGGTTCGGCGCGCGTGATGGATTCGGCGTGGGTGATGGGTTCGGCGCGCGTGATGGGTTCGGCGCGCGTGATGGATTCGGCGCGCGTGATGGATTCGGCGTGCGTGATGGGTTCGGCGCGCGTGATGAAGTCGTCTGACTGCATCACCATCGGAGCAATCGGAAGCCGTGACGGCACAACCACTTTTTACCGTTGCGAAGATGAGAAAATATACGTTTCCTGCGGATGCTTCAGCGGCTCGATTGACGACTTTGCCGCAAAAGTCAAGGCAGTCCACGCCGGGACGAAGCACGAAAGGACGTATCTGCTGGCAATCGAACTGGCGAAGGCGCAGCTTGGGACGACGGAGGAGGAGTGATAATTATGGGAAAATTGCAAGATGAGATTGTGACGGTTGTGTTTTCCGAACTTCTTCGAGCGCAGAAAGAGCATGGAGAGACGTTTAACTCCATGCCGGAGGCGTTTTCCGTCATCTGGGAGGAAATCGAGGAGGCGAATGAAGAGATGCAGCGTGTTCGGCAAAAGGCAAATGACGTGTGGCTGGCAAATCGCCGGGATGATGCAGATGCGTTTCAGGTACGCGCGAGCAAAACAGCAGCGGCAGCTACACTGCTGGCTTGCGAAGCTGTGCAGGTTGCTGCTATGTGCATCAAGGCGCAGAGAGGAGGTGCAGCATGGTCGAAAGGCAAGAATGGCTGAACGCAATGACAATTTGCCCGGTGTGCAACGCAGTGATGAAGCTATACACTACGATTGATGTTCAGGGAGGCGCATGGGTAAAATGTACAAATCCAAAGTGCGGACTACATGGCGTTCTATTTATGCCGATGTAATCCCGACGGAGGATGAAGAGCAGGAAGCCCTTTTCCGCTGGGCGGAGGCTCAAAGCGCAACGAAGCCGTGGCTGAAAGGGATGTTCGCCATCCCGAACGGCGGTTATCGCGCCAAAGCAACCGCCGCGAGGATGAAGCGAACCGGGACGCGTGCAGGAGTGCCGGACATCTTCCTGCCCGTCTCCAACGGTCGCGAACACGGGCTTTTTATCGAAATGAAGCGGCGCAAGGGCGGGACGGTATCGACATCGCAGAAGGTGCGCATGAAGATGCTGACTGCCGAGGGATACCGCTGCGTTGTGGCGAAGGGATGCCAAGAAGCGATTGATGCGATTATGCGATACATGAACGGAGAGTGAGACAATGGTGGACACCGACGACATCCGGTACTCTTTTTGGCTGGAGAAAGAGCTGGAAAAGAACGTCAAGCGGCTTGCAGGGAACGTTTCGCGCGGATGCAAAAGCCGCCACGATGCCTACAAAGTCAGGGCGACGCAGGACGCAATCAGGCGGCTAAACGGCGAAAAGGAGGCAAACGGAGCAATCGAGAAGGTACAAGATATGCTGTACACGGAGCTAATGAGCGGACAGATTCGCCCGGCGCTGTATACAGCGATTGTAAAGGCGTTTGAAGGGGTAAAATAATCGTGTGGCGGTTGCGGGAGGGGAAAATGGTTGACTTAAAGCGGATGCGGTATCTCATCAGGCGGTATCCTATGGCTTGCTTGCGAGCGGAGCAGGCGCGAATCCGGGCGCAGAAGCTGACGCGGACAATAAGCGACGCGCCGCGCGGGGGCGGGAGCATGAACAGCACGGAGGAAGGGCTGCTGTATCGCGTCGAGGCGCTTGAGCGCAAGAAAGCAATCTGGGACGAGTTGTGCAAGATGCGCGAAGAGCTTGCGCCGCTGGTGGATGCGCTGGAAAGTCCGTTGGAAGTGCAGTGCATGAGGATGCGATATCTGGAGGGAAGGAGTGTCCGGGAAATCAGCTACAATCTGGCGTATTCCGAGCAGCACGTCTTCCGCGTAATTGGTAACGCAGAGCGGGAAATCCAGAGCGCGGAATAAGGCGGTCGCGCATCGAAAGGTGCGCGATTTTCTTTGCAAAAATCGCAAAAAAATGTGATTTGCCCCTTGACATATACGGTAGTATATGCTATAATAAATAGTGTCAAGGGGCGGTAAAAAAGAACCCCGGACAGAAAGAGGTAAGAAAAATGGAAAAAACTCGTAAGTTGGACGTAGAAAGTCAGTACGACCATTTCGTTGTGGAAATCGAAGTCGTTGACGGAGTTTGCGATGGCTATCGCAGTTTTATCGCCGCTTGTGACGGCGCTTATTACGACGGAAGTTCCTATAAATACGACGGAAGTTCCTATAAAGAAGCAAAAGCGATGTATGATAAACTCGCCAAATACGAAGACGGCATACATGGTGCCGTTATTTTGATAGCGCACAACATCGAGTGCGATGATTGGGATACGCTGGAAACAAACGAAATCAATGATGTTTGTCAGGACGAAGAATAACCATGCACCCGCCCGGAGGTACGAGGGCAAAAGGAGGAAATGCGCAATGCTTTGCAACCAGAAGGATTTTGTAAACCTGCGTAGACTATTTGACATATACGGCAGTATATGCTATAATAATAGTGTCAGAAGGGCGGTACAAAAAAAGCCCCCGACAGAAAGAGGTAAGACAATGACTGATAAAGCAAAAAGCGCGGCGCTGTTTGAACAGCACCGCCAAATGACCAAGGCGTGGGAAGCGCAAATGGACGCACTCGCCAAAGAAGAAAGCATCACCGACGAGGAATACGAACAGAAGCTCATGGAGCTTTACAATCAACACAAAGAAAAAGCGGATGCGGTTTGGCTGAAAGCGTTTGCACTGCGATTTCCGAAGCGCAAGGGCTGGTTCGCGGACGTTTTCGCGCCTTCGTTCGGGATTTGCGAAAACAAGAAACTTTCGCCGAAGCAAACACAAGTGTTCATCGACTACTGCATCAGTGATGCGGATACATGGCGGAATGGCAATACGTACTGCCGGTTTGGAGACAAGCTGGTAACGCTCACTCGCCCGCGTTACGCAAATGGATGCGGGTACGTTACAATAAGGCAACTGTAAATGAATGGAAGGGAAAACACAGTGATGCTGACGCTGACGAAGGAAGAATACAGAGAGCTTAAAAAGCATGGTCATCTTGAAAAAAATGGTTTCGTGTACAGCCACATTGCAACGCTGGACGGGAAAATGGTCGCAGTCTGCGAAAGAGCAAATGATTTGGACTACATCGTAGAGGTGAAGCGTGAAAAGTAACAGCTTGCAAAATCAACCATCATATGCTACAATATCCCCGAAAGGGGTTGTGGCAATGCGTAAAGAGTATTACCAAGGGGACATTTCCGTCCGCGCGATGAAGAAGTACCGCGAAAAAGAAGGAATCAAGACGGTGCGCTTCGACGTTCGCGCTGGGAGCAAAGAGGCGCTGGAAGAAGAAGCAAAGCGCCGCGGTATCTCGGTGGCGCAGCTAATCGTTGATTCCGTAAACGCTTATGTCGGGCGTGCGATAATTACCAACAGAAAACAATAATAGCATGGGGCGCATCCGCTGGGGTGCGCCTTTTTCGTTGCGCAAAAAGTTTGCAAAAATCGCAAAAAAAATGTGATTTGCCTCTTGACATATACGGCAGTATATGCTATAATAATAGTGTCAGGAGGGCGGTACAAATAAAAGCCCCCGACAGAAAGAGGTAAGAATTATGAAGTTCGCGAGCATCAAGAAGGGCATCCGCATCACCGAGGAAATGAAAAAGAAGCTGGCAGCCAATTGGTTCTGCGAAACGAAAACGTACTGCTACGAGTTGCAGTACGGGGACGAAACGATGGATGGCGACTACGAGCGCAGCATCGTTCGCTGGAAGAAAGGCGAAGAGTACAAGCCTTCCGAAGTCGTTGCAACGCTGGCGTGAACAGGAAGGAGGAGCAAGCACCATGTCAAACGAAGAAATCATCGCCAAGTCCGCCATCAGCGCGGGCATCTTCTCCGAAGAGGAAGCCGCAGCCTACATCATGAACGGGTTGCGCCTCCCGATTCACACCTTCGCCGAGTGGAAGAATCACGGGTACATGGTTAAAAAGGGCGAACACGCCGCGCTGGTCGTGAGCATCTGGAAGCCCAAGACGCGCAAGCAGAAGAAGGACGACGAAAAGAACGTTGACGCAAAGGAAGAAAATAGCGGGTTCTTCATGACGACCGCCTACTTGTTCACCAAGCAGCAGGTGGAAGCAATCAAGCCCGCATAATCGCAACAAAATGCCGCCTGAGAGACGCCGGAGCAATCAGGCGGCATAATTATAAGCAAAAACAAGCAAGCCGTTAGAACACGAAATAGGCGGCATTGCTGGCAATGGCAAAGAAACAAAAACATATAGAAATAAAAAAATGAGAGTTATGAGAGTAATTTCCGTGATATAATGTAAAATGTAAAAGCAGCAAGAAAGACGCAAGCAGTGATGCAAGCGTCTTTTTTGTTGGAAGAGGCGACTATGGAAGTGCTGCTCTTGCCTCTTCAGCGGCGGGATTTATGCGCGATGCGCTTTGTTGCGTTGGTGGGGACGCGACGGAAGAAGAGGAGGGAAAACCATTGCTTGACTGGAACGGCATCAAAATCGTCGAAACGGATTGTATGCTGCCGATTGACCGCGTGAAACCATACGCGAGAAACGCAAAGCGGCATCCGCAGGAGCAAATCGACGAAATCAAGGCAAGCATCAAGCGGTTCGGAATGGACGACCCCATCGGCATCTGGGGCAAGGAAAACCTGATTGTAGAGGGTCACGGGCGGATGGAAGCGTGCAAGCAGCTCGGCATCCCCACAGTGCCGTGCATTCGCCTTGACCACCTGACGAAGGAAGAGCGCAAGGCGTACACACTGGCGCACAACAAAACCAACATGGACAGCGGCTGGGACTTTACGGCGCTCGACCAAGAGCTGGCGGAAATCGTTGATATTGACATGAGCGAGTTCGGTTTCGGTGCTTCCGTGGGGGGGCAAGAAGTCAACATTGACGAGCTGTTTGCGGCAAATGGAGAAGAGAAAAAGAAAACCAAAACTATAACATGTCCTCATTGCGGGCAAACTTTCGAGCCATAATGCGAATTTTTCTAGCTGGGGGGGTATCTGGGAATCTCAAACCGCTATGGGATGATGTTGCAGAAGGGAAAGACTTATCGGAAGCGATGAATGTTTTTTTAGCTGGGAATGCTCCTTATAGGAATGAAGGCTTATACGATACAACAATCACAACAAACCGCCCATATATTCTCGAATCGTTCTATTACGCAGATGCAACAACAGAAAAGCTCATTCCATATTACGGCGACTTTCTATTGGACAGCGGAGCTTTCACATTTATGATGGGAAGCAAAAATTGCAAAACGTTAAAATGGAACGAATATGCTGATAAATACGCTGACTTTATTAAGCGAAATAACGCAAAAAAGTACTTCGAGCTTGACATAGACAGCATCGTTGGATATGAGCAAGTAAAAATCCTGCGAAATCGCTTGCAAAAAACTACTGGCATTCAGCCGATACCCGTATGGCATAAAAGCCGCGGGAAAGACGAATTTTTGCGGATGGTTGACGAGTACAAGTACGTCGCACTCGGTGGAATCGTCAGCAAAGAATGGAGCAAAGATGAACACAAATTCTTTCCGTGGTTCATCAATGAAGCGCATAAGCGCAATGCCAAAATCCACGGTTTGGGTTACACAAGCCTCGAAGGATTGAAGAAATATCATTTTGATAGCGTAGATTCGACAGCATGGACGACTGGAAATAGATTTGGGTACATTTACAAATTTGATGGTTCGACTATGAAGAAATATGATGCTCCGCAAGGGCATAGATTAGCAGATTCACGCAAAGCCGCGCTAATTAACTTTGGCGAATGGGTGAAATTTCAAAAATATGCGGAGGTGCATTTGTGAATTATGAAATCGTCGGAATCATAGCCACCATTGTGGTTTTGCTTTCCTTCACAAAGACAAAATGTGAAAGAATCAGAATCGTAAATATGGTTGGTGCGGCAATATATTGCCTGTATGGGCATCTAATCAAGTCACCAAGCACGATAATCCTGAACGGTGCATTGATAGCTATACATACATTTTTTCTCGTTAAGAAAGTGAGGGAACCACATGAAAAACCACAAGACTTCTGAACTCCAAACGGTTCTTACCGTTACTTTTGTTGCTTGTTTCTTGATTGCAAACATTCTTGCAGGGAAACAGTTCCAATTGCCATTCGGCATCACGATGACGGGTGCAGTAATAATCTTTCCGATGACGTATATTCTTTCGGATATATTTTCAGAGGTGTACGGTTATCGGTGGAGCAGATTAACGTGTTACATGGCATTCGGGGCAAATATCCTGATGGCTATTGTATTTGCCATTGCTATCGCGCTTCCTGCTGCGCCATTCTGGATGAACCAAGAAGGATTTTCCGCGACGTTAGGCAACGCGCCGCGAATCCTGCTTGCGTCGCTGGCGGGATATGTCGTCGGTGATTACGCAAACGATATTGTGTTCCAGATAATGAAAAAAAAGCACGAAAACACAATTAAGGGGTTCGGCAGCAGGGCAATTCTTTCAAGCGTTATCGGTGAACTCGCAGATAGCACAATTTTCATCCCGATTGCGTTTGCCGGAGAAATGCCTATCGAATCAATGCTTATCATGGGTGCAACACAGGTTATTCTAAAAGTCGCCTATGAAATCATCATTCTACCACTGACAAATTTTGTTGTCAAGAGGGTATCCGTGCATGAAGCAAGAGCCTGATTTTAACCTCGACATCCCGGAAATCCACCTCCCAGACACAATCGAGCTTGACGACGATATAGACTTCTCCGTCGCTGACTTCTCCATCGTAGACGATGAAGAGCAGACGCGCATCATAAAGCCCAAGATGGCAAAGTCGGCAATCTACAACAAGGCGGATTTTCAGCACGCACGCGACCTTGCCGCAAAAATTTGTCTGGAACGCAATGCACGGACTACCTGCATCGTTCCGGGCAATTTCATTTTTGGCGACTTGCCGGAAGCACTTGTAATGTATCGCGGCATCGACCTCAAAACAATCTACTGCTCAACGTTGTCACTGTCGGAAAACAACGTGGACAGCTTCAAAAACCTGCTGCTTTTCCGCAACGTGGAGAAAATCAATCTGATGCTATCCGGATACTTCTACAGCCACTACAAAACGGATTTAATTCCGTACTTGTATGAGGAATTGGACATAGACAACAAATTGCAAGTGGCGTTCACCAACACACACATGAAAATCCTGCTGATGGAAACGCACAAGGGGAATCATTATGTGCTGACGGGGAGCGCGAATTTGCGGAGCGCGTCTTGCCTGGAACAATTCGACTTCGAGGAGAACGCGGAGCTGTTCAACTTCTACCGGGAAGCGTTCGACAACCTCATTGACAAGTACAAAACAATCAACTACACGAAACCAAAAATCGTAAGGGGGAATAAAGCATGGCAAGCGGTTCGGGGCGAGCGCTAAGAAACGGTTCTGCGCTGGCGAAGAAATCATCTGGCGCATACCAGCGCCGAGTAGCATACACCATCAACCGGCAGACAGGCGAAATCCGCAGGCAGCCCAAGAGGTGACATGAATGCCGAGAGGAACTCATCCTAATAGCCTTGCAAACCTGCAAAAGGGGAAAAGGTTCGGGAGCGGGAAGGACGGGGCGACGAGTGACGCGAGGAAAGCGCACGAAAAAGCAACGCAGGCGCGCAAAGCAAATTTTACCGTCAAGGAGCTGATGCTCAATCTGCTTGACGAGCCGTTGCAAAATGGCGGGACGTTGCGAGAAGCACTTGTGAAACGCACCGTCAAAATGGCAGCAGACGGGAATTTACCCGCTTTTCAGTATATCATGCGGATTATCGGGGAAGACCCCGGAGACGTTGTGACCGTCAAAGCGCCGCAGTTGTCCGAGGACGCGAAAGCAGACATTGACAAGCTGCTGAAAGAAACGCGGGGAGAAGTAAAATGACGACGCTGACGCGGGATGAAGTGTGGAACATTTGGCGATACCATCCCGCCGCCGTCGGAAGAATGTGCGGATTCCGTGACTTAACGGACGAGCTTCACGGACGCTGGATGCAGCACATCATCTTCGGAGCGGACGATTACACGCTTCAAGCGCACCGCCTGTCCTACAAGTCTTCCTGCCTTTCCGTCGCTTTGGCAATGTGGTGCGTTCTCAACCACGGAAAAAACGCGATTTTTATGCGAAAAACCGACAGCGACGTTGTGGAGAGCATCGCACAGGCGAAAAAGGTATTCGCGAACGAGGCTTTTTGCTACATGGCGCAAATCCTCATGCAGCAGGACGTGACGCTGCTGAAATCTGGCGGCAACTGTATGACGGTGAGCGTGTACGATTCGCCGCGCGGCGCTGACCAGCTAATCGGCATCGGCTGCGGTTCGTCCATGACGGGCAAGCACGCGGATTTGATTGTATGTGACGACGTTGTAAACCTCAACGACCGCATCAGCCGCGCAGAACGAGAGCGCACAAAGGGAGTTATCCAGGAGCTGCGAAACATCGTCACCCGCGACGGGCGAATCGTCTTTATCGGCACACCGTGGCACATCGAGGACGCGTTCACGATGGTTGCACCGCCGGAAAAGCACGACTGCTATTCCACCGGGTTGATTTCGCCGGAGAAGCTGGAAGAGCTGCGGAAATCAATGTCGCCGTCGCTGTTTGCCGCGAACTACGAGTTGCGCCACATCGCCGCCGAAAACGCGCTGTTCGACACGCCGCCGACGTTCACGCCGGAGGCGGAAAAGCTGCGGGACGGCATCGCGCACGTTGATGCTGCCTATGGCGGCGAGGACTACACCGCGCTGACGTGCGCCAAGAGGGACGGTGACACGCTGTACTTGTACGGGCGTTTGTGGCGCAAGCACGTTGATACGCTGATGGACGCACTGCAATCGGAGACGGATCGCCTCATGTGCGCCCCGATTTACTGCGAGACAAACGGCGACAAGGGGTATTTGGCGCGGGAATTGCGCCGCCGAAACATGGCGGTACGCGCGTACCCGGAGAAAATGAACAAGTACCTAAAAATCAGCACATACCTCAAAAAGTGGTGGGGGAATATCGTGTTTTTGGAAGGAACAGACAGGGACTATATCGCGCAGATTATGGACTACACAGAGGACGCGGAACACGACGACGCGCCGGACAGCGCCGCGTGCTGCTGCCGGATTCTCGACAGGAGCGGCGCGAGTTTGTATGTTGGGGGGTGATATAGATGTTCACAAAAATCACATGGCAGGACTGGCAGAACGAGCCGGACAAGGGAAAGGCGACGCTGGCGGTTATTGGTGCATACAAGCACAGCGAGGACTTCGACAAGGCAGGAATCGCGCAACGATACTACGAGGCGCGGAACGATACTGTTTCCGCGAAAGTCGTGCTACAAGCGACTACATCGGAGACGGAGCAGATAACCGCCGACGGGAAGAAGGTAAAGAAGAAAGCGACGGCAACGCAAGCAATCCCCGGACAGCGCATATACAGCGACTTTTTCCGCCGCTTTACAATGCAACAGGCTAATTATCTGCTGGGTAATGGCGTGGAGCTGGAAAACGACGAGATGAAGGGCAAGCTGGGCGTCGGATTTGATACGACGCTTGCGAAAATCGGACTGTATGCGCTGGTACACGGCGTCTGTTGGGGGTACTGGAATCTTGACCACGTTGAGATTTTGCGTGCGTACACGGATAAAAACAGCGGATTTGTGGCGCTGCTGGACGAGCTGACGGGCGAACCGATGGTTGGGGTGCAGTTCTGGCAGATTGGCGACGACAAGCCGCTGATGGCGCGTGTATTCGAGCCGGACGGCGTGACGGTGTACAAAACGCGCGAAAACGCCTCTGATTTGGAGGTGGCGCAGGAGAAACGCGCCTATAAACGGACATACGCGAGGGACATAACGGGAGAACGCCTTGTGTCCGAGGAAAATTATAGCGCACTGCCGATTGTGCCGCTGTACGCGAACGACAAGAAGCAGACGGAACTGACGCTGGCGATTCGTTCCAAAATCGACCTGTATGACATCGTACTTTCCGACTTTGGAAACAATCTGGAGAAAGCGAACGATGTTTACTGGGTGCTGAACAACTTCGGGGGCAACTTCGACGAGGTTGCGCTGATGCTGGAACAGATTCACCGCCTGAAAGCAATTGCAAACATTTCGGACGGCACGTCATCCAGCACAGTAACGCCGGAGACGTTTGAAGTTCCGTATGCAGCGCGTCAAACCGCGCTGGAATTGCTGGAACGGCAGCTATATCGCGATTATATGGCGCTGGATGTGTCTGAGCTGACGGGCGGCAGCCTGACGAACGTCGCCATCCGCGCGAGCATGGCTAACCTCGATCTCAAGGCGAACGCCTACGAATGGCAGTGCTTTGATTTCGTGCAGAAGTTGCTTCGGATTCTGGGCATTGAGACGGAGACAATCCGTTTTAAGCGGCAGACGATTGCCAACGAGAGCGAAATCATCCAGAACATCTACACCGCGCAAGGGGATTTGGACAAGGAGACGCGCCTGAAACTCAATCCGATGATTCTGTCGGAGGAAATCGACGACATCATGAAGCGCGGGGAGGAAGAATCGCTTTTGGGTATGCGTATGGCGCAACAGGCGATGCAGAAGACAGGCGAGGAGGAAGAAGATGCTGTATCTGATGGTGATTCTTCAAGCGCTGGCGGCGAATAACGTCATCGTTCCGGACTGGCTCTTGTGCATCGGCTGGTGGATTGTAGCGGTTCGACTTGTCTTGCGCATCCTGATTGCATTTTTTGACGCTGGGGAGACGGGCAAGCCGTGACGGACGTGGAGCGCAACGATTTGCGCGAAGCCGCGCTGCAAATGCGCATAAAGGCGATGTACCAAGAGGCGCTTGACATCGCCACGGAGCGCCTGAAAGACTTCTTGCGGAAAAAGCAGCAAGTGGATGAAGGCAAGATAAAGCCGCCCGCGTACTACGACACGCCGGAAAAGGTGGAGCGGTGGAAAGCGGGTTTTGTCCGCGAACTCATCCGCCAATACCGGGTGGAAGAAGTCATCATGGAGGAAATCTGCAAGGCAGGGAACCGGGCAACCGACGACATCCGGAACACGATGGGCGACGTGTACGCCGATAGTTTAGGCGAGGCGCAAACCGTCATCGAGGCGCAGGCAGACCGCGCGGGTGTAAAGGTGTCGTTCGCGCAGCCCAACAAGCGCGAAATCAAAGCGATTTTCGCCGCGAACGAAACAGCATTCACGAAGCTGGCGTACAAGAATTTAGGACAGAACACCGAGATTCGCCACAAACTGCAAAACGCGCTGGCGCTGTCATCCACGCTGGGCGAGGACAGGAAGAAACTGATGAACCGCATCAGCGACATCACAGGACAGAGCGAGTGGCAAGCGCGGCGCGTGGCGCAGACAGAGCGGACGCGGTCACAGAGCCAAGCGAGTTACGCCGCGTCGCAGGAGGCAGCAGACCAAGGTGTAACGGTTTACAACAAGTGGTTCTGCCGATTCCAGAATAGCCGTGAAGCGCATATGGCGCGACATGGCAAGATGGCAAAACAAGGCGAGTGTTTTCCGAACAGCAACATCCGCTTTCCGGGCGACCCGAACGGCAGCGCAGCGGAAACAATCAATTGCTACTGCATGATTATGCCGAAAGTCATCCTGTCCACCGAGTATGTGGACGCAGACGGCAACATCCGAAAGAAGGAAAAGAAATGAGCGGGTTCGTAGACCACACACCGGAAATCAATCAAAAGCTGGAACAGGCAATGTTTGTCGGACTTTTGGCGGTCGGGCAAGAAGCCGTCGGCATGGTACGCGAGAAGATGGTTACTGGCTATGAGCACAAGGTCTACGACACTGGCAATCTGGCGCGAAGCATTTCCGCCGACATCGACCAGGACAACAACGAAGTAACAATCGGCACAAACGTTGAGTACGCGCATTATGTGCACGATGGACACGCCGGACACGCCGTTTTCTTTCCCAAGCTGGGCGACAAAGGCGAGTTCCGCGTCATGCCGGGAGGATACACCCCCGGCAGACCGTTTATGACGGACACGTTCGCGGATTCCGCAAACACGGAACGCCTTGTGGACATCATGGCGGACACAATCAAGCAGAATATGGACTAATTACAGCAATATCAGCGCATGGCAAAGCACCGCCGTGCGCTGTTTGCATATACGCGGAAAAGCAAAGCACCGCTTAACCGCAAACAATCAAAGGCGCAAAGCACCGCGCCCCGAAGCAAAGGAGATTGAATCATGAATATCCTCACCCGAAAAAACCTGAAAGCCCTGAATGTGCCTGATGAGGCGATTGACGCAATTGTGGAAGCACACAGCGACGCAATCAACGACATCAAGGCGGAGCGTGACAAGTACGCGGAACAGGCGAAGCAGATTGCAGCGCTGACCACGGAGCGCGACACGCTCAAGCAGCAGCTTGCCGACGCGAAGAAGAGCGGCGGCGACGCGCAGAAGATCCAGGAGGCGTTCGACGCCTACAAGCAGCAGGTGGAAACGGAGAAAAAAACCGCGACGTTGACAACCGCCGCAAGAAAGCTGCTGACAAGCAAGGGGATGCAGGAGAAACTTGCCGACCTTGTAATGGCAAAGCGCGGACTGGATGGCATCGAACTCGACGACAAGGGCGCAATCAAGGACGGCGACAAGCTGATTGACGCGCTAAAGGGCGAGTACGGCGACCTTTTCTCCACGCAGCAGCAGCAGGGTACACCTACCACAACCCCGCCGAGCGGCAGCAATGCCACGCACGGCAGCGGACGCGCCGCAGCACTGGCGGCGAAGTACGCGCAAGATATGTATGGCGCAGTTGCGCCGGAAGGAGCAAATAAATGAGCTTTACCAGCAATGCAACCGGGACTGTTTACCAGCCCGGTTATTTCCTCAAAAACGCGGAAGATGCAATCCGCGAAACCAAGCAGATTAAGCAGTCGGGCGCTACCACCGCCGAAAACGGCGCGAAGTACGTCAGGATGGGGACTGTTTACCCCGCGAACGACGGCACTGCCGTCGGCATCGTGTACGAGGACGTGGACGTTACCAGCGGCGACATGCCCGGCAGCGTCGTGACGCGCGGCACGGTTTACGAGAGCCGTCTCCCCGCCGCAATCAACAGCACCGCCAAGAGCGCGCTGACGGCAAAGGGCTTCTACTTCATCGCCGCCGAAGCCGCGACGGTGCGTCCGTACTGACGAAAGGAGAATACCATGCAGATTCCATCTTTTGAGAACAATATTTTCGGTCTTATCCCCAAGGAAGAGTGGCTGGACGTTGGCTTTAACGTCAGCCGCCCGAATGACCCGGTTGACGCGCTGTTTCCCGACGAGTACAGCGAAAATCTCGTGGCTAAGTGGCAGGAGATTGCCAACCAGTACCAGCTTCCCGTGATGGCTGACTTCCACAGCTTCGATAGCCGGACGAACATCGCCACCCGCATCCCCGTCGATACCCACAGCATCGAAAAGGGACTGATTAAAGTAAAGATTAACCAGTCCGAGCGTATGCGTGCGCTGCTGCGTTCCGGCGTGCAGAATGACGCTATGTACGACTACGTTATCCGTGACGGCATCATGCTTGCCGACCAAGTTGTGACGCGCACTAAGGTTGCGAAGAACGAGGTTCTGGCGACTGGCAAAATGACCATCAAGGAAAACGACCTCGACCTGACCATCGACTACGGCGTGAAGCCGGAACAGACGGAATTCACGTTCGATTTCAGCGAGGACGCGGACATCCCTGCACAGATTCAGTTCGTGGTTGATACCGCGCTGGACGCTGGCACGACGCTGGACACCATCGTAACGAGCCGAAAGGTTATCAACAAGATTCGCGCGAACAGCGCAGTCCAGAAGCGCATCAACGGCACGTTGAGCGAGGGCGCGTATGTGAGCAATGCCGCGCTGAATACGTTCCTTTCCACCGAGTACGGCATTAACCGCGTTATTACTAACGATTTGCAGTACGCCATTGACGGCGGCATCGGTGCGGACGGGCGACCGATTCGCACCACGAAGCGCTATTTCCCGCAGGACAAGATGACGTTCCTCGGCACTGGCAGCGCCATGACGCGCATCGGCGCGGGCTTGTGGGGACAGACCCCGGAAGAGACGGTAAATACCGCAAACACCGGGCTTAACGTCAATCAGTCCGGGCAGCACCGCTATGTGATGGTGTCGCAGTGGGTGGAAAATGACCCCGTTGTGCTGTGGACGCGGGCATCCGGCTTGTTCATGCCGGTTATCTTCAATCCGCAGAGCATCTGGATTGCGACCATCACGGACGCGGCGACGGGTCAGTTGACGGTTTCCTCTGCCGCTGGCACGGGCAAGGGCAACACGAAGCTGACTGTCAGCCCCGCGAAAGAATCCAGCTCCAATTTGTATAAGGTGAAGGCTGGCGCGACCGCGCCGACTGCGACCTATGGGCAGAATGTCCGTACTTGGAGCAACTGGGACGGCACGTCTGACCTTGCGATTGCAACCGGGCAGAAGGTGACGGTTGCGGAATGCACCAGCGACTACCGCGTGATTCGCTCCGGCAGCGCGACGGTGACGGCAGCGAACTAATGGAGGTGGAAACATGGCTGTGACGCTGGAAATGGCAATGCGCGAGTGTAACAACTTTTTTGAGCGCTGCAAGTACGCAGGAGAGATTCGCATTGCGGGCGGTAAAATCGTTCCGGATGTAGGTTCGCCCTATGTGTACATCAGCGGCAGCGCGCGAAACGACGGCGTTCACAGCCTTGTTTCTGGCGCAATGGAGGACGCAGACGGGGAGGAAACTTTCGACGGCACGTTGTGGTTTCTTTACCCGCCGCGCCCGTTTATCGAGATTGTAAAAGAATGCGCGGAGTACGAGACGAAAAACCCAACGGGGGCATACACCTCGGAATCGTTCGGGCATTACAGCTATTCGCGGGCGACTGGCAGCAACGGCGTTGTAACGTGGCAAGCGGCATTCGCGGACAAGCTGCGACCGTATCGCCATATGTACACGGAGGTGGGCTGATGGCATGGACAGACTTTCTGGATGACGCTTGTATGATGGACAAGCGCACGGAATCTGACGGCATGGGCGGCATCGTTGTCACATGGACAGACGGCGCGCCGTTTCGTGCCGGATTCATCCGCAACAGCAGCACGGAAGCCCGGATTGCATACCAGAACGGCATCCGCGAACTGTTTACAATCGTGTTTTCCGATATGCTGGTACTCTTGCCGAACGACCGCGTGAAGCGGATTTCCGACGGCAAAGTCTTCCGAATCACGTCGGATTCGCGGGATATGACAACGCCGGAGCAGAGCGATATGCACTTCCGGGAGGCGGACGCGGAGGTGGTGACGACGTGATTGACTTGCAGCGGAAACTATACAAGTTTTGGAACAGTTTCACCTACGAGGGCAAGCCCATCCCTGCATACATCGAGGACGCAGTGCCGGAGGAAGCGTCTTTTCCCTATTTCGCGTTTCAAGTGCAAGAAGGGGACGCATTCGGAAAATCTGCAATGATTTGCACGCTGTGCTGTCAGGCGGAAAGTGGAAGCAACGTAAACTTGCAGCGCGCGGCAATCCTCGACGAGGTTCGCCGCGCCATTCCGCCGGAGGGAACTGCAATCTATTGCGACGATGGCTTTATCACGCTATACCGCAACAATAGCAACTTTTTCCGCCTCGAAGTGGACACGACGCTTAAAAGCGTCTGTTACGGGCGAATTTACTATGAAATCGTGACTTATTACACCTAATAGGAGGTAACAAAATGACGACTGGTCTTCGGGCAAGCACATTTGAGAACTTGCAGCTCAATGCCGGAATGTTTCTTGCAAACTTTGACTATTCCACCGCCACGGACGCGGCGACGCTGGGCGCGCTGCTGAAAACGGAGCGCGAAAAGACAAGCGGCTCTGCGCTGATTGGCGCAACGCGCGGCGGCGGCACGTTCGTCTGCACGCCCAACACGCGCAGCATCGAAGCGGACGGCAAGCGCGAGGAATGGAAAGGCAGCAGCGTCAATGATGGCTGGACTATCAAGCTGACGACTACCCTGCTCGAAATCAATGCCGACAACCTTAAGCGTTCTTTCGGCACTGCCGACGTAACGGACACGGAGAAGAAGCACACCATCAAGATTCGCACCGACATCAAGGATGCGGATTATATTGATAGCCTTGTTTGGGTTGGCGACACCTCGAAGGGCTATGTGCTGATTGCCATCAAAAACGCGCTGAACACGGCGGGCGCAACGCTGACGTGGACGGACAAGGGCGAGGGCACTATCCCGGTGGAGTTTACCGCGCATCAGGATGGGCTTGAAACCGACGGATATGCACCTTGCGAGGTCATTTTCTTCGACCCTGCCGCCTAACAACACGCGGCAGGGTTCGCGCCCTGCCGCACTTAATTTTGAGGAGGAAAACGCATGAATACCGCAACCGCATTTGAGCAGATGGCGAACGCTATTCCCTACATCGACAAGTTGGTAAACAGCAAGGAAATGAAAGCCTTTGTAGAAGAAAAGAGCAAGGGCGATGTTGTCGGACGCGACATCCTGATGAAGATGCTGCCGATTCTGTACGCCAAGCATCCCAAGGAAACGATGGGCATTCTCGGCGCCATGCACGGCAAGACGGCGGAGGAAGTCGCAGAAATGGACTTCACGGAAACCGCCGCCATGATGGACAAGGACACGCTCGATTCGCTGTTTGCTTTTTTTACCTTTGCGCTTCGTCTGGGGTGCATCATGTAATCCCTGCGCTGTACAAATACCGCCCGCAAAACGTGCACGCGCTGGGGGTGCTTCTGGCGCACGAAACGCAGGAGGAAGCAAAACGTTGCTACATGGCTAATATGGCGTGGATGACGGTGCTTGCTATTTCGTCGTTCGGCGGCGCGAATCTGGAAATTCCGTCATACAGCGACGTTTTCGGCGAAGAGAAACATGAAACAAAGCAAAAAACAGCAGAGGAAATCTGCGACGATATTATAAACGGATTAATGG
>ERZ773107.1019-NODE-1019-length-27570-cov-11.782264_pt1 | contig 27570 bp, 29 predicted proteins | sample MGYA00580571_ERZ773107 | MGnify/ENA primary metagenome ERZ773107 (study PRJEB29015, sample SAMEA2737843) | human gut metagenome | biome: human gut; feature: human-associated habitat; material: faeces | place: China | collected 2012 ... | reverse complement strand
CCTTGCGCACGCTCAGCTCGTAGTTGCGCACGGTCAGCTCCATGGGGTCGCCCAGAGGTGCCACCTTGCGGACATAGATCTCAACACCCTTGGTGATGCCCATGTCCATGATGCGGCGCTTCACGGGGCCTTCGCCATGCAGCTTTGCCACCGTTGCGGTCTCGCCGACTTTGACGTCTTTCAGAGTCTTCATTGTAGATCCTCCTCTACTTGTCTTTATACAAGAGACTATTCCAGTTTCGGAGCAGCTCTTTAAACAGCTTGTGGCGCTGTTTAGCCAATCATAATGCGGTTCGCCATGGTCTTGTCCAGTGCGATCCGGCTCTCCTTGACCTGCAGGATCAGGTTGCCTGCGATCTCGTTCACCACGGTCACTTCGCTGTCCACCACAAAACCCAGCTCTGCCAGGTGCTGGCGGACCTCATCCTTGCCGGTGATTTTTTTAATGGTCACGGTCTCGCCCGCTTTTGCCATCGTCAAAGGCATCATGTCTTCCACACTCCTTTGTTATTCTCCTACAGTCGCCGCAAAGGTTAGTCAGTGGCAACTATCAGCATCGATAGTTTACACTTACTAACCTTTGCTGTCAACAGTTTTTTCATAATTTCTTAGCGGTTTGTAGACACAAACAATTTTCGTCCACGAATTTCCCAAGATTTTTTGCAGAGGTAACAATAACCAACCACAAAGTTTATGCGTGCTAACTTTTTCGATCTTAATTTTCTCTCTTCCTCTTATCATCGTTTATCGCTCGTATTTTTTACGAAAAACTTTGAAACATTTTTCATCTTCTGATGGGGGCGTTTTCAACGATTTCCGCTCCTGATATGACACAGCCGCCCGGTACAGTGGTCATTCTGCACCGGGCGGCCGCGTGTCAAAAGGAGGATTTCTTCCCGCCGACGCGTGGAGGCTTCGGCGGGCGCCAGGATAAAAAGAGAGTATTTGAAGAGAATGTCAAAATTTAAGCCGCCACCGCGAGGCGGGAAATGGGGGTGCCGCTGTGGAACAGGCGCAGGTACACGGCTGTGCATTTGCTCAGCTGCGCAAAATGGCGCCGGGCGGCGTTGGGGTCGCCGTAGGCTTTCCAGCAGCCGCAGCAGGTAAAGTTGCGGCCCCGGTTCTCAATAAAGCCCACCACATCGGTCAGCGGATAGCCCAGAAACACGCCGATCTCATGCGGAAACTCCGCCGAGCAGCAGAGTCGCCGGGACAGCTGGGTCAGCATGATCCCCGTCTGCTCCCGGCTCTGGGGCAGCTGATATCCCTCCCGTGCCAGAAAAGCGCGGACTGCTTCGTCCGCAAAGATCGCGCGCAGGCGTGCTTCGCGGTAAACGTAGATCAGGAACTGGTGCGTCCGCACACAGCCTTTCAGCACCCGGACGCTGAGGCCCTTGCTGGCCAGCTGCTCGTTCCAGCTGCGGACGCGGCGGGCAAGGTCCGCACAATCCCGCGTTTCATAGCGGAACAGCCCTGCAGGCTTGAGCCCGGCCAGTACAGGGGCGCATTGCTCGATCATCACGGTTTCAAAATTTCGCTCCATGTCTGGTCTCCTTCATCGGATGCTTTCTTTCGGGGATATCGTTCCCCGGTGCCCTGTCTTTTATGCGGGCGATAGTTAGAATCAGCTAACCAAAATGTTGAAAAGAACGCGGCTGGTCCCTGCCTTGCCGCTTCTTGGTTAGTTAACTCTAACGTGGCATTATCTTACCACAGGTTCGGATGGTTGTCAACGGGTTTTTGAAACTTTTTTGAGGATATGCTATACTTATCTCACTTTTACCGGAGGATTTACATTTTATGGAACTCATCTTACTTTGTTCCCACATTGCCACACTCCTCGTCGCCTCCCCCACCCGCCCCATCCTCATCGCTTTGGACGGCCGGTGCGGCAGCGGCAAAACGACGCTGGCGGCACAGCTGGCAGAGCGGTTTCCCGGCAGCCGGACCATCCACACCGATGACTACTACCTCCCGCCTGCCCAGCGGGTGCCGGGGTGGGAAACACTCCCCTGCGCCAACATGGATTTAAAGCGCCTGCGGGCCGAGGTGTTGAACCCTGCCCGGGCGGGGCAGCCGTTTTCTTATATCGCATACTCCTGCCGGGAGGGAGCCTATCTGCCGCCCGTCTCCTGCCAGCCCGCGCGGCTGGTCATCGTGGAGGGCAGTTACAGCCACCACCCGGCCCTCGCCGATTGTTATGACCTGCAGGTCTTCGTCACCTGCTCCAAGGCGGAGCAGACCCGCCGCCTGCAGGCCCGGGAGGGGGCGCGGTATCCCGCTTTTGCCCAGCGCTGGATCCCGCTGGAAGAGGGATATTTTGCAAAGTATTCCATTGAAGAAAGTGCAGACTTGATTCTGGATCCCGAAAAGGGTATGATAGAGACAACAAAATCATAAAGGAGCATCATCTTATGCGTGCTTACGAACGACTGTTACAATACGCCCGGGTGTATACCACCTCGGATCCCGAATCCGGCACCCACCCCTCCGCAGCCCGCGAGTTCGACCTCGCCCACATGCTGGTGGAGGAGATGAAAAATCTGGGCATCGAGGACGCCTGTGTGGACGAGCACTGCTACGTCTACGGCACCCTGCCTGCCACCCCCGGCTGCGAGAAGCTGCCCGCGCTGGGCCTCATCGCCCACATGGACACTGCCCCGGATGCCAGCGGCGAAAACGTCAACCCCATCCTCCACGAGAACTATGACGGCAACGATGTGACCCTGCCCGCCACCGGGATGGTCATGAAGACCTCCACGTTCCCGTTCCTGAAAGAGCTCAAAGGCGAGACCCTTATCACCACCGACGGCACCACCCTGCTGGGTGCGGACGACAAGGCCGGTGTGGCTGAGATCATGACCGCCGCCGAGACCCTGCTTGCCGAGGGCCGCCCCCACGGCAAGGTCTGCATCGCCTTTACCCCCGACGAGGAGATCGGCGAGGGCGCTTCCCTGTTTGACATCCCCGGCTTTGGGGCCGACTTTGCCTATACCGTCGATGGCGGCGATGTGGGCGGCATCGAGTACGAGAACTTCAACGCCGCCAGCGCCACCGTCACGGTCCACGGCTTCTCGGTCCACCCCGGCTCCGCGAAGGACGCGATGATCAACGCCTCCAACGTGGCCATGGAGTTCCACCAGGCCCTGCCCGTCATGGCCCGCCCGGAGACCACCGAGGGCCGTCAGGGCTTCTACCACCTGTGCCAGATGTACGGCGATGTGACCGAGGCCAAGCTCGGCTACATCCTGCGCGACCACGACGCAGGCAAGCTCCAGTTCAAGAAGGACAACCTTCTGCACATTGCCTGCTACCTGAACGGCAAGTACGGCGACGGCACCGTGGAAGTGGAGATCAAGGACAGCTACCGCAACATGATCGAGAAGATCAAGCCGCACTTCCATCTGGTCGAGAACGCCCGCAAGGCCATCGAAAAGGCCGGTCTGACCCCGGAGGAAGTCCCCGTCCGCGGCGGCACCGACGGTGCCGTCCTGAGCTGGAAGGGCCTCCCCTGCCCGAATCTGGGCACCGGCGGCTTCAACTTCCACGGCGTGTGCGAGTGCACCACCGTCGAGCGGATGGACAAGGCGGCCGAAGTCCTGCTGAATATCGTGGAGATCTACAGCAAGTAAATACAGAGACAGCAAAAAAGGAAGAGCGGCGGTGTCGCTCTTCCTTTTTTTGCTTGTCAACCCACGTTGATATGCCCCACCGGCAGGATCTTGCGCTTGTTGTCACCGGGCTTGACCGTCAGGCTGATGGCCAGCGAGACCGGGCCCACGCGGCCCATGAACATGACCAGCATGTACAGCAGCTTGGCCCCGACATTCAGCTGGCTGGTAACGCCCACCGACAGGCCCACCGTGCCGAATGCCGAGCAGGACTCAAAGATAGCGTCGATGACGGACACGGCATCCGAAGTGTTGTAGTAGACCACCACCGCCGAGCCCAGCGATGCCACGATGCCCAGCATGATGATGGTCAGTGCGCGGTAAACGGTCTTGGACTCGATGTGGTGCTCGGCGATCACACAGTCGTCGCGGCCCTCCGCCACGCTGCGGATGGTCAGGATCAGCACAGCAAAGGTCGTCACCTTGACGCCGCCGCCCGTCGAACCCGGTGCCGCACCGATGAACTGCAACACGCTCATCAGGAGCTTGGTGACCGGCCCGCAGGCCGCCAGGTCGATGGTGTTCATGCCCGCCGTACGGGTCGAGACCGACTGGAAGAGCGATGCCATCACCTTGCCCGGAACCGACAGCCCGCCCATGGTGGCCGGGTTCGACCACTCCATCAGACAAATGAGCGCCGCGCCGCCGACCCATAGAATGGCCGAGAACGCCAGCACGACCTTCGCGTGGAGGGACAGGCGGCGTTTTTTGCGAAATTCGCCCAGCTCCACCCAGACCATGAAGCCCAGACCGCCTGCCATGATGAGGAACATGACGACGGCCTGCACGTAATAGTTGTTGACATACGGCGCCAGCGACGAATACGGCCCAAACCGGCCAAACAGGTCAAAGCCCGCATTGCAGAACGCCGAGATGGCCGTGAAAATGCTGATCCAGACCCCTTCCAGCCCGAACTGCGGCACAAAGGCACACGCCAGCAGCACAATGCCAATGGCCTCGAACAGGAATGCCAGCCGGATGACGATCTTCAGCACCTCGGTCGCCTGCGAATAGCCGCTGGCCGAAACGCTTTCGCCCAGCAGCCGCAGGTCCCGGAAGCCCATCCGCCGCTTGGCCGCCAGTGCAAAAAAGCTGGTCAGCGTGACCAGGCCCAGGCCGCCGACCTGGATGAGCAGCAGGATCACCACCTGCCCGAACATCGTGAACTGCGTCCACGTATCCCGCACGACGAGGCCCGTCACGCAGGTCGCGCTCGTTGCGGTGAACATCGCATCCACCACGCCCAGCCGCCCGCTGCGGCTGGCGATCGGCAACGTCAGCAGCAGCGTCCCCAGTGCGATCACCAGCACAAAGCTCACGCAGATGATCTGTGTCGCATTGCTGCCCACCAGCCAACCTTTGGGGTGGTTCTTCTTTTTTCTGGTTTTTCCCATGAAGTGCTCCTTCTCCCGCACCGGCAGCCTCTGCGCTCCCGATGCAGCATCGTTCTTGCCTCTCCCGTTCCGGGGTCGGCATCTCCCTTATAGGATACACCTTTTTTCTTTTTCGTTCAACTTGATTTTCTCTCCAACTTGCGGTATTATAATGAGGTATGGTTCTGTCTCTATACCTCAGCTGGATAGAGGGTTCGCCTCCTAAGCGAAACGCCCCCGGTTCGAATCCGGGTAGGGACATCCTGTTACGAAATGCGAAGGTCATTTTTCCCATGGAAAAGACGATCTTCGCATTTTTCATTTTGAACCGATCACCAAAATTAGCCAGCTAATGCCATTAGCAGAATTTTCAGTTCCAGCTAATAAAATCAGGCTTCCAGCTAATGAAGCCCCATAAAGCACCTTTTGGACTCTGTTTTCCGGCTCTCTGCTAAAATTGGCAGCCGCTTTTCTGTAAATCCATGTAAATACAAGATAATTTGTGTAAATCTATTTTCCACATTCCTGCCCAAAACCGTGCAAAACACTTTTCTCCATACATAGCGCGTTCACTCGCTGTTCTCTCGGAACAGAAAGAGGAACGCGCTTTTTTGTTTTCGGGCTGAACTTCCCGAATCCACCAAAGGAGGGTTTACCGATGAAAAAAGTTCTGACCGTCACGATGGACGGTATCCGCTACCACGCTTCCCGCCCGACAGATTGCCGGCACTGCTTCTTCTGGAAGAACCGAAAGAAGGGCTGCGTTCTCGGCAAAGAGAACTGCTACTATCTGATCGAGCCGCCCAAAGGCCCCAGCAAGTGCGAAGGGTGCCCCTACAAGCGGGCAAAGCCCTGTGTGCTGGTTCCCTGCTACAAAGACCTGATGGCACCGCTGGAGAAACGAGGTGATGCCAAGTGAGCCACAAGCGAAACGAAGCTCTGCGCCATGTTCAGCATTCCATGCACCATGTGATCGCCGCTGGCGAAGGTTCTGACCGTGCCCCGGACAGCTGCAAGCTGTGTCCGTACTATCGGCCTGATTTCAAATTCCGCACCTGCCTGTACGCCCACTGCCCCTATAAGAAGCAGGTCAATGTATTCCGTTCCACACCTGAAAAATGGGATATTCTCTATGCCCGAAAAAAAGCCGACAAGAACCGCAGACCTTGATTACTTCTATGGGCAGTCCAGCGAGCTGTTCTCCTTCTACCGGATTCCCAAGCTGTTGTTTCAGGATAGCCGCTTCCAACCGCTTTCCACAGACGCCAAAACGCTGTACGGTATCCTGCTCGACCGCATGAGCCTGTCAGCCCGGAATGGTTGGTTGGACAAAGCTGGGCGGGTGTTCATCATCTATACTGTGCAGGAGGTGCAGGATTCACTGGGCTGTGCCGATAAAAAGGCCACCAAGCTGCTGAGAGAACTGGAAGAGTACGGCCTGATCAAACGCAAACGGAGGGGGCTGGGCAAGCCCGACCTCATCTATGTAAAGAATTTTTCGTCAGAATCGTCAAAAACGCCCTACTTGAATCGTGATAATGACGATTCTGGAACCGTCCAGAATACGCTTCAAGATCCGGCCAAACTACGATGTAATAAGACTGAGAGAAATAATACAGAGGTAAGCGATACTGATCCTATCTATTCCGATGAAAACGACTGGATGAGCAAACGCGCCCAACTGGAAGAATATTTTTCTCAGTCCTTGGAGGTCGAACTTCTTCTCCGGCTTTACCCGGATGATGAAGATACCCTCTACCAAATCGTGAATTTGCTGGTGGATACCTGTGCCACCAACCGCAAGACGCTGCGCATTGCCGGGGATGATAAGCCCGCCGAGGTGGTACGCAGCCGGTTTATGAAGCTGAACGCCGACCATATCCGCTTTGTGCTGAAGTGCCTTGCAGAGAACAGCAGCCCGATCCGAAACATGAAACAATACCTGCTCGCTTCTCTGTACAACGCACCCACCACGATGCAGCTTTCCTACCAGAACCAAACCAACCACGACTTAGCGATGCGGAGGTGATGAAAATTTCAAAGAAAGCAACCACAATAGCCATCGTCAACCAGAAAGGCGGCACCGGCAAGACCACCACCTGTGAAAATCTGGGCATCGGGCTGGCGATGGAAGGCAAAAAAGTCCTGTTGGTGGACACTGACCCACAGGGCAGCCTGACCATTAGCATGGGCTGGCAGCAGCCGGACGAACTGCCCACCACCCTTTCTACCCTGATGGCAAAAGCTATGAACGACCAGCCCATTCCGCCCGGTGACGGCATCCTACACCATGCAGAGGGCGTTGACCTGATTCCTGCCAACATCGAACTGGCAGGGCTGGAAGTTGCCCTCGTGAACAGCATGAACCGGGAAAAGATGCTCAAACAGGTGTTGGAGGGGGCAAAGCGGGAGTATGATTATATCCTGCTGGACTGTATGCCCTCGCTGGGGATGCTCACCATCAACGCACTGGCGGCGGCAGACGCTGCCCTGATTCCGGTGCAGGCGCAGTACCTTTCCGCAAAGGGTCTGGAACAGCTTTTGCAGACTGTCCAAAAGGTCCGGCGGCAGATCAACCCGAAATTGAAAATCGAGGGCATCCTGCTGACTATGACCGACAGCCGCACCAACTACGGACAGCAGATCGACAATTTGATTCGGGGTGCCTACGGCAGCAGGATTAAAGTGTTCGACCAGACCATTCCTAGATCTGTCCGTGCTGCGGAAATCAGTGCCGTGGGTAAGAGCATTTTCCAGCACGACCCCAAAGGCAAAGTGGCAGAAACCTATAAATCTCTGACAAGGGAGGTGATAGCGAATGCCGAAAAACAGCTTAAACGTGTCGCTGAAAGGGGCAGATGACATTTTCTCCACCGAGGAATCCCGGCAGGAACAGCAGCGGGAGCAGGTGCAGCAGATTCCCATCGGAGAGCTGTTCCCTTTCAAACACCACCCCTTTAAGGTCTTGGACGATGAATCCATGCAGCGCACCGTAGAGAGCGTAGAGCAGTACGGTGTGCTGTCTCCGCTGATCGCCCGCCCACGCCCGGAAGGTGGCTATGAGATCATCTCCGGGCACCGCCGTCAACACGCCGCGCAGCTTGCCGGGCTGGAAACCCTGCCTGTCATCGTCCGTCAAATGGATGATGATGCCGCAGTTCTGCTTATGGTGGACAGCAATCTCCAGCGTGAGAACATCCTGCCCAGTGAAAGGGCTTTCGCCTACAAAATGAAGCTGGAAGCAATCGAACGAACTGTTGGACGACCAAAAAATGTGGGACAAGTTGTCCCACATTATTTCGGGAAACGCAGTACAGAGGTTGTTGCTGAAGGAACAGGCGAAAGTTATAAGCAAATCCAGCGTTTTATCCGCCTGACCAGCCTTATCCCGGAACTGCTGAACATGGTGGACGAAAAGAAAATTGCTTTTAATCCCGCTGTGGAGCTGTCCTATCTGGACGAAAGCCAACAGCGGGATTTTTTAGAAGCCATGGAGGATACCCAGAATGCGCCGTCCTTATCGCAGGCACTGCAACTGAAAAAGATAGCACAGCAGGGAGAGTTCAGCTACGAAAAAGCCTTTGATGTGATGGGACAGGAGAAAAAGAGCGAGAAAGACACCGTGACCATCAAAAACGAGACCCTGCGGAAGTATTTCCCCCGCAGCTACACGCCCAAACAGATGGAGGAGAAGATCATCCAGCTTTTGGATGCGTGGCAGAAAAAACAGCAGCGCCGCAACGAACGCTGACCCGTAACGCAAGACCCGATGGGGTCTTTTTTGTTTGCAAAAATTTGGAGGTAACGCCTAGGGGGTGATGACACTGGCAGCAACACGGTTGATCCCCATGCGGAAGAACAAAGGCAAGTCCATCGGGGCGTGTCTGCACAACCACACCAGCTATATCCAGAACCCGGATAAGACCGAGCAGGGCGAGCTGGTCAGCAGCTATCAATGCAGCCCGCTGACCGTGGACGAAGAATTTCTGTTAACAAAACGGCTGTACGAGCAGACCACCGGGCGCAGGCAGAAAAGCGATGTCATCGCCTATCAGGTGCGGCAATCCTTCAAGCCGGGGGAAGTCACGCCGGAGGAAGCCAACCGCATCGGCTACGAGTTTGCCGAGTGATTTTTGAAGGGTAAACACGCTTTTATCGTTGCCACCCACACCGACCGGGCGCACATCCACAACCACATTATTTACAATTCCACTGCCTTGGACGGAACCCGGAAATTCAAAAATTTCTGGCTTTCCACCTTTGCGGTGCAACGATTGAGCGACCTGATCTGCCTAGAGCACCAGCTCTCCACCATCGAGTACAAGCCTTATCGGGAACGGCAGAAGCGCATCGTCTATCCGCCCAAGGAGAGCAACCGTGATCGCCTGTGCGGAATCATCGACACCATCCTTGCAGAACGGCCGAAGGATTTTGAAGTCTTTCTGCAAAAGCTGGAGCAGCAAGACTATGAGGTGAAGCGCGGCAAACACACGGCGGTGAAGGGCAAGGGACAGAAACGCTTTATCCGTTTCCGCACACTGGGCATTGGCTATGGAGAGGACGAGATCAAGGCGGTGCTGGAGGGAAAGGCGAAACACCATCCGTACCAGAAACAGCCGCCCAAAGAACAGCCCTTCCAGTTGCTGGTGGATATTCAGGGAAAAATGGCAGCGGGCAAAAGTGTCGGCTACAAAAAGTGGGCAACGAAGTTCAATCTGAAAGAGATGTCCAAAACTCTGCTGTTCTTGCAAGAGCAGAAAATCAGCAGTGCCGAGGAACTGCGGGAACGTGCAGCGACGGCAACAGAACGCTACCATGCTATGGGGGATTCCATCAAGGCAGCGGAAGCAAGGCTGACAGAAATTACCGTCCTGAAAACCCACATCATCAACTATGCCAAGACCCGTGAGGTGTACGCCACTTATCGGAAAGCCGGGTACAGCAAGGCATTTCTGGAAGCCCACCGGGAGGAGATTGCTCTGCACAAGGCGGCGAAAGCTGCCTTTGACGAGGCAGGGCTACAAAAATTGCCGAAGGTCAAGGCGTTGGATGCGGAGTTTGCAGAGCTGCTGACAAAAAAGAAAGCAGCCTACCCGGAGTACCGCAAGGCACGGAAGGAGATGCAGGAACTGGTTCGGGCACAGAAAAATGTGGAACGATTTTTTGCGGAGGAAAAGGACACCACCGAGAAAACTCAGACCCGATAAGCGAATACCGCCGAGGATTCTTCCCGTTTTGGGAGGCATCCTCGGCGGTATTTTTAGTTTATATAGCAGCGATCCTGTTTTACGAGCCAATCTTCACACAGCCGCTGAGCTTCGTTTTTTGTGCAGCAGGTGCAGTTGAAAAGTTTGCCACGGATAGAACAGTAAGTGTAGTGTACCTTCGGGACACCATTAGCATCTCGGAAATCAACGCAGCGTTCCTCACCGGGCAGCAGATAGGTCGTATCCACGTTTAACAGCTCCTTTTAACTCTGTTCGTGTGCAAACCGCACAACACGCAACGCCTGCTATTGTACCATGAACCATCAAATTCTTCCATTGACCCTTACGCCAAAAAGGAGCCGGTTTTTTCGTAGGATGTGACGATTGACATCTTCAAAAACATCCCGCAGGGAGGCGCAGCCTGCATTGGAAAATGCAGATCAAAGGGGTTTGGGGCACTCCCCCAACAAGCATTTTTGCAACGCAAAAAGTGTTTTTGTATAGACAAAAACATTGCTTGCAACTGCAGTACGCCGATCGGGTGGCGAAATCGTGATGCGACCTTTCGATGTGCGCCATGCAAACAGTGATTTGAAAAAAGCTGGTCTCTACGCTCAAGGAGTTGGAGTGAATACTCGAATCGTCATGGAACATACCAGTATGTACTGGAAACCAATTGCCCTGACTCTGAAGAAAGCGGGTTTCTTTGTGTTTGTAGTAAATGCTATGTTGATCCACGATTTCAGAGATAATACAAACATTGAAGAAATCCGGCGATTGATGGCACAAAGCACAACAGGCGGACAATTTATAAGGTTCAGAAAATTTACCTAAAGTTCCACCAAACAAAGCCGGTACAGACCCGCGTCGATGGCGACGGGCTTCTGTACCGGCTTTTTCAGGGAGAAGGAGCAAATGTAAGGAGAAGTGTTTATGATGATACTCGTATTTTGTTAGGAAGAGAATTAGAGTTTTGTGTCTGCGTGTTGAGAAGAAATCCAGGAAGCCAGGTGCTATTTCAAGTTCAACTCAAGTCGCACCAGCGCTGGAAAAGATTTCATACTGCACAATGGGGTAAACGTCACGCTCCAGCCCCCTGCTGTCAGTGTCTGCGATTCAGAGAAAATCCGTCCGCTGCGGAGTAAAGATGTCCAGAATTACGCCCTCTTCCAGGGCTACTGCACCGTGAAGCAGATCGGGAGCAACATAATAGCTGTCGCCTTTGTGCAGGATGTACTTCTGACCTTCTACTTCGTATTCAAAGCAGCCGGACAGAATATAACTCACCTGCTCATGGGGATGACGATGTGCTTCGCCCACAGCACCTTTCTGAAAGCTCGCTTCCACCCCCATCATCCCGCCGCCATGGGCAAGGATCCGGCGGGTGATTCCCGGAGCCGGGCAGGTGGGCTGAATGTCCTCATATTTCAATACCATAGGGAACCCCCTGTTTCTAGTTTTTCAGCCTGAAGCCTTAGATGAATGCCTGGCCGCCGTTGATCTGGATCACTTCGCCAGTGATAAAGGAAGCCTTCTCCGATGCCAGGAAGACGATCACGTCCGCCACTTCGCGGGGGTCGCCCAGCCGCTTCATCAGGATGCTGTCCTTCCAGCTCTCCACCAGGGCGCGGTCAGTCGCAGCGTGGAAGGCAGTGTCGATGGTGCCGGGAGAAACCATGTTGGCGCGGATGCCGAACTCGGCCAGATCCTTTGCCAGAGCACGAGTGTAGCTCTGGACAGCGCCCTTGGAAGCTGCATAGATGGAAGCGCCGATGCCGGCACCACTGGTCACGGCGATGGTGCTGAAGTTGACAATCGAGGCGTCCTTGCCCTTCTTCAGCAGGGGCAGAGCGGCCCGAGTGTTGAAGAACACGCTGTCAAAGTTTAGAGCCATGACCTTCCGCATAAAGCCGGTCTCCATCTCGGACACACGCTGCCGGCCGCCCAGGCCGCCTACGTTGTTGACCAGCAGATCCAGAGAACCAAACTCCTCGCCGATCTTGGCGAAGGTCTCGTTCACCTGCTCCTCGTTGGTAGCATCGCAGGCATAGAAGTGGACCTTGATGCCCTGGCTCTCCAGCTTATCGATCACCTTTTTGCCAGCCTCAATGTCGATGCCGGTAATGATCACCTCATAGCCTGCCCGGCCCAGAGCCTCTGCGGTTGCGCCGCCAATACCGCCGGTTGCACCAGTAATAACTGCTCTCATAATAAAACCTCCTAAATATAATAAAAGTAAAAAATATTGTAACCTTAAACGGTTAACTGCATTTGATAGGTAGCTTTGTCCCCCACGCTCCGGATCAAAACCGTGTTCCGAATCCGATTCACCGGGTTATCCTTGGTTTTCAGGAGGAACAGTTCCTGTCCTTCCTGGAGATCGACCCGAACCTGCATCGACTCTGCCCCAAGCTGAGCTCGTAGAACCACAGCGTTCTGATCTGTTTTAACTTTCTTGGTTTCCAGAACGTGCTGATAACCGTTCTCCGAGAAGCCAAGGTCCGCCGCTTCCGTCGGCAGGTCGCAGGACAGCTCAATCCCTGGCTCAAAGTGGAAGGTATAATCGTAAACGCCGGTTTTGCCCTCCACCTGGAAGCGATCCAAAACGAAATTCTCGGTGATCTTCAGCTCTCTTGTGTAGTCGATGCCCTCATAAACGTTCTCGGCCTTGCAGCGCACCTGGTCGTTCTCAAACAGCAGGCATTTGCCCGGTTCGACAGAGGTAATGTCGGTTCCGTTCCAGCACACTGTGTTGTGTGCCAGAGTTTTACGGTGCCACTCGTTGCACAGCCGCGACTGATAGCCCGCGTTGGACAGATCCCGAGACAGGCGAAGCTTTTTGTACATTACCTCAACGTTCATGATGTCCGGGTGGGCATGAGAACGCCCATTCAGGCCGTACTTCAAGAACACATTCCAGGAATCGTTCCGTAGCATAGCAAAGTTGGAAGTGGGGAAAGTCGTCGAGCTGTGGGGAACGGGCTTGTAGTCCGCATAATTGAAATCGATGTTGAACAGCAGCCGCTCCAGGCAGATGGTTCCGCAGCAGTAATAGGGCTCCGACAGCGGCAAAGTGGTTCTCGGCGCGGGATCTGCCTCAATGATTTTGAGGATATTTCCTACCGGGCTGTACTCGCCAAAGGCCCGGGCTGCCGTATGATAAACATAGCTGAAGGTCTTCAGATTCAGATCCGGCCAGCCATCGTTGGGATTCGGCAGATAGAGATTGTCAAAAGCGTACTGGTACGCTTGCACAAACATCCGCTCCAAAATAGCGGTGCTTTCCTGACCAAAATCGTAATCGTAAATTTTGCTGAACAGGAACAGATAGGAAACGCCCTCCAAGAGGAAGAAGTTGTAGTGAATTGACCCCTCATACCAGAAGCCATCCTTGGTGACGCCCTTTTTCAGCTGCTCGTGCATATTGAACTGGCTCTTGAAGGCGTAGTCAATCATTTCCTGATCGTGCATGGCCAAGCCCATAACACCGATTGCAGAGAGCGACCAGCAGCTGATGTTGTGGATGGCAACCGCCTGCGGAGCCATCAAGCGGAACATCTCGCGGAACAGTTTCTGGTGGATACGCTCCAACCAGGCCGAATCCAGCTCATCTCGCAGAATCTCGATGGTCTGGATAAACCGGATGGCTACGATCGCCTCGTTGAGGCCCTGGGGCATCATCTTACCGCAGCCCCACACCATGTTGTCGTAACTTTCGCAGAGGACATTTTCTTTGCTGTGCAGCTGGAACTCGTGATAATGCTCTGCGTAGAACTCCATGACCCGGACCGCATAATCCCGGTACTTGGTCTCGCCGGTGGCCTTGTAGATCAGGGCGGAAACCAGAGTCATCACAACAGCCCGGTTGCGATAGAAGGTAATCCAAACGCCGTTCTGCGTCTCGTCCCGATAGACTTTCCCGCAGACAACACAGCGGTGTTCCTTCGGCGAGTTCAGGTCAAAGATCAGGCGGCCGCCATCGTCGTCGCAGAAGTAATGGTGACCCCATCGGCTCAGCTTCTCCGGGGAATCGGAAAAGCCAGGCATAAATGCATCGACGTCTTTCTTCATGACTTCAAGCGCCTTCTGGTTCATCTCCAGCCCCATCAGCTCTTGAAACCGATCGTTTACATAATTCACAAAAGCCCTCCTATTGGCGATGGATACCCCTTTTTACAAGGAATATTCCTGTTTCGTCTTGGATTGACATACCACTTGGATCGGTGTAGTGTTGGATGCGGAATCACAGTATCCAACCTTTACCTCATAGGAACAACCACCGCACTCCAAGAAAAGAGACCGCCCCTTGTGCTGAACTTTCACCGGATCATCCGAGAAGGTAAAGCACTCAAAAAAGACTTGTTCTTTTTCCGGCGCAGAAGAGCAGGTTGCCAGGGTCTGGATCTCTGTCCGGCACTTTTTGTCCTGTTCCTGGGTGGTCATGACGCTCTCCACCTGCTGCTGGTACTGCTTTTGGCAGACAGGCCGGTCCGAATAGATCTGGTAAGACAGTTCTCCGCCCATCAGCGGGTATACGGCCGTTTGCCCATCCAACTGCGCTCTCCGGTCCGTGTTACAGATCAGAGAATAGGTGTGGGGCTGTGTGCTGTGCAGCAGATCCACAAACACCCAGAACCGCAGGCCGTCGGTGATCAGCGCCCGGCTGACTTCCTGCATTTCCTGTTTGGCGGGGTACACGCCGGCCGTCTCGCCGCGATAGAGCACCAGGCTGCCCTCCGTCTGGAATTTGGTCACCCGCCCGGCATACTGTTCGGGGCAGAAGGGCTCGCCCGCCACCAGACGCTGCCGGACGCTGCTCATATACGCATCGTTTACATCTACGGCATCGGTGTAAAGCCCATCCACCAATAGAACATTGTGGTTGTCCGGCATCAGGTTGCGGTTATATCCATCCTCACAGGTGAAATAATCGCTCCCGCGGGTAAAGATGTAGGAGAGGTTATCCGGATGATGATGGGACAGGGAGAACAATTCGATCCCCTCTTCATTCTGGATTTTCCAGCCCTCTCTCCACTGCTTGATACCGCCCGGCGGACTGCACTTGATAGTCAGGACTTTGGCATCTCGTTCCCAACTGCTGCGAACCGTCAGTAGACCCAGATCATCGAAGTAGCGCACCAGCGGCAGGTTGGAGAGATCTTTTTCCGGTACATCGGGTGCATACCACAAGAACTCGAACACCGCTTCCGGCAGAATCCCGGGTTTCACCTTGCTGTTCTGAGCCTCCTCCATCAAAAACTCATCGACCACCAGGTTGCCCAGCTTTTGTGCGTAGCCATCGCCATATTCTGCGGCGGCCTTATAATACACACAGGCTGTATGAGAACTGTACCGGTCATGGCAGTCTCCGTAGTTCAGTTGGCGTTTCAGATCCGCACAGGACTGATAAAGCCGGTAGTAGAAGGTATTTTTGAGATATTCGCTCTTCTGGAACCAGTCTTCGCCCTCCTGTACTTTCAGCAGATGGGCATAGACAAACAGCCACATCCCGCCATAGCGCCAGTAGGTCGCACCCTCATAGTTCGACCCGTCCTCCGGCATCAGCGCGAACACCCGCGCAAAGTCCTCTTTGGCTTCCTGAATGTACTGTGCAGCGGTTTCATCTTCCCCTTGCAGAGCGTAACCCGCAGCGGCGAGACCTGTCATATTGATCCAGTTATGGTTCTGGTAGAAGTTGGTGGACCAACCCTTGCCGTAGGTCTCGCGCCGGTAATCCAGCATGATCTGTGCGTGATGTCGGATTTTGGCCGAAATTTTCGACTGCTCCTCAGGGAAGAGCCAGGGTTTGAGCCAGTTGTACCCAAGTGACAGCCCGAACAGGATCCAGGAAGCAGACAGATCAACATTCACCAAATGTGCGTTGCCCCATTTTTCATAGGAAAGCACGGTGCGAATAAATCGCTTTGCCTGGTGCAGATATTCCTCGTCACCGCTGAGGCAATAGGCCAGCGCCAAATTGGGGATCGCAATGCCCATATAAGTTGTGCTTTCTTTGGGATGTTCCTCAGGCAGGACCATCGTTTTATAGCGATCGGCCTGCTCAAGAAGCCTTTGATACTGTTTTTTTCGTTTTCCGGAAATCTCTTTGCGATAGGGTTCCAAGTCTCCGATAAAAATCAAATGGCTCGCCTCATTTCACTCTTTTGCCTCTTTTTTCTTTTTGCGGTCCCGAAGCTTTGCAGCCAGTTCCGAAAGGGCCGTATAGAACAGCAGATACAGTGTTGCAAAGCCAAAAGGTTCTCCTGGAATCAGAACTGTTTCAACCGGGAGTTCCAGCATCTGATTGAGCAGCAAATTCAGGTTCTGATAGGTCAGGTAAACCAAAATTACTGTAATCATGCTGGCGGCTATTTCCACCAAATTCCGAGCTGCTTTTTTTGCACCAGAAATGTTGCGATAGGTGTGGTTTAAAATCTCTCCATTCCGGGTCAGCCGGAACACATTGTAGGCAATCGGGTTATAAACCACGATTGTCACCAGGCCGATCCCAACTCCTAAAAAGAAGATGAAATCAATCGGACTGGAATACCCGCCTACTTGTGTTCCAAAGCCGATCATGAAGTAGCACATTCCCACCAGCCACCAACGCATCAGCCCGGCTTTCCGATTGTCCGTGAACCAATTCTTCAGGAACTTCTTCATACCTTTTCGCTCCCAAAATAACGTTTGACTGCATCGACCATCAGCAAAATCCCTGCTGCTCCAAAAGCGGTCATCAGGCCCGCACTGAACAGAATTGCTTTTTGTACCACCGCGACATCCAAGCTGCTCTGAATTTGGATCGCCTGCTGGTAGATACCAACCAGCTGCATCCCCAGAGCGATGGTGCCCACACAGAGCAGCGCGGTCAACACCTCTTCTCGGATTCTTTCTCCGCGGATCTGGGTAGCTTCAAACAGAGTTACAAGACCCAGCAATACAAACAGGAACATGATGAACCCGCAAATTTGATCCTCCAGAAGCAGCAGGGCATTGGTGTGGACATAGGTGAAAATCAGATGCACAATTGCCGCTGCAGCCACCAGCAATTTTGCGGTGATCTGGATCTTAGAGGTTTCTTTACGCATGATTTTCCTCCACCTCTCTGCACAACAGACTCCTGGTTGTCTCTCCATCAAAGAAATGTGCCTTGTCCATGGAGAGACTGACGTAAAACTCCGGATTGATCTTTACGTCGGAGGGGACGCTCAGGACCAGTGAACTGCCTCCAACCATGGCATGAACAATCTGGTACCGGCCCATATACTCCACTTCCTCCAGACGCGCCGGGATGGTATTCTCCTGGATACCCTCCGAGACTGCCAGTGCCTCCGGGCGCAAGCCCAGGATAACCTCTTTCCCGATCGAAGAGCGGAGCTTGGCTTTCAGCGCGTCCGGCAGCGAAAGCCGGAAGCTTTCATTTTCAAAGCCGGTTTCACTCAGCTTGCCAGGGATAAAGTTCATCTGTGGTGTGCCGATAAAGCTGGCCACAAAGAGGTTGACCGGAGCGGCGTAAATCTCCTGCGGGGTACCCACCTGTTGGATCACACCCTCTTTCATGACAACGATCCGGTCCGCCATGGTCATGGCTTCGGTCTGATCATGGGTAACATAGATGGTTGTCACTCCAAGGCGCTGCTGCAGCCGTACAATCTCGATTCGGGTGGAATTTCGCAGCTTGGCATCCAGGTTCGACAAGGGCTCGTCCATCAGAAACGCTTTCGGCTTGCGGACAATGGCACGGGCCAGTGCCACCCGCTGCTTTTGGCCGCCGGACAGCTGCTTGGGCAGACGGTTCAGGTATTCGGTAATTTCAACCGTATCCGCAGCTTCCAGCACTTTATCCAGGATAACCGTGTCCTTTTCGTGCTGGACTTTCATGCTGATGCCCACATTCTCGTAGACCGACATGTTGCTATACAGGGCGTAATCCTGAAAGACGATCGCAATATCACGCTCTACCGGGGGGCATTTGTTAACGACTTTTCCATCCAGGATCACTTCTCCCGAACTGATTTGCTCCAGACCGCCCAGCATTCGGAGAACCGTGGATTTGCCGCACCCGGAGGGGCCGACAAACACGATAAACTCCCCTTCATCAATGGTAAGGTTAAAGTCGTGAATGGCATGGAAGCCATTTGGGTAAATTTTATTAACGTTTTTGAATTGAATTTTTCCCATTTGCTCTACACGCCTCCGATTTTATGAACCAATACACTCGAGCTTCTGCCGGAGGGCCTGGCGTTTTTTCGCCTTGGCTATGCCGGTCACTCCTGCGATGATTAAGAGAACGGATCCGATCAGGTTGGAAACAAGCAGAATCGTCTCGTGTGCATAGGGCTGGAGAAATACCGGCACGATCAAGAACTGCCTCACAAGGAAGTACACACCAACGGCCAGTGTGATCACGGCCCATCGCGAACTATACACATTGATCTTCACTGCACAGGTAAATACCAGAAACAGCACGAAGATATTCATGATGACCGTTAAACCCATCCAGAAATTAACGGGCATCGAATCCAAAATCGTGGTGACATATACAAACTCGGCAATGATCGCCAGGAGCGTCAGGGTGTAAGAATAGCCGTTCGTTCTATAAAGCGTCACATAGGTTTTCTTTTCTTCGGGAGGAATGGATTTCAGCATACTCAAACACCCTCCTTTTTCAAGCGGACAAATGTCAAATGGCTCGCAGTCAAATCGATCGCCAATGCGCCGCACACCAAGATGTAAAGTGCGTTGAACACCACTCCAAGCCGGAATGTTGTAAACTGCAGCTGATAGTTTTCAAGCCCCTCCAGAGACAGGTACTGAAAATCCAATCCCTGATAGTAAACAGAAATTGCTTGTAAATTCATGATCGAGTTGGCTGCGCCATAACAGCAGGCAACCATCAGCAGCAACATTACAACCAATGCAAAACGATCCGGAACACAAGACAGAATCTCCAGAAAAACGATCAGAGCAATCCCGATCACACCCACCAGCGACCAGGCAAAAATCTGGCGGTTAAACGTCTGAAGGATCACGTCGTGGAACATTGCGATCTCTTGGTTCTGCGGCAGTTTCAGTCCAAACAAATCACTATATTCCGTCATAAAGGCCAGGGCAAACAGAAACATTCCGATGGAAGCCAGAATATACAGCACAGAAAGGATCCGCTGCCCTTTGAAAAGTTTTCTCATAAGTTCCTCCTAATTCTGTATTCCAAAGGCCCTGCCCCGAATACAGTTTGCAGAGTTCAGTTTGCGGCCTGCATCGCTGCATAGGCCTGCTGGTAGGCCACAACATAGTCCGCGAGATTGCGCGCCTCGAACTGTGCCAGATACTCCTCATAATTGGCCGGAATCGTAATTCCCTGCGGGGGATTGTTGCGGGTCTTGTACCGTACGATGTTAAACATCTTTTCCACGACGTCATCTTCCTCCATGGCAGTGGTTTCAGAGATCATCTCTTTCTGCCGGAGCGTCAGGGAGAAGACCGGCGGAATCATCTTGTAATAATTGGGGTTGTCGCCCTTGGGGCCCTCGCCGGCGTAGGTTGCAAAGGTCGTGGTGGAACCCTGGAGCAGCACCCAGCCCTCAAAGCCGCGCTCGGAAGTATACTGGTACTCAAAGCCGATGTCTTTCTGGTATCCAATGGGGATCAGACTGCCCATCCAGTCTCGCAAAAAAGTGGACAAGTCACCCTTGGCCACCGCATTGCAGGTGTCCACCATCCACTGGTTAAACTTGGGATAGGAGGTCCCATCCGGACCCTGGTAGCTGCCGTTCTCCTCCAAGTTCATCGGCAGGCCGTAGTTCTGGAGCGTGGAACCCTCTTCGGTGAAGAAGTAGTCAAACAGAGCGCAGGCGCGGCGCAGAGTCTTTTCGTCCGTGCAGCCCGCTGCCGAAATTGCCCAGCCGTCGGGTTTGATGGCGCGGCCGTTGTCGATGAAGTACTGCCACACGCCGTTCACCTTGGCGACCGGCGGCAGGATCACCACAACATCGCTGTTCAGCGAGTCCGCAGTGGAGGATGCCTGCCAGTCGAAGGTGATAAAGCCAAAGGAAGGCGCGTCACTGGAATCCGTTCCCCACAGAGTGCTGCGGAAGTTGGTCTTGTTGGTCAGGTCATAGCAATCGGAGTAGATCAGACCCTCGGCCTCCATATCAGACAGATAGCACAGCACATTGTACATGCCCTCGGTGGAGTAGGTGTATTGCACATTATTATCTGCATCAATGTACCAGCGAGCGGTGTAGGAGTCCGCACTGTGTGCTTTCACGCCGTCAAAATAGGTGCTAAGGCGCAGCAGATCCTCCCGATAGCTGGACTGACGGGTGAACATGGGCCAGACCGTATCCGCTCTTCCGTCGGTCAGGTAGCCGGGGTTTGCCTTGATGCAGCGCATCAGGGCCACCAGCTCGTCGATGTCGTAGGCGGCCTTCTCGCCCAGGAACAGCTCGGAGGGAGAAGCGTAGTCGTAGTTGTCCTTGATGTACTGGATAAAGGTCTTGGTCAGGGTCTCGCCGTTTTTCACCGAGAGAGCATTCTGCAGATCCACAATATTCTGATCCGTCTTTTTGGTAATGGTGACGCCTTCCATGGGAGACACGCTGCCGCCGTTAGCACCATAGCGGGCGTTTGCGCCAGCATAGAAGCCCTTGTAGTGGCAGGTCAGCTCGGTGGCAGTGTCGTAGGGGGCATCATCCACATCCAGCAGCATCACGACCCAGCTCTGGCGGGCGCAGAACGAGCGAGCAAAATTATTCAGTTCTGCAATGTAGGGGATGTGATAAATGTTGCCGTCATATGCGGTGATTGCACGTCGAACGTCAGGATTCTCGTCCAAATAATTCTGGAAATTGGGCAGGTAACCCTGATCCATCATCTGGCTCAGATTGACAAATTTGCCCTCGGTGCCATAGTACATCAGATCATCTGCGATGGAGTTACCTCCAAAAATATTTGCCTCTGCAAAGTTGGTGGTGGAGGCGGTATCGATCATCTCGATAGCCTTCTGGTCCTGGGTGGTGACATCGGTGATGGTCACATTCAGCACCTGCTTCAGGTGGCTCCACACCGGCTTGAGCATACCGGCGGTGACATTGGTGCCGTCGGGCAGATTCAAGGGAGACTCCTGGTTATAGGTGATGGTCCGGGATTTGTTGCCCGCAGCATAGTTGATTTTCAGGGCGATGTTCTCGCTGAGATCCAGCTCAGCCGCCGGGGCCGGCCCACTGCTAGCCTGGGAATTGGCCGTGCTCTGGGCCGCCTGTTCTACAACAGACGAGCCGCAGCCCGCCAGAACTGCCGAAGCAGCGGTCACAGACATGAGCTTTAAAAAATCACTCCGTTTGATTTTCATGTTTTTCTCCTTTTCTTCTACAAGCGTGTTATTCTTTAAAAAGTTATCCTTTTACGCCGCCGACGTTGACGCCCTTGGCAAAATATTTCTGGATATAGGGATAAATGACCAAAACCGGGATGATAGAGCAGACGATGATTGCATAGGCCAGGCTGTCTGCTGAATAGGAAAGAACTACCGGGGATTCGTCGTACAGTTTCTGGTAGTTTTCGATCAGCTGCCGCAGATAAACCTGGAGGGGCTGCTGGTTCGGGTCGGCCAGGAGCATTCTCGACCAATAGTAACCGTTCCAGCGGCTGATGGCATAGAACAGGGTCACCGTTGCAATACTGGCCGTGGACATGGGCACATAGATCCGGGAGAACAGCTGGAATTCGGTAGCGCCGTCCACCAGGGCAGCCTCTTCGATTTCCTTGGGGATGCTGTCAAAATAGTTCCGCAGAAGGATGATGTTGTAGGCCTGCACGCCAAAGGCAATGATCATGCCCCAGCGGTTGTCCACGTTCATGCTCTTATAGTTCAGATAAAGCGGAATCATGCCTGCGCTGAACCACATGGTGAACACCAGCAAAAAGTTCCATTGACGGCGGAACTTGAGCTTTTTCTTTTGCAGGGCGTAGGCACCGGTCAGAGAGATAAACATACTCCACGCCGTGCCAACCACCGTATAGAACAGGGTGTTTGCATAGGCAATCCAGAAACCCTTGCTGTGGAGCACCATGTCGTAAGCCTGCAGGGTCACATCCTTGGGCAGGAGCACGATGCTCCCGCTCTCGTAGGCCACCCGGCCGCTGATGGAGACGCTGAACGCATACACGATCGGGTAGAGCGTCACGGCTGCAAAGGCGATTACCAGCAGATACGCACATACTTTAAATATTTTTTCGCTTCGGTTGAGAAGGTCCATCTTTCTTTTCCTCCTTTACCACAAAGATGTATCCGAAATATTCCGGCTAATTGTGTTTGCCCCAATCACCAGCGCAAAGGCGATGAGAGAGTTAAACAAGCTAACCGACGCACCAACGCCATAGTTGGCCGAAAGGATACCGATGCGTTGTTCAAAGGTAGACAGAACGTCTGCGGTCACATAGATGTTGGAGTTGTACATCAGCAGGACGCGCTCATAACCGATGGACAGCATGTTGCCGATTCGCATAATCACCATGATAATCAGGGTCGGCGCCATGCCTGGGATCGTGACATACCGCAGTTCCTGGAGTTTGTTTGCGCCGTCCACCTTCATAGCTTCATACAATGTGGGCGAAATACCCATGATGGCGGCAAAATACACAATCGAGCTGTAGCCGCTCTCTTTCCAGATTCCAACAGCAATGTACAGTGGACGGAAATAGTTCGCGTTGGAAAGCAGCGAAACGCCCGGTTCAATGAGGTCCAGCCTCTGGAACAATGCCGCCAGAACGCCTGTAGAGTTTACGCCGCTGTACACCAGCATGATGGTAATGCTGGTGATGGTAACCTCAGACAAAAAGTGGGGCAGATAGGTCGCCGTCTGGGTCAATTTCCGGACAAAATTGTTGCCAATCTCCGCAAACAGGATAGCCAGGATAATCGGCACAGGGAAACCAAATACCAAGCTGTATGCGTTAATTACAAAGGTATTCCGGAACGCCTGCCAAAACTGTGTCTGGTAGACACCCGATACCAGGGTCATAAAGTTTGCAATGCCTTTAAAGTCGCTGTTCCATACGCCCAGGCTGGAGTCAAATCGCTTAAAGGCGATGAGCAAACCGCCCATCGGCTTATAGGCCCACAGTGCAAACCAGATCACCACCGGCAACAGCAGCACATAAATCTGCCAATCACTGGCCAAAGACTGCAAGAGCTTTTTGCCGTGTGGCTGTCGCATCTTAATTTTAAGTTGATCCATTCTTTGTGTCGTCCTCCTTGTCGTGCGCCCAGAAATACCGCTTGCAATCCGTTTGCGCCAAGCATTTCGGGCAAATTTTTGCTGGGATCCCGCTATCTTACAGTGTCACCGCCTTTCTTCTGTACTGCATTCAACTTTGGCATCAGACTCATTCAAGTACTGAGCAGTTGCTTCGTCCAGCCCGCTCCATATTCTTTGTGCAGCACCGCCGCAGCGACCACTAAAGCAAGCAGACCAGTCATGCCGTTGCTGATCATCATCACCAAACCCATCGCCTGACCGCCCGCAAGCGTTGTACAATGCTGGAAGAACAGGAGAATCGGAATCCGGAAAACAAAGAGTCTTGCGAAATTTACATAGAAGGACAATTTGGTATATCCAAAGGCATACAACAGTGCCATAACTGCCGAATGGATCGCCAAAAATACGTTTGAGATCATTTCGAGAGTAAAGATCTGTGCAATCAGCTCTGCAAAGGCCACATCCCCTTTGGAGAAACTCGCAAGGATCGGATCCAGAAACACCCAAGTCAAAATGAATCCCAAAACGCCCCAGACAAAATCTACTATAAAGACGCACCGAAAAATTTTCAGGGCTCGCTGTGGATTTCCATGGCCGATGTTCTGTCGAATCAAAGCAGCCCCACCATCTCCAATGCTTCCTGCCGGGACCGTAGACAGAGCGCTGACGCTGTTTGAAACGCCCAGCGCACCCACAGTTTGGGTGCCGTAGTTCACGCCAACCGAGTTGACAACCACTTTGCCTGCACTGAAGGAGAATTTTTCGGCGATAACCGGAAGGGAAATGGCAACAATCTTTTTGACGATGTCATTCTTTAGCCTGACATATCGGAACGACAGCCCAAAGACATCTTCAGGGTTACGCAGATTATAAAGGCCGATTGCTGTTACCACCAGGTTGGAAAGTAGGGTGGCCACTCCGATCATGACAATCCCTTGGTGGAGTACCAGAACAAAAAAGGCGGAAAACGAGAACTTGGTAAGTGCCATTGCAAAGTTGATCCGCATGATCTTGGAACCATTCCCACGGGCCTTTTCAATGGCGATATAGACATTATTGAAGAAGGTGAAAACCAGATTCAGCGCAGTGATCCGGTAGTAGTTCAATCCGATTTCCACAAGCTGGGCGGGAGTGTTTGCCAAACGCAGAATAGGCCTAGCCCCCAGGATAAGCCCTGCCACCAGGACAAGGGCAGCGGCTCCGGCCATAAAAAAGGTGGTATTTACGGTGGTTTTTAACCTCTCATACTCCCCAGCTCCATACAAACCCGCAATTAGAATGCCTGCACCGATGGAAAGGCCGGTCCCCACCGAGACGATGGAGTTGTTAAGCTGGTTGAAAAACGACACCGCCGAGACGGATTCCGGGTTGATCTGAGAGGTAATTACAAGATCGAACACCCGAAACAACTCATTGATCAGCTGGAACAGTGCCATGGGCAAACAGACAGAAAGAACTGCCTTGGGGATATTTCCCTCTAAAAAGAATTGCCTTTTTTTAAGTTCTTTTGGATCTACCTGCAAGCCCATGTTGATTCCTCTCTGCATGGGTTCTTAATTAAGAACCCGGTTCATTTATCGGAGCGATAAAATAGTGGTTCATCCAGAACCACTATTTTATATGATGACTGATGAATCGTTAAGTCTTTGCGGTTCGTATTTAAGAACTAAGTTCCGCATTTTTAGTATATACAAATTCGCCTGATTCTGTCAACTCGGTTTTTCTTTTTCTCGCATTTTGACAAAGATTCAACTTGCGAATTGTGCAACCTGTAGGGGATCATAAGAATCTCACTGAATCTTTTGAGCCTGATCATGGATCTTGGTCTGATACGTCTGCCTGAGTTTCTATGGTATCCTTCAAAACCATTCGTGCACATACGGCAGCCCCCTCTCTTTAGGCACTTTAGGCAGGAGTGCTTGACGACAGAACGATATAATGATAATATACATTCTGGATTAAAGTTGATTTGGCCTGGAGGAGGATGTAGTAAATCATGAATCGAACCGTTGAGCGCACTTTGGCAATCCTCAAAATTATTGCCAATAGCGAGCATGGCATTACCCTGCAGGAAATTGCCAATCAAATGGACATGGCAAAAAGCAGTGCTTTTGCAATTGTCCATACCCTATTGGAGTTGAACTACATCAGCACGGTTGAAAACAATGAAAAAAAATACTGCTTGGGGGTCGAGACTTTTGCGCTCGGGATGAAGTATGCTAACAATCAAAGCCTCGTTCAGCAGTGTGTCATTCATCTCCCCGGGCTGGCTGAAAAATACAACAAGACTGCCTTTCTTGGCATATTGAACGGCTCCAATGTGGTTTATCTTTATAAATATGTCGCAGAAAACGCACGGCTTGCCACCTGTTCCATCGGCTCCAGCAAGCCGGCCCACGCGACAGCTCTGGGCAAAGCGCTGATTGCTTTTCTCCCACCCAAAGCGCAACGCACACTGATTGATAACATAGAACTCACCTCTTATACCGATCAGACCATCTCTTCTAAAGAGGAATTTATTGCACAGTTGGAACAGATTAAAAAGCAGGGTTATGCAACCGAATTTGCTGAGCTGGGCCACTTAACTGCTTGTTGCAGTGTTCCGATCCTTGATTCTCAAGGTAACGCTGTAGCTGCAATTTCTCTGGCAGATATCGCTGAATCAAACGAAAACTATCTCCAGATGGCCAATGACCTAAAGGCTGCTGCGGCTGAAATTTCCAAAATTGTGGCCTACACACAAAATTGATTCCCAAATTATAAATCAAAATTCCCGACTTTCGGTACAGTGGACAGCCTGTTGAGCTGTTTGCCTCCGGTGGAATTTCAGTAAAAACCCTGAACGGTTCTTTTGCTGAGGTTCCATTTTTTATAAATTTAAATTTTTGACCGCTCAGGACTTGCATACAACAAAAACGTTACAATAGACTCGTCTTGAATCCACAGTAAGAGATAAAAAATCATTTATATAGATGATTTTCTCTGGCATCCGGTTTGTTTTGTCCTCTAAAATGTCACTTCCTGTATTGAGCTGCGCACAGCAACTCGGAATAAGCTTGTATTCTCCCCAACAGAGTGTGGGCAACATATCCACTGTCTTTCCTGATCAGCAAGGCTTTGCCGCTATCCTCAATAGGATGGTTGGCCTACCGTAGCACCTACCGAACCGGATGAAGCATATTGACTTTTATACTATTTCTCGGATGTGACCGGATATACGAGGACAAAAACATGAAAAGGAGATTGATTGAGTACCAACTGAGCCCCGGCAACCAGAACTTGGTTCGCCGCCGACTGTATCTTTGCACTCCGACCTTATGGCGCAGCTTGCGACTGCGTTGCACTGTGGTCGGAGGGCTGGCTTATGTACTTTGATTCTTACATCACAGGAAAACGCATCCAGCAGCTGCGCAAAACCAAAGGCTTAACGCAAGAGCAATTTGCCGTAAAGCTGAATATCAGCGACCGCTATTTGGGAAAAATCGAGCGAGGGGAAGGCACTGCATCCATAGATTTGTTGGTAGAAGTAGCCATTTCACTGAACACCACCTTAGATTTTTTGATTCTGGGCGTATTGGACACTCCACGGGAAAGGGAGTTGAATGCGCAGATCAAGAAGCAGAATCAGAATATCCAGAACTTCAAAAGTAAGCTGAACAGCCTTATTGATGAGCTGGATGCATCTGCATCTGTATAACCACCATAAAGAAGTCGAGAAGCAATTCTCGGCTTCTTTTTTTATGCCTTTTTTCTGACGCATCTACGAAAAACCGGAACTGGTAGTTCCGATTTTCGAGAAAAATCCGCTCAAAAAAGTTGCAAAACCGGAACTACCAGTTCCTTAAAAAGCAAGCGATTCTACGATAAACTATTGTCACAGCAAGGGCAACACCCCAGACGGGAAGATGCCCGAAGCTGGAAGCCGTACCTTGAAAACTGAATATCATTCCCTCGGACAAAACAATGATACTTCCGTAATTCGCGGCCCGGCCATAAAGAAGGCGGGGTGGCTGAAGAAGCCAATGTGGAGTGTGGGTGCAAGTCCCCACTTACCGAG
>ERZ773107.1018-NODE-1018-length-27575-cov-11.804360_pt1 | contig 27575 bp, 25 predicted proteins | sample MGYA00580571_ERZ773107 | MGnify/ENA primary metagenome ERZ773107 (study PRJEB29015, sample SAMEA2737843) | human gut metagenome | biome: human gut; feature: human-associated habitat; material: faeces | place: China | collected 2012 ... | reverse complement strand
CTTTTTCATCTATTATCCTTGCTTCCTTGACATCAATACTACGCACTCAACGTGCAACGATACGTATGATATGATAACCTGCATGTCACTGTTGTGCCGGACGGGGAATAACCGCTACCATGAGTGGGTAGATTGGTTGTTTTTTCGGAAATTTTATATGCGTGGAAGCATGTCAATAATCGCTTTTCTTGCGGGAGAATAAGTTTAACGCCACTTGCCAATACACTCAAAAGCCTCATTATCAAGAAAAATGCGCATCATAAATTGCATTTAATTGAGCTGCAATATCCTCGAATGGTTTATTCAAATCAAGAGTGTGTACTCCAATTTGATTTCCGCTTAACTGATACGTATTGTCCGGTTGAATCTCTTCCTCTGTTCGTGCATAAAGAAGCATACCAGACACCCTATGATTTTTCTCACCAAATGAAGCTTCTTTGTTTTTAACATAGGTGAATATCTGATACATATTCGCAGAGTGTAAAGTCTGCGCATCAAAATAGGTTTGCAGCGTCCTTTTATAATACTTTGCATCAATAATCAAAACTGTATTATCTGACTTGCGTGTAAGCATAATATCGCTTTGCATTGTAGGAAGCATTGTATGGAATCCATCGTCAACAATCCACGGTATTTGAGTTGCGCTAACATCAATATTACTATAATGCTTGCTATAGTATTCGAGGATAAACTTCTCGTAAAGTCGATTCATACGTTGCTCATCAATAAAAGAATTCAATCTGTAGTCGCCAGTATCAGTGGTCAAAAGCATACCTTCGATAATTAGTTGGCAAAGGCTGATTAAGAAGCGATAAGAATTGTTGTTCCTTTGGAAGCAAAGTGAAGACCAATGAATAGAATTAGAATCTATAACATCCACATTGGAAAAAAACAACATTTCTTTCTTTAAGTCGCTTTTAAATTCTGTTGACACATCACCGTGCCGTAAAAGGAGTATTGCAGTAGTTTTGAGAATCTGATTGAAGATATTGTTTTCCGAAAGCTCATCATATTCACAGCTAATAATATGTTCTCTTGACAGTCTATGCTTAATAGTTCCGGAGAGATCAATCTTACCCCGTACTACAGAAATGCTCTCTTTCTTGCTCTGGTATTCACGATACAGCCCTTGCTTTAGCCGATGTCCAATGCCCTTAGCAAGAATAGCGGCAAATAGATTATGAATATTATCAAAGGTTTCTTTAGCCATTTCCTCCACGTCACCTTGAGAGAGATTTGTGAAGGCATATGAAAGCATACAGTAAATATTTTTTATGAATATACTTTTATCCTTTGTCATTGAAATACACCCTGTAAAACATTTTCCCATGTTTGAATTTTTGCTGTATCATCAAACCAGTATTCGCTAAGCATAGGAAGAATATCGTAATCGACAATCGAATGCAGCCACTCGTCGGAACAAACATCTCGTCCACAAAAATAGCTGTGGCCTATACAGAACCCTTTTCCTAACGACTTGTCACGAGCTATTTCCTTGTTCAATTCTTTAACTTTCTCGATCAGCTCATTAAGAGTCTCATTGTTCAAGGCGTTCTGATAATTGATAAAGCCATCTGAATCAAATCCCGGCTCCACTTCAAAGAAGCTAAATCGGCGGCGCAGAGCATAATCAATCATAGCAAGACTGCGGTCTGCTGTATTCATCATACCGATGATGTAAAGATTTTTTGGAACAGCGAAAGAAAGTCCATTGTACGCCAGCGTTGCCTTTGTGCCTCTGTAGTCCCGTTCAATCAACATTAACAGTTCTCCGAAAATCTTACTCATGTTTCCGCAGTTTATCTCATCAATGATGAAAAAGAAATCTTTGTCTGGTTGATTGGCTGCTTTCTGACAAAAGCGATAGAAAACACCATATTTCAGTTCGAAACCATCCTCTACCGGTTTGTATCCCATCATGAAATCCTCATAGGAATAGTTCTGATGGAACTGCACAAACTCGATGCGATTATCATCTTTTTCACCCATCATCGACCACGCCAACCTTCTGGCTGCAAAGGTCTTACCAACGCCTGGAGCCCCCTGCAGGATGATGTTCTTCTTATTCTGAAGCACCGCCACGAGGTTTTCGTAGCGTTTCTCCGTCATAAATACCTCTTTAAGGAAATCATCCTTTGTGTATTCCTCTATGGTTTCTTCCGCCGATATAGGATTCGCTTCTCTCACAATATCAAGAATAAAATCATATTCCTCTTTTGTCAGTCGGAACAGACTGCCCTGTGCATTCTGAAAATACTCCATTTGCTCCAGCTCAGGGCACGCCTTCAATACCGCATAATCAATTGGCGAAGCAAAACTCTCCACCTTTTCAAACAAAATTTTCTCTCCATCATTGGCAGCGGTAATCTGCCCAAGAGCTACGACCTGTTTTACTGGGTTCGACTCATAGCCGATAATCATGTCACCAGCCTTTGCATCCAAAAAGTTCTGAAAGATGCGGCGCTTGTTTCCGTTCTCATTATAGAGCGTATAAGACTGCGTCTCACCGACAGCGATACCACTAAAACTCCAAATTTTAGGATTGGCATTCAACCACCAATATCCAGGGGCATCTTTATCATCTGAAACTGGTTCATCGGGTAATCCATCTATTAAATTAAGCAGTCTCCTTACCACATCCGGATAAGGTGTTAAGTCTGTCAAGGTTTTCATCGGCGCATTTCCCGGATACTGCCATTCACCCTTATGTGTCCATCTAACCTTGCGCACATTTTTCAAGCGTTCTTCATGCTCATCAAAAATGTAATCAGATTCAACAACTCCGCAGCCCACCAGCAAACGCAGTCCTTTTTTTGCAAACACTATATCCCCAGGATTGATCTCATTTGCAAACTGCCATGTAGCGTGAACATCATTTTTATGGGAACTGTCATCCGAAAATATCTCCCGCATTTTTTTCGCCATTTCATCTTTGTTATGAAATGTACGAAGATTTCCTAATGCTTCCCAGCCAATCGACATAATCCCAGCATCATAAAATTCATCCCAGTTTTCTGCACCGTCACCCGGAGAGTAAATCCAATAACGCTTTTTTGCTGCCGAATCACTATCAGCCGCTGTATCCTTTTCACCAGTGCCTTCTTCTGATTTTTCATCCACAATATAATGGCTGATATAAAATCCAACATCAATGGTCAGCGTCTTCAATTCCGGGTCAGGATAGCAGGTATCCGTCAGTTGCGACCGGAGCAAATTCACCAACTCCGTGTCTTCTTTCAGCGCGGCACTGATTTCGTCATAAAGGTGCAAAAAGTTACAGATGTTATCTGCATAGGCACCTTTTTTGAATTGATAATCCGATTCAAGTTCACCGGCAACCTTCTTTATTTCACCGAATTTGTAGATATAATACTTGTTCGGATAGCGAAGCCAAAGATAAATACTAATGGCATTCTCATACTGATAATGCTGTGCCGCACCGTTTCCATGCTTCTCCAAAAGAATGGATGACTGCAGTTTGAACGCATTCATCCTCTCAAAAACATCCTTGTTTTCATCAAAGAGATCGAGGAACATAGCACGCACTTCTTCTGGTGCGGCTTTTGCAAAGCCAACAATCATGCCCTTAGGAAAATTGTTATTTGAAGCCAGCAAGTTATATGTTTTCTTCAGAGAGCGTTCCAACATCCCTGGGAAGTCTTTCGCATTGACATCCCAATTATCCTGAAACCATTTTACAGCTTCCCACTTATATTTTTCGTTGCCCCATTGCGTGGAAACAAAGTTCTGCTTATACCGGGCCAGTGCCTCTTTTAATCGAAATTTATCGAACATAAAATCGTCCCCTTATGCCTTTCTCAAGCTCTTGTATATCTCTTCTGTAAAGATACCAAGTACCTGCTTTTTGATTTCATCATTACTGAGCAGCAATGAAAAGAAATCTTGATTTTGCTCCAATCCTTCAATCAGTGCGTCATCTATATCATCAAAATACGAGAATTCAAAGTCTTTGACGGTATTATTCTTTGCACTGGTTTTCAGTTTTTCGGATTTCAGCAGAATATCCCTAATCTGAAGCATTGCCTTTACCGCGACATCATTATCATAGGATTTTCCTGTGCGGCTGTTTATTTCTGCGATAATCTGTGAAAGTCGTTCTTCCTTTGCCTCTGTCAAACCAAAGTTCTCTGCCGTAGGTAATTTCACTATCGGCTGCGCCGTCAGATTTGACTTGGTATGCTCTTCTGCTTTTTTCTGAACGAAATTTGTAGCCTTGATTTTGCCGTCCAGATTATAGCCACCGCCCGGATGCTTAATGTTGATGTATGCCAGCAGGTAAGTGATGAAGTTGTACTTCTTATGAAGATCGGTATCCTCAAAACACGATACCTGTAGCAGAAACTCGTAAAACCGTACAAAGTGCCGCATCTTTGATACAATATCCTGCTGTATGGCAATCTCATACTGCTCAATCATATTTTTTGCACGCTTAAAGTAAAAGGTCAGCTTCTGCTTATCCTTGGAGGAAATATTACCCTTGTAGAGTAGCTCGTTGGCTTTTTCGATATCATCCGGGTCAAGCACGGTGTACGCATCGATTTGCGCTTCCAGATCGTAAATCGCCGTCGGCGTTACAGAGGTGGAGAGCAGCGTAGTCGTATAATACGGTGCAAATGCCGCTTTGATATCTTCGTATGTATTTGCAAAGTCCAGTACAAAGGTTTTCTTCTCAAACGGTGGGCAGATACGATTCAGACGGGAGAGCGTCTGAACGGCAGACACACCCCTCAACTTTTTGAGAACATACATAGCGCAGAGTTTTGGCTGGTCAAACCCGGTCTGATACTTGTTGGCGACCAGAAGCACTTGATATTCGTCCTTATCAAATTCTTTTGTCAGACGATCCTCCGGGAAACCATTCATGGAAGCCTCGGAATATTCGGTTTCATCGTCTGGGAGCTTTACCTTGCCGGAAAACGCCACCAGAGCTTTAATGTCCGAGTATCCCTTCTTCTTGGTATAGTCCTCAAAAGCCTGACGGTATTTCACAGCACCCTGTCTGGATGCTGTGATAACCATTGCCTTTGCCATGCCGCCGAGTTCAGGCATAACGGTCGTGCGGAAATGCTCCACAATGACCTCTACTCGCTGGGCAATGTTCGTTTCATGCAGCTCCACAAAACGGGCGATCTGACGCTTTGCATCGACTGTTTTGCAACGTGGGTCTTCTTCGATTTCCTTATTGATCTGGTAAAAGGTGTCGTAAGTCGTATAGTTCTGAAGGACATCGAGAATAAAGCCTTCCTCAATGGCCTGCTTCATGGAATAGATATGGAACGCTTCACGCTGACCTTTTGTGTTCAAACGACCGAACAGCTGGATGGTTGTCGGCTTTGGTGTCGCTGTAAAAGCAAACATAGATACATTCGCCTGTTTGCCGTTTCTGCGGATTTCATCCGTAATCATATCTTCAACATCGGCACCATCTTGTTCTCCTGCACCAAGAGACTTCGTGACAGCTGCCATGTCTTTACCCGCTGTGGAGGAATGTGCCTCATCAATAATGACCGCGAAACGCTTGTTTTTCAGCCCTGCAACGCTGTCCACGATATACGGGAATTTCTGAATCGTGGTGGCGATGATTTTCGTATTGCCGTTCAGAGCAATGGCAAGGTCAGCAGAGTTACATTTATCGTCCATAACACGGATAAGACCGGCTTTATGTTCCATACCCATGATGGCCTTCTGTAGCTGACGGTCAACCACGACTCGGTCAGTGATGATCACGACATTGTCAAAAATAATTTTGTTGTCTGCATCATGCAGAGAAGTCAGACGGTGCGCCAGCCATGCGATAGAGTTTGTTTTGCCGGAACCTGCACTGTGCTGAATCAGATAATTCTGCGTTGTGCCGTTGTCACGGACATCACCCAGCAGCTTGCGAATCACATCAAGCTGGTGATACCGAGGAAATATGACATTCTCAGACTTTTTCGTTTTTCCTGTCAGCTCATCCTTGCTTTCCTTGGTTTCGATAAAGATGAACTTACTGATGAGGTCAAGGACGGTATCCTTGGTCAGAATATCATCCCACATATAGGACACGCTGTATTTGTCTTTGAAGGTAGGGTTTCCCGCACCGGCGTTGACTCCTTCGCCGTTGCCCATGTTAAACGGCAGGAAGAAAGTGGCGTTGCCTGCGAGCTTGGTAGTCATATAGACCTGCTCCAGATCCATTGCAAAGTTCACCAGACATCCAGCTTTGAACCAAAACAGCCGGGTCTTCGGGTCACGGTCAACACGGTACTGATAGATGGCATCCTGATAGGACTGACCTACGGCATTGCACTTCAGCTCAAAGGACATGATAGCAAGACCGTTCAGGAAAATCACCAGGTCAATACGCTCATCATCGCTTGCCCAGACCTCCTCCATGACGGAGAAAATATTCTTTTCGTACTTTGCCAGCAGCTCACGGTTGAAGGTGGTTGCAGGCTTGGTATACATAAGCTCAAGCTTCATGTTGGAAATTTCAATTCCATGTTTCAGCACATCCAGCAAACTGCCGCGGGTCTTGGTCACTTCGGCATTAATAAAGCTGACGAGGGTATCCTCTAAATCGGATTTATAGATTTTGCGGAGTGCCTCCATCTCGTCCGGCTGGGTATCGTTCAGAAACTGAAACAGCAGCTCACGATCCATAGCAAACAGGCGATCATAGTTGGTTGCCTTGCGGATGATGTAACCGTTGTCCTGCGAGAGCCTGTCCATGATAAAATGCTGATATTCTTTTTCGGAGAGAATATTATTCATGATCTGGCTCCTTTCCTCGCAATGTGTAATGTCTGCCATAGTCATCGCTAAACACAACATCAATCATTCGTACACCATTTTGCACATAGACTTCGCACCAAGTGTTCATGCAATGGTTTCCGATCCATCTTTCTTGAATGCTATAAATCACCGTTCCGGTTTTATCTACCCAATATGCAATGGCATCATTTACTTCATCGGTGAAGTGAGCCAGAGAACCCACTCTGGAACTAAAGCCCTCAACGGCAACTTGCAATAAAAACAGCTCGTCTCTATCTTTTAGTGCCTTTAGAAATTCAGCTCCTTTTACCACCATACAAGGAGTGTCTTTATAATAGGAGTATTCAACTTTCATGAGATGGGTACCTCCTTCTTTCCGGTTACATACTCAAAAATGAGTGATTTCTTGTATTCGTCAAGTGTTGCAAGCTGTGCTTTTTTTGTCTCAACAACGGCATCAATTTCAGTACACTTGGCATCAAGATAATCTGATATTACCATTTGCTCTTTTAATGGTGGCACAAGAATCTTGATTTTGCTCATTACCTCTTGGGTTAAATGTGGAACACCCATCCCGTTATAGAGTAACAACACAAAGTTATTGAAAACAGCACTTTGCAAGTAATAACACACATATCTATAATTCAGATTTTTGCTTGGTGTAATCACTGCAATCGAACTGTTAGGGGTCGTACCTCCCATAGGCAAATCATCGACCCTCGCACATTTTCCTACACCAGCACCATCCTTTACAATTAGCACATCTCCACTATGAAGTTTGATTTCTGGTGATTCGTCAAATCTTTCCTTTGTAATGTAATTCAAAGGTGTCCACACCAGTTTCCCGTTTTGAATATTAAATGCCGAAATAAAGGCGTAACCTTCCTCTACATACTCATCGGCTTTTAATCCACGCCATCCCAAACGAGCCCTGATATAGCATTCATAGCATAGTCTTGTCGTTTTCCAATGCGAAGGGGTTTTTCCAACCCCTTGAATCCCGCTGTCCTTCATCTCCGCATTCGGGTTCAGTCCCTTGGTGACGGTTTCTGTGATGATAGACCGCTTGTACTGCTCCAGCGTGTCGATCTGGGTCTGAATGTCGGCGGTCAACGCATCGATCTCGGCGCATTTGGCATCGAGAAAATCGGCAATACGGCGTTGTTCATCTATTGGAGCAACAGGTATAAAAAGGCTTCCAAACTTATCCATCGGAATACGCATTCGAATTGTATTCAATTTTCCATTTCCAGACTCTTTGATAAGAATGCCATTCCCAAGTCCAAACAAACTGCGTTGAAACATTGTTGTCTGAAAAATGTAGTTATAGTAGCGTACATCTTCCTTTGCATTCCAAGGACGAAGCATATAATAAACAGGACTAACACAACCGAAAAATTGCGACAGCCCTACAGAGCCAGACAATATATTCATGCTGTTCATTACGATATCTCCTGGATAAGCCAGTCTATACGCACTCACATCCTCTTTAGGCTTATTCCCTCCACCTTCCTTTTGATCATATGGAATGACACCTTGTTTAGCCGTCAACGAAAGAATTTCTGTTGTTCTAACAGGATTGTTTTTCTCAACTCGTTCCTGCAAACAGTATTTTATTTTTCTTAGTTCCCAATTGGAGGGAAACTCTCCTAACCACGAGATTCCACTCGCTTTCATTTCTCTCATATCAGCACCACCTTACTCAAACAGCTTTGCCACACGCTCCGAAACTGAAAGCTCCAGTTCCATAAACCTTGTTTCCAGTTCTTCACTTGGCGTTGATGCCTGATATTTGTAAAAATACCGTGTGAACGGAATCTCTGCGCCTGTCTTGATGACGGGCTTTTTCTTTCCGAGATCCTCTTCAAAAAAAGCAGCGGCATCCGGGATATGCGGCAAGACCTCACGAGCCATATAGTCCTCGATGCTTTCTTCCCACTTCACCAGTTCAGTATCTTTGGTTTCCTTATCATAGATGATGTTGCCCTTGCGGTCACGCTGAATCTCGGCATTCTTATCCATAACAGAAAGACCGTTAGCAATCTTATCGAGCAGTTTTTTATCCGCTGTTGCCGAAGCGAGCACCTTGGTCAGTACAGGTATAAATTCTGTCGGTGAATTGTATACCTGCTCTGAAATTGCGGCTTTTAGTGTAGCGATGATCGCATCATAGACAGGCTTGTTGTTCTGGTAGGCTTCCAGCTTTTTCCGTTCCTTGCCGGTAAGCTCTTCGGCATTTTCCAGTTCGTTCACCTTTGCCTGGTCATAGAGAGAAGAAAGCGACCCATTTGACAGCATGGATTCGATACGCTCTTCTGTAATGGCATAGCTGCGCTGGAGAGGCTGCATGACCGTGTACTCACGGTAAATGAACTCCTCATTGTCGTAAATCTTACAATATTCATTCTCTGTAAAGTCTGCATAGAGCCTTGTCACAGCACTGCGATCTTCCGGAGAAATTTCGTTTTTCTTATCGCCCAGCGCCTTGCGCAGTTTGTGGAAGAAAGAGGATGCATCAATCAGCTGAATCTTCCCCTTGCGCTCAGGGCGCTTGTTCTTGGAAAGTACCCAGATGTATGTAGCAATGCATGTGTTATAGAACAGGTCCGTAGGCAGTGCAATAATTGCTTCAATCAGATCACTTTCTAACATCCAGCGGCGAATTTGACTCTCGCCGGAAGCTGTTCCGCCGGAGAACAGCGGACTGCCGTTTTCGATGATTGCAGCACGACCAAAGGTATCATCCATTTTGTCGATAGCAGACTGCAAAAACAGCATCTGCATATCGCCGGAACCTGGCAGACCTGCGCCCCAACGACCGTCAAAGCCTTTCTGATATTCTGCGTTTACGGCATCTTCGACACCTTCAGCAGCGTCCTTTCCACCCCAGGCGGTACCAAACGGCGGGTTTTCAAGCACAAAGCGCATCTTCGTACCCTTAAAGCGATCAGCAATCATGGTATCCTGATAGCAGATATTTTCAGCATTCTGCCCCTTGATGAGCATTTCAGCAAGACACATAGCATAAGACTCCGGATTGATTTCTTGTCCGAAAAGGCGAACATCGGCTGAAGGGTTATAGCGCTTAATAAAGTTGTATCCGGTAGAAAGCATACCGCCGGTACCGCAAGCCTGATCCAAAATGGTAATGACTTTGCCGTCATCGAAAATGTCATCACAGCCTTCGGCCAGCAGAATGTTGACCATCAGCTTGATGATATCGCGTCCCGTGTAGTGATCACCAGCCTCGGCATTTTCAGAAAACTTACGAATCAGCTCCTCGAAAATATATCCCATCTTCACATTGTCGATAGTGCGTGGATCGAGGTCAAGCTCGGAGAATGCCTTAATTACGGAAAGTAGACGATTGTTCTTGTCCATCTTGTCGATTTCTTCACCAAAGTTAAGACCTCGCTCCTTGGACATAAGTATTTCGTATACATTTGACGAAAACCCCTGTAAATATGACTTGAAGTTATCAGCTATGATATCAGCATCATTTATCAGTTCTGCAAGTGTGTACTCGCTGGTATTGTAGAATTGAAAACCTGAAATGCGATACATCGCCTTTGCTGGAAAATTTGGATTTGTATTGAACTGTGCTAAAACCTTCTGCTTTGTAGGCGCAAGCGCACATTCAAAGCGACGGATGATGGTCATCGGAATGATTACATCCTTATATTTATCGCTTCTATACGGTCCGCGCAATTTGTTTGCGATAGACCAGATAAAGTTTACTTCTGTAGAAACATCAATAGGAGAATCATCCCACATTGCGTCAATCATTTGTTTATCAGCCATTGCTGTTTACCTCATTTTATCGTTATTCTTGTCGTCCAGTCATCATCTGATAGTGCTGGTTTTGATGCAGGGCCTCAAAGATTTTCTTGAATACCTTCTTATATATTCTTGCATCCTCGCAATCTTCAACATAATTCAAACCGTCACTGATGCCGTTTGGATTATTGATATATGCCAACAATGATGACGCAAGATGGTATTCTGTCATATCCGGTTTTTTACCTTCAACCTCTTTAATGAACATTTTACGGTTATCCGGGTTTTCCAGAACAATCTCGCGGAGATCACTGCCCTCGTAGCCACAGAGCTGTAGAAAATAATACTCCAGTATACGTCTCATTACGTTGATTGTAGGAATGGTAGTCTTTATATCTCGCAGCTCATCCCAGAGCGCAGCATAAGAATTCTGAACCGGATTATAGTTCTCATTTTCTGCTGCTTCATCATCGCGCTGTCGGATACACAGTTTGACTGTAGACTCATTATCCATCTTGCGAATCATGTAAAACGATGTGCTTTTGTAGTTGCTTACTTGATGATATGTAACCTCACGGTGAAAGTATACATTGTGCGTAAGAATAAATATTTGCTTGATATAGTCGCCGGGGACTTTGGGATTCTTGTATTCTGTATTGTTAAGGCAGACGTTTATCATTTCGCGAACAATCGCGCTTACAATAAAGAGTGCTGTGCTGTCCATACTGGAAACAGGATCGTCTATTACAACAATCTTCTCTTTAAGTTCAGTATCTGTCATACTACCGCGAACTTGATGGTAAAAATACAGGAAAGCGATGAAATTGCGTTCACCCTCACTGAGGTACTCTGCAACTGATCCGTCTTCTCTGACAATTTCGTACACGTTTTCAATATTCTTTTTTGCGCGTATACTAAATCCCTGAAAACCAGAATCCTTAAGAATTCTGTTGATACTTTCGATTGTAGCCTCAGTATTGACATTATGCTTGTTGAGAGCTGCGATTTCCTGATTCAAACGAGTGATCTCAGCATTAAGAGCCTTTCCTTCTTGAGATGTTTGTTCAAGTTCAGTTTCAAGCTTTTCTTTTTCATCAAGATAGCTACTAACCTCTTTAGAAAGCAGAAAGGCTAAGTATTGTATAATCTGCTCTTTACATTTTTGTTTGCTCGTTCTTTTCTGTGATACCACTTCATTATTATCTTTGATGATAGCGTTGATGTCGTCGATGAGAGAACTGATCTCGAAGAGGAGCGTGTCCGTATCTTCTAATGAAACGGTTGTTGCAGGTTCTTTCACTTTGCTTGCAATCCGCTGGCGATTAATTTCAAAGTTCTTTGATAATAATTCGAGTTTATCAGTGTATGCTCGAATATCTAATCCGGGTAAGACGCTTGTAAGGTTGCTTTGTAAAGTACAAAGAATAATCGTTGTTTCTCTTTCATATGTAGCTTGAAATTGCTGAAGGTCACGAATATCTGCGTTATACTGCTCGTCAAAGCAAGCAGCAATATCCGCTTCAAAGGAAGCAGGAAGTTCCTGCTGACAGAAGGGACAATGACCATTAGCATTGCTGACATAGTGTGTGTGACCATCGCGAACCCAGTCAGATGCCTTGGCTCCAAGTGCTTGAAGGAATTTTGCAAAAGGGGTATCGCCACTATTGGTTACGATTTTGTCTAGCAGCTCTCTTCCGGGCATTGAACCGTATGTTATAGCCGAGCTTGCTTTTTTGAATTCAGGATATGCTTGTGCTTCGTTATCAAAAGCGACATTGCACAGTCTTTTCAAAGCATCAATATCATAATCCATAGGATGCTTTTCTCCGATGATAGCCTCTGCAAAGCTCCTCTTCTGTTTTTTTCCGTCAAGTGCCTTTTCAAATCTTTTTCTTAACTCAGCCACCTTAGAAAATGCTTCGTCTTGAAAAGTTGCAAGTATCGCCTCTATTTGACCTTGTATGGTTTTATATTTAGTACGGGCAGCATCCCGTTTATCAGTCGTTTGTTTACGTTTGCCTGTGAGAATGTTGATTTTTTGTTTCGCTTCGGCATCTTCTTCACCAAATACAAACACACCTTTGAGTTCTCCGTAGTTTACAAAATTACGATTGATGTACTCAGTATTATAAACAAGCAAATCATATCGATCAGGGCTTTCTCCATAGTTCCATGTTATGCCGTCCTGTTCTTGGATTGCGTATGCAATGGAGGATTTGCCAGCACCATTATTACCATAGAAGAAATTGACAAAGGATAGCTGTTCCACGCTCTCATTGTCAAACGTTGCACGATTCAGTGTGATCTGAGTTATTGCTGATGGAACTTTAGCATTCATTCTGATACCCCCTTATTCTTGTATTTTACCTTTTCTTACCCATTCATCGACTTCTGATATTTTAAATTTATATCGCTTGCCTGCTCTATAAACAGGAAGTTTACCTTCTTTGATCCAAGCGCGAACTGTATCCTGACTTAAACTTAGATGCTCTGCCACATCTTCAAGATTCACCCATTTCTCGACTTGCATTTCTTCATATTCTTTGCTCATAAACTGACCTCCTTTCGTGAGAAGAATTCATATCTTAAACAATCTGCAACCCGTTTTTTCTATAACAGTAATCAGGTCAACCGGCTTTATTGCCCAGTGCGTCTCTGATAATTCTGTGAAGGATTTTGCTCCTTCGATATGAAGTTCATTAGAGAGAGCTATTATCAATTGCTGAGAAATATTCCTATTCAATATCTGATAAGTGACCTTTATATCTGTTTCGTGAACAAATATGCCTGTAATGATTCCATAATGTGCCATGTGAGCAGAATCTGTTGTTGCATAGCAATGATTTGGGCTGCAAAACAGTGCGGGAAATGATTTGATAATCGACATTGACTCAGGAGTAAAAGCTATGTGGGCTTTTCGTATTTCACCGGGGGTTCCTATTGTCAAAACCATACTTTTCTGTACCGAGAACGACGAACCAGTATAGTCTTCTCCGTCAATTACAAATAAGTTATAGTGAGTGCGATCCATTGAAACGGAGGTGTCACATAACGCATTTTGTTGATTAGCAGATGGTTGTCCTATAAAAAAGTTTGTACTGCGGTCTACATTCTCTATGTGCGCTTGCGCTATTTGAGTATTATAGCTTCCACGCTGCTCAAGTGTGACCTGCTTTATTTGATCCGGTAAAAGTGAATCTGTAGATACTATATCAAATGAGTCTTTATCAGTTGACATTTAATCCTCCTTATCACTTGTATGATGGTGTTCCACGTGTCCTATCTGTGTATTGTGATCACCGTTCTGTACAAAGTTGAAGATTACAGGCTGATTAAAAATCGGTTGTGTTGTGTTTGAAGGCTCAACCTCAACTGGTTCAGAGTCATCTGTTGTGCTGTCTCTTATACCGATATATTCATCTATCAACTGTAACATCAGGTACGCACATGGGTAGCATATGTCATCTTCCTGTTCGTTGAAATCGGGAATGAATTCTCTTATTTCAGCTTCAATATTGAACTTGTCCTGATCTGTGTAAGCGCTTTTTATAAATTCAGCAAAACGATCTATATCGGAGCATTTCCGTACTTTCTGCATTTTCCTTTTTTCTAATTGATGATTTTTTTGCCTCCGGATACACCGAATGATTGTAGCTTGTTGAACATTCCCGACATCAAACGGATTGTACTTGCTGTTCTCTTCATCGGTTTGTTCTTTAGCTGTTTTGGGCATCCTCATAAGTTGCTTAATCAAGTATATAAAGAAATCATAATCCGAGTCATCTCCAGGATGATTCTTAAACAATATATTTATAAAATCAATGACATCCATACTTTACCTTCTATTGTCGTTACATTGTCTGTAATGGGAATTCCGTAACTTCCCGTTGCTTCCCGAACTTCCTGCCGTAAAAAAATAAATATGCGATAATAATGTTAGGGAGTTGGGATTGAGACAAAAAACTTTCTCCCACTAACTCCTAACAAACCATAATAACATTATAGCACAAAGGTACATTATTTTCCATAGGGGCAGGACACTTTTGACAAATTCGTAATAATGCACAAAGTCAGTGGTTTCGCTTATACGATTTGCACATAGTTGTTCTCCATTGCCTTAATGGAAAAAAGAGGACAAGTTCATCCCCGCCGTGTGGCGGTCAAATAAATATTTTTAAAGCCGGAGTGTGTACAGCTCAGGGCATAGGGATATTTCATACAGGACACCAGCGTTGCTGGTGGTTCGGTATCGAGATAGCCTTGCTTTGCTGTACCCATTTTTCGGTGACGCAGGAGCTGGCATCTCGTCGGCTCCTGTTTTTTTATGCCCTTTTGCCCTTTCTGTATCCGGCAGAAAGGACAAGCTATGACAAATTTACCGTTCGAGAGAAAAAGCAGAGTCAACACAAGCCGTGACAACTATCTGGATGACCACGGCAACTATGTGTACACACGCATGGTGCGCCAGCCAAACGGGAAGTGGGAACGTGAGGTCATCGACGTTGTGCCGCTGACCGCTGAGAACATGGGGTGTCTTATCGTTCTGGAGGAGAACGACCATGATGTCGATCTGGCGGAACGATATGATGCTGAGAACGCTGATTATGGCTTCCTTGCGCAGAAGGACGCAGACGAGGGCGATCCGTTCGACCGTATCGCAGTTCAGATGTTTGATGATGACGCTCCGGAGCACCCGGACATGGAGAAGGTTTTCGCCTTCATCGAAACGCTCACTCCTGCACAGCAGGATTTGCTGTACGCTCATCTCGGCGAGAGAAAGTTCCTCGAAGATATCCGCCGGGAGGAAGAGGCGGTGACAGGAAAGAAGATCACCAAGCAGGCAATGCACAACCGCTGGAACAAGATCATCACAAAAGCGTGTAAATTCTTCGGTGTCGAGAAGCCGAAGCAGGCGCACAGGCAAAGGGGTTGACTTTTTCGGCTTAAGGTGAAAGGCAGGTGAGACACATGAAGCACAAGGTCAAGATCGCCGTCTCCAATGGCGGCAAGAAAACACAGGTGTTGACCAGCGGCAGCATCAGACTTCCGATGAGACTTCTCCGCTGGCTGCTTGGTGATTTCTGCGAAATCCTTGTCCTGACACCCGGCAAGACGGTTCAGGGCGTGGAAATACAGGAAGTCACCGAGGGGGTTGACTTTTCTGGCTAACTGTGAAAGGAGTGAAAATCATGGACAAAATGTTCGAACTGATCAATGCTCTGAACGCCCTGACGAAAGCCGTCGGTACGCTGACAGAGAAGATCACAAGCGAGTATCTCAACACATTTGAGACCATCTACGATCCTGCGGAGGACGAGCCGCAGGCAGCGGAAGAACCGAAGGAACAGCCTGCACCTGAAGAGAAAACAGAGACCGTTACCTTCGTGCAGCTCCGCAGCCGTCTGTCAGAAATCTCCCGCACGGGACACACACAGGAAATCAAGGAACTGATTACCCGATACGGTGCGGACAAGCTCAGCGACATTGCCGAGGCGGACTACACTGCGGTGTTGGCAGAAGCGGAGGGACTGGTATGAGCGGTCATGCACTTCTCTCTCCGTCCAGCAGCGAACGCTGGATCAACTGCCCGCCCTCCGCAAAGGAGAATGCGGTCAGCGACACGGGCAGCACCTACGCTCAGCAAGGCACAGATGCACACGCTCTCTGCGAGTACAAGGTGAAGAAAGCTCTCGGTCACAAGGTGCGTGATCCTACTCCGGATCTGGAATTCTACGATGAGGAGATGGAGGAATGCGCCACCGCTTACTGCGAGTTCATCATGGAAGTGGTGCAGGCGGCGAAGGAAAGCTGCCCCGATCCGCTTGTTCTGGTCGAGCAGCGCCTTGACTTCACGCGCTGGGTTGCTGAGAGTTTCGGCACCGCTGACTGTATCATTGTTGCCGACGGCACGATGACCGTCATCGACTTCAAATACGGTCTCGGCGTTCTTGTCGATGCCGAAAACAACAGCCAGATGCAAATGTATGCACTGGGTGCACTCAACCTCTTCGAGGCCCTGTATGACATCCAGATCATTCGCATGATTATCTTTCAGCCCCGCCGGGACAACATCAGTACGGCGGAGGTCACGAAGGAAGAACTGCTCCGCTGGGCGAACGAAATCCTCGTTCCCGCTGCGGCTCTTGCTGCAAGCGGCGACGGCGACTACATGGCAGGCAAGCACTGCCGGTTCTGCCGCATCAGGGCGACCTGCCGCAAGCGGGCGGAGTATAACCTCCAGATGGCACAGTATGATTTTGCGGTTCCGGATACACTTGCTGACGATGAAATCAGCATGATTCTCGACCGTGCCGATACCTTCATCGGCTGGGTAAACGATGTGAAATCCTACGCACTGGAACAGGCTATCGGCGGCAAGAACTACCCCGGCTTCAAAGTCGTGGAAGGACGCAGTAACCGCAGATATACAGACGGCGATGCCGTAGCAGCCGTCGTCACGGAAGCAGGCTTTGATCCTTATGCGCACAAGCTCATGGGTGTCACCGCCATGACGAAAATGCTCGGCACAAAGAAGTTCAATACCCTGCTCGGCGCACTCATCGAAAAGCCGAAGGGCAAGCCCACACTCGTACCAGAGTCGGACAAGCGTCCGGCATGGACAATCAACGATTTCAAGGAGGAAAATTAACATGGCAAAGTTTGTAAACCCGACAAAGGTCATCACAGGCAAGAACACCCGTTTCAGCTACCTCGTGGTGAACGAACCCAAAGCAATCAACGGCGGTACACCGAAGTACAGCGTGTCGCTCATCATCCCGAAGACCGATACCGTGACCATTGAGAAGATCAAGGCGGCAATCAAGGCTGCCTACGAGGAAGGTCAGGGCAAGCTCAAGGGCAACGGCAAGTCCGTTCCTGTACTCAAGGTGCTGAAAACGCCGCTGCGTGACGGCGACGAGGAACGACCGGACGATCCGGCATACGCAGACAGCTACTTCATCAACGCCAACAGCGCAACCAAGCCGGGTGTGGTTGATGCCGACTGCCAGCCGATTCTCGACACCAGCGAGCTGTACTCCGGTATCTACGGTCGTGCAAGCATCAACTTCTACGCTTTCAACACTAACGGAAATAAGGGCATCGCCTGCGGTTTGAACAACCTCCAGAAGCTCCGTGACGGTGAGCCGCTGGGCGGAAAGAGCCGTGCAGAGGACGATTTCGCAGACATGGACGATGAAGACGACGATTTTCTTTCGTGAGGTGACGGTATGAATACAGTATTCACAGTGATTATCGGTGTGGCCGGCTGCATTACGATGCTTTGCTGGGCAACCATTGCGGTTACGATTCTGATCGATACATTCAAGAACCGTAAGAAATAATAAAGCGATGTCGGGTGGGCGACTGACGGGATTCCGTCCGGGTGGGTTTAAGGAAGTGTTACCATGAAAACTTTAGAGATTGATCTGGAGACTCGTAGTGACCGTGACATCACCAAGTGTGGTGTATACGCTTACGCCGATTCTCCTTATTTTGCTATCACGCTGATGAGTGTGTCTGTGGATGGCGGTGCAGTGCAGCTCTACGATCTGGCGAACGGCGACCGTGTCCCGGATGAGATCCTTTCTGCGATCACCGATGAATCGGTTATCAAGCGGGCATTTAATGTACAATTTGAGCGTGTATGCCTTTCCAAATATCTACGGGAGGAATATCCGCAGATTTTCCGCAGCTACAGCATTGATGCCGATACCGTCGGCGATTATCTCAGTCCGGTCGGCTGGCAGTGTACCATGATTCATTGCCGGACGCTCGGTCTGCCGTCCACGCTTGCTGCCGCAGGTGCGGCTCTGAAGCTGGAGCAGCAGAAGATGCCGGAGGGCAAAGCTCTCATCAAGTATTTTTGTGTCCCATACGTTACCGTTGACGGCATTCCGCAGTTCCATACACCTGCCGATGCCCCGGACAAGTGGGAAACCTTCAAGACTTACAACAAGCAGGATGTGGAAGCGGAACTGGCAATTGACCAGCGGCTTTCCCGTTTCCCCGTGCCGGATTTCATCTGGGGACAGTTCTATCTGGATCAGGAAATCAACGACCGGGGTATTCGTGTCGACATGGAATTGGTCGATGCCGCCCTCACGCTTGACGCACAGGCAAAGGCAACGCTGTCGGCAGAAATGCACAGGCTGACAGGCATTGAGAATCCAAATTCTGTGTATCAGCTTCTGGAATGGCTGGCAGAACATGGCTATCAATCAGACTGTCTGAATAAGCCAGCAGTGCGGGAACTGCTGAAAACGGCGAAAGAGCCGGTCAAGTCGGTGCTGGAACTGCGGCTCATGCTGTCAAAGTCCAGCGTCAGGAAGTATCAGGCGATGCAGACAGCAGCCTGCTCCGACCATCGTGCAAGAGGAATGTTCAGCTTTTACGGTGCATCCCGCACGGGACGCTGGGCAGGACGCATCATACAGTTACAGAATCTACCGCAGAACCATATCCCTGACCTGACCGATGCAAGAGAAACGGTCAAGCACGGCTATTACGATGAGGTCGAAATGTTCTATGAGGATGTGCCTGACACACTGTCGCAGCTTATCCGCACGGCTTTTATCCCCCGTCCGGGATATAAGTTCATTGTTGCAGACTTCTCCGCCATTGAAGCCCGTGTCATTGCATGGCTTGCAGGCGAACAGTGGCGCATGAATGCCTTTGCAAACGGTGAGGACATTTACTGTGCCTCAGCATCAAAGATGTTCGGTGTTCCGGTTGTCAAGCACGGCGAAAATGGTCACCTCCGGCAGAAAGGCAAGGTCGCAGAATTGGCGTGTGGCTACGGCGGCAGCGTTGGTGCAATGAAGGCGATGGGCGGCGATGTCCTGAACCTGACCGATGCGGAGTTGAAGCAGATCGTGACCGACTGGCGGAATGCCTCGCCGCACATCGTGAAATTCTGGTGGGCGGTCGATGATGCGGTAAAGACTGCAATCCGACGGAAAACCACCACGGAAACACATGGCTTGCAGTTTCGCTGCCAGAGCGGAATGCTTTTCATCACGTTGCCCTCTGGCAGAAAGCTCTGTTACGCACACCCGCAGATTGGCGAGAACCGGTTTGGCGGCGAGTCTGTGACGTATATGGGTGTCGGTACATCGAAAAAGTGGGAACGCATTGAAAGCTACGGTCCGAAGTTCGTCGAGAATATCGTGCAGGCAGTCGCCCGTGATCTGCTTATGTTCTCTATGCAGACGCTGTCGCACTGTTTTATCGTCGGACACATACACGATGAAATGATCATCGAGGCAGACCGCAGAATGTCGCTGGAAGCGGTATGCCGGCAGATGTCGAGAACGCCTGCATGGGCAGACGGTCTGCTCCTGCGGGCGGACGGATATGAATGCGAATTTTACAGAAAGGATTGAAATTATGAAATACAGTATGGAATGGTTTTATGGGCTGGTCAGTGGAAAGTCCTGCGGCAGGAACGAGGTCACGCATGGCAAATAAGTATAACGACGAGGGATACTACAGCCCGACGGAATATGAGGCGTTCACCCGTATTGAGAAAGCGGAAAAGGCTGCGGCGAAAGCTGCTGCCTTCCGTCCTATTGTGTACATCTGTTCGCCTTACTCCGGAGATACGGAGAGGAACATAGAGAACGCCAAGAGATACAGCCGCTTTGCCGTTGACTGCCATTACCTGCCTGTCACGCCGCATATCTACTTCACGCAGTTCATGAACGACAATATCCCGGAGGAACGGGAAACCGCAATTTTCATGAATATTATACTGCTGAGTAAGTGTGCGGAACTGTGGGTGTTCGGTGATACGGTTAGTTCCGGCATGAAAGCGGAGATTGAACGAGCAAAACGCAAGCATATGAAAATCCGCTATTTTACGGAGGATTTGGAGGAAAAGATATGAAGTTTACCCTGTACACTGCCAATTGTACCGGCAACGCCAAGAATACCATCTATCCGCACCAGAAAGTCATTACCTCGGAAGCAGACCTGAAGAAAGCGGTCGCTTTCGACCATGTATGTGCCAAGTACGATAACGATACCCGCTGCGATGCCAATTTTCAGATTTCAGATGTTGTGCCGATGGACTGTGACAACGACCACAGCGACAATCCCGATGACTGGATCACACCGGAGAAGCTCAGCGAGATGCTCACCGATGTTGCATTCGCTGTCACATACAGCCGTCATCATATGCTGGCGAAAGGCTCGGTTTCCGCCCGTCCTCGTTTCCATGTATTTTTCCCGACCATGCCCTGCAAGGATACCGCATCCCACAAGAGCATCAAAGCCCGCATCTACAAGGAACTGCCGTTCTTCGACGGCAATGCACTGGACGCTTCCCGTTTCCTGTTCGGCTCAAAGGGTGATGTGGTCTGGCACGAAGGCAGTCTGACCATTGAGGACTGGCTACAGCTCATGAAAACAAGCCGCAGCATTCCGCAGGGACAACGCAACAGTACCATGTCCCGCATGGCAGGAAAGCTGGTCAAGCGGTTCGGTATCACCGAGGATGCCCATGCGAAGTTCCTTGAAAAGGCTGCAGAGTGCGATCCGCCGCTGGACGATGCGGAACTGGAGCGTATCTGGGCAAGTGCCTGCAAGTTCGGCAGGAAAGTCACCTCACAGGAAGGATATGTGCCACCCGACCAGTACGGCGAAAATAGCCTGATTCCGGATGATTTCTCCGATGTCGGTGAAGCCCGCACATTCGTAGAGTGCTTTGGTGATGAGATCGCATTTACGATTGCTACGAATTATCTGCGCTATAACGGCACCTACTGGGAGGAATCGGAACAGGCAGCGGTTATGGCGATGATCGAACACACGGATGCACAGCTTGCGGAAGCGGATAGGCAGATGGAAGAAAAGCTGGGAAAACTGGAGGGACTTGGCGTGAACCGTGTGCTTGCAATGGCAGGCGGCAAGAAGTTCAGGGACAGCCTGAACGATGCGCAGCTCTCGGCGGATAACGAGTTTGAGTTTGCAAAGGGCTTTCGTGCCTTCGTCATGAAATACCGCCACATCCGCAGTCTGAACAATGCCCTCGATGCCGCAAAGCCGCTGGTGCTGAAGCACCCAGAGCAGCTTGACGGTGATCCGATGCTGCTGAACACCCCTGGCGGCACCTACGACCTTGCCAAAGGTCTCGACGGCTGGAGAGCGACTGATCCGACCGACCTGATAACGAAAGTGACGACGGTCGTGCCAAATGAGGAAGGCAGGCAGATCTGGGAAGATGCCTTGCAGGTTTTCTTCTGCGGTGACCAGAGCCTGATTGACTATGTGCAGATGATTTGCGGTCTCTGTCTGATCGGCAAGGTATACACGGAAGCGATGATTATTGCTTATGGTGACGGACGCAACGGCAAGTCCACCTTCTGGAATGTCATCTATAAGGTGCTGGGCAGCTATTCCGGCAATCTCTCCGCCGATGCCCTGACCGTTAACTGCAAGCGTAATGTCAAACCGGAAATGGCAGAGCTGAAAGGCAAACGTCTTATCATTGCGGCAGAGCTGCAGGAAGGAATGCGCCTGAATACCAGCGTGGTCAAGCAGCTCTGTTCGACAGACCCCATTTTCGCAGAAAAGAAGTTCAAGGCTCCGTTCTCCTTTGAACCGAGTCACACGCTGGTGCTGTACACGAACCACCTGCCGAAGGTGGCTGCCTCTGACGACGGCACATGGCGCAGACTGATCGTGATCCCGTTCCATGCAAAGATTCAGGGACAGAACGATAAGAAGAATTATACACAGTACCTGATTGACCATGCAGGCGGTGCGGTTTTGTCGTGGCTGATCGAGGGTGCGAAGAAGGTGGTCGCCGCCGATTTCAAGGTAGACCGCCCGCAATGCGTACTGGACGCAATCGGAGCGTACCGGGAGGGCAATGACTGGCTCGGTGCTTTCATCAATGATTGTTGTGATGTGGGTGCTTCCTATCAGGAGAAGTCCGGAGAGCTGTATAAGCGTTACCGTGAGTACTGCACAGAGAACGGCGAGTATATCCGCAGCACCACAGATTTCTATGGGGCTTTGGAGCAGGCAGGCTACAAGCGCAAGAAGCTGAACAGCGGAATTACCATCTATGGGCTTCAAATTCGGCTGGACTTTCTGGATTGACCTGCACTTTCATTCGTCAAAAACAACGTAGAATTGGGAAAGTGCAGGTCAGTGAAACTCATATCCATACCTTACGCAGGCGAGAAAAAACATAGCATTTTCTTCCTATGGAAAGGTTTGTAAATGACATTCACCGACCTGCACAAAATCCCGGAAAGGTCGTATTTATGCGAGAAAATGAAATTGAAGCAAAACTGGTCACTGCCGTGAAAGCAGTCGGCGGTGTCTGCTGGAAGTTCACCTCTCCCGGAACAGCGGGTGTGCCTGACCGCATCGTATTGATGCCGTTCGGCAGAATCGGCTTCGTGGAGGTCAAGGCTCCCGGCGAAACGCCCCGTCCGCTGCAGCGCCTGCGTATCAGAACACTTCGGCGACTGGGCTTCAAAGCCTTTGTGCTGGACAACCCGGAGCAGATAGGAGGAATCATTGATGCAATACAAACCACATGACTATCAGCTGTTCGCCATTCACTTCATCGAAACACATCTGGAGGCGGCTGTATTACTGGAATGCGGACTCGGTAAGACGAGCATCACCCTGACGGCACTGAATGATATGATGTTCGACCGCTTCGAGGTACACAAGGCACTGATTATTGCACCGATTCGTGTATGCCGAAATAGCTGGGCGGCGGAAATCGAAAAGTGGGACCACCTGAAAGGTATGACCTACAGTCTGGTTCTCGGCAGCCGGGAACAGCGGCTTGCGGCTCTCCGACAGAAAGCTGACCTGTATATCATCAACCGTGAGAATGTGCAGTGGCTCATCGAAAGCAGCAGGATGCCGTTCGACTTCGATATGGTGGTGATCGACGAGCTGAGTTCCTTTAAGAACCATCAGTCCAAGCGCTTCAAGGCGCTGCGGAAGGTACGTCCTTTCGTGAAGCGTATCGTCGGTCTGACGGGTACGCCCTGCAGCAACGGTCTCATGGATTTGTGGGCACAGTTCCGCCTGCTGGACAAAGGTGTCCGGCTGGGCAAGCGTATCGGGCAGTACCGTGATGCTTACTTCACCCCGGACTGGAACGGCTTTACCTATTCTCCCCGCAAGGGTGCGGAAAAAGAAATCTATGCAAAGATTGCCGACATCAGCATTTCCATGAAAACCACTGACCATCTGCAGATGCCGGAGCTGGTGATGACTGCCGATACCGTAACGCTTGATGAAGCGACAGCGACAATCTACAAGGACATGGAGCAGGATATGTGTCTGGAATTTGGTGGCGATTCCATAACGGCGGCAAATGCGGGTGTCCTGTGCGGAAAGCTGACGCAGCTTGCCAGCGGTGCAGTTTATACCGACGGCAGCAGCGTGATGCGGATACATTCTCACAAGCTGGACGCACTGGAAGATCTGCTGGAAGCACAGAACGGCAAGCCTGCCCTGATTGCTTACTGGTACAAGCATGAACGGGATACCATCATGCAGCGGTTCGACTGCCGGGAAATCAAGACCGATGCCGACATTGCCGACTGGAACAAGGGCAAAATCCCGGTCGCACTGATTCAGCCTTCTTCCGCAGGTCACGGTCTGAACCTTCAGTCCGGAGGCAGCACCATCATCTGGTACACGATGCCGTGGTCGCTGGAGTTGTACCAGCAGACAAACGCCCGTCTCTGGCGACAGGGACAACAGTCCAGAACGGTTGTCATACATCATCTTGTTTCGGCGGGAACGATTGACGAGGATATCATGAAGGTTCTGAAAATGAAAGACAAGACACAGGCTGCAATGATGCGTGCAGTGAAAGCGAGGGGAAAAGCATGAAGGAATATCTGAAAAAAGTCGAATGCCTGCGTAGACGCATTCAGCGAAAAAAACATGAAATTTACCTGCTGCATCAGCAGGCAGAGGGCATGAACGGCAGCGGCATCCGCAATATGCCGAGAACGGTGTCCCCCGACCGCAGCAAAATGGAGGGTACGGTTTTCAAAATCATGGCACTGGAGCAGGACATCAAGGATACACAGCAGGAGTACGATGCCCAGATTGCCGACATGGAACGCCGCATCAAGGCGATTGACGATGCCGACGACCGTGACCTTCTGACCAAGCGTTATCTGGAGTTCAAGTCGTGGGACACCATCGCCGCCGAGATGTTTATCAGCAAGCGGAAAGCATATTATCTCCACAACAAAGCCCTGAAAAGTTTGCAGTCCGATGCAGTTTCATTCACTTGAAAGCACGAGTGGTGTGTGCTATAATGTATCATAGAAGAAGATGTACAGAGCCGTTGTGGGTAGCCGCAGCGGCTTTTATTATGCCCGAAGGAGATGCCGGTAATGCCGAAGAAAGCACTGAAACCCTGCAAGCATCTCGGCTGTCCGAGACTGACCGAGGGTGCGTACTGCGACGAACACAAGCCCCTGCATCCAGACCGTCCGTCTGCCGCCAAGCGTGGCTACGGCAGCAAGTGGCAGCGGCTGAGCAAGGCGTACCTGCGAAAGCATCCGCTATGCGTGAAGTGTATGGCACAGGGACGGTTCACAACAGCAACTGTGGTCGACCATATCATTCCCCACCGTGGTAATCCGCATCTGATGTGGGACGAAAGCAACTGGCAGGCGTTATGCAAGCCCTGCCACGACCGGAAAACCGGAAGCGAGGACAACAGACCGGAATACACCTACTGAATAATTCCTTTCGCCTAACATAGAATATATTTTAGGAGAAAATACGCCGAACCGCTTGACTTTTCGCCTAAAACAGATTATAATTAGGAGAAAGGAGCGTGAGAATATGAGAAACTTCGATTATCGTGAACTTGCAGGTCGTTCTTGGGACAGTGAGATACTTGGACTTGTGGCACAGATTCATGAATGCAAGGGCAGACAGGAGCTTTATCTGAAGCAGAAGCCCGCAGAGCTTGACCGACTGATTGAGATTGCAAAGGTACAGAGTACAGAAGCGTCCAATGAAATTGAGGGAATCCGCACGACCAATACACGCCTGCTGCAGCTTGTACGAGATAAGACAACACCCCGCAACCGTGATGAGGAAGAAATCATGGGCTATCGTGATGTTCTGAATACCATTCATGAGAACTTCGAGTTTATTCCAATCACTTCCAATTATATTCTGCAGCTTCACCGTGATTTGTATCAGTATTCCCATAAGAGCATTGGCGGAAAATTCAAGAACACCCAGAACTATATCAGTGCAACAGATGCAGAAGGACGGGAGTTTGTTTTGTTTACACCGCTTGCCCCGCACGAAACATCTCCGGCAATTGATGCAATCTGCGAAAGCTATAACCGCATGATTGATACACAGGAGCTTGACGCTTTGCTGCTGATACCTGTGTTCATTCACGACTTTCTCTGCATACACCCGTTCAATGACGGCAACGGCAGAATGAGCCGCCTGCTGACGACCCTGTTGCTGTATCGCTCCGGCTATGTGATCGGCAGGTATATTTCCCTTGAAAGCAAGATTGCCAAGAACAAAAACCTTTACTACGATGCTTTGGAACAGTGTCAGAAAGGCTGGAACGAGAGCACAGAAGACCCCACGCCTTTTATCAAGTATCTGCTGCAGACCATTCTTGCTGCGTACCGTGACTTCGAGGATCGTGTGGCAATGGTTGATGAGAAGCTGCCTGCAATCGAAACGGTGCGTCGGGCTGTCTACCATAAAATTGGAAAGTTTACCAAAAGTGAGGTCATGGAGCTTTGTCCGACACTCAGCAAGGCTTCCATTGAGAATGCAATCAAGCAGCTTGTGGAACAGGGATTGCTTGTAAGGCACGGAACAGGACGCAGCACATTCTATACCAGAAGTGATGCACAATAAAATGATCGCATCTGTCGTGAAAACGGCAGGTGCTTTTTTATACGCCGGGGTTGGGATGGGGGTATCGAAATCTCTAATTGTGAATTTTTTACAGACCGGCGTTCCCTCTCACGCACAAAAACGGGTATTCAAACGCCCTATTGCCCCCCTCAGAGATATAAATACGAAAAAACACCGATAACATCTAACTTTGCCGACTTTTACAGCCGGCATTTTTTATGCCTGATTTAACATTATTGTTTGAATTTCTTTGATTTTTCGGAGGTGATGATATCATGGCGAAAGACGGTACAAACCGAGGCGGTGCAAGACCGGGTGCAGGACGACCAAGAAAGGCACTCACGGAGAAAATTGCTGAGGGAAAATCGGCTGAAGTTATGATGCAGCCTGCGGATATAGAATCCGCTGAAACACCGCCTGTCAGAGATTTCATGAAAGAATTACAGCGTGACGGCACAAAACTCCTTGCAGATGATGTGTATACAGAAACTTATCAATGGCTGAAAGAACGTTCTTGCGAGAAAATCGTCAGCCGTCAGCTTGTGGAACAGTATGCCATGAGTATTTCCCGTTGGATTCACTGCGAGCAGATCGTCACCAAGTACGGATATATTTCCAAACATCCTACAACTGGTGCGGCAATTGCCTCTCCCTATGTGGCAATGTCGCAGAACTACATGAAACAGGCAAACCAAATCTGGAATCAGATTTTTCAGATAGTCCGTGAAAACTGTTCTGTAGAATTTCAGGGCAATCCGCAGGAAGATATGATGGAAAAATTGCTGAGAAGCAGAAAGTGAGTTTTTATGAAAGCAGATAATAGTTTTTGGAGAGAACTGAAAAATAACAAACCCTATCTTACCAAACAGCAATACTGCACAATCAAGGGACAGGCTGTCAAAGGCAATATCGATGCCGCCCGAAAAGGTATGCTTAGAATCCAGCAGAGGAGGAATTACAGATGACCACAACTACAGAATTTCAGCTTGTTGACATCAACAAGTTAGTGCCTTATGCAAATAACGCCAGAACACACAACAAAGAACAAATTTTGAAACTTCGTTCTTCCCTTCGTGAATTCGGATTTGTCAATCCTGTCATTATCGATAAGGAATATAACGTTCTTG
>ERZ773107.1017-NODE-1017-length-27614-cov-9.013317_pt1 | contig 27614 bp, 24 predicted proteins | sample MGYA00580571_ERZ773107 | MGnify/ENA primary metagenome ERZ773107 (study PRJEB29015, sample SAMEA2737843) | human gut metagenome | biome: human gut; feature: human-associated habitat; material: faeces | place: China | collected 2012 ... | reverse complement strand
ATGTATTATCGAGCATTTTTGCAACGCAGATTGTGCTTCGCAGCCGCGGCAGCGGCGCTTAAGCCGTCAGGCGCGAATTGTGCGGTGTTGCCTTAACTCAATCCAGACGGAAAACCTGCTCCAGCTTAGGCTGGGCACCGGTAACGGGGTCCATCTCCAGCTCCAGAATGTCCTTCATATATTCGTTCCAGCGGTCCACCACCGGGCTTTCGGCCTGCACCTTCTCGGCGTAGGCTACGCCCTTTTCGCACTCATAATAGCCGAAAAGCTCGTCATTGCAGTAGAAAATGCTGTAGTTGCAGATGCCTGCCGCCTTGAGCACCTCCACCATCTCGGGCCAGATTTCCGCGTGGCGGCGCTGATATTCGGCCTTGCAGCCGGGCTTGATGCGGCCCTTCCATGCCATATGTTCCATTGTACAAAACCTCACTTTGTAATCTGTTACTGTTAGTATAGGTCCTGCCGCGCCGGGCTTGCCATACGCAGAATGGTACTTTTTATTGGTAAAATTTCACTGGTGTTGTACAATAAAAGTTGACATAGGGAACTCAAAGAGCCAATATATAGAAAAGGAGCAACAGGAGGCAAGAAAAGATGGCTCGGAATCAACGGAAATACAACACGGAATATATTATAGGACCCGCAGACATCACCACAACCATGAATATTTACGCCGAGGCCGCCAAAGAGAAAAAGCAGGGGGCAATCGCAAACTGGAATGGAAAAAATCATGTAAAAAAATTGTTAGCACATCTCGCCAGACGAATTCCGAAAAGCTGTTGACTTTTCTCTACATTTCGCATATACTGATGGCAGTAATTGTGCTATGGATACTTGCGAGACCCACAGCCAGCGGGAGGTTCCTATTTGTAGGAATCTCTTTTTTTGTTATTCTATAAAGCAGAAATAGTAACTCCTGGCAGAATGATTCGTTTTCTGTAGTTATTGCAGTTCGATGCCTCTTTACAAATGATACATTTCTGAAATAGTATATTTTAGCTGTGTAAGCATTATCATTGCAGCCATTTTGGCGATTCTTCGCATAAAAAGCACCCGGTTTGCCATTGTGGTTCGTATTTTAAAAGCAGAAAGCATGATACTCTTTTATATATTTTAACAATTTCAATATCACGACGTATAGTCATTATATAGCAATCTTGCATTTAGAAGGTGAACATGTATGACACAAAAATCCATATTCTCACCCGAAATCGCATTTCAAATCTTGTCATTTCCCATCACCCTGTATCATCCAGCATACTAAAACCACCCCCACCTATTTGAAAGAAAGCGGATATTATGAAGATCAAGCAATTTGTTAAGCAGGAGATTGTTCTCTGTGTTGCTGCGGTTCTGGCGGTGCTCTCGATGTTTTTTGTACCGCCAGATGCGGCTTATATCGGCTACATTGACCTGCGCACCCTTGCCATTCTGTTCTCGCTTATGACCGTTATGGCAGGGCTGCGGCGGCAGGGCGTTTTTGACCGGCTGGGCCGCACGCTGCTGGCACAGACCGGCAGCACCCTGCAGCTGGTACTGGTGCTGGTCGGGCTGTGCTTTTTCGGGAGCATGGTCATCACCAATGACGTTTCCCTGCTGACCTTTGTGCCCTTCACCTTCGTGGTGCTCAGCGGCCTTGCGCCGGACGCCCGCCGGGCGCTTACGGTTCCTGTGGTATGTATGCAAACCATCGCCGCGAACCTTGGCAGTATGCTCACGCCCATCGGTAACCCGCAGAATCTTTACCTGTACGGCAAGAGTGGAATGGACATAGCTGCGTTCATCTCGCTCATGCTTCCCTACACGGTGGTTTCACTGCTGCTTTTGGTTCTCTGGGCGGGCGCGCTCTGCCGCGGGCAGGCGTCCGCCTGCAGCTGTGCGCATCTGCAGCAGCCGGACACCGCCGCAGACCGCAAAATCGTCCTTCTGGACGCGGCACTGTTTGTAGTCTGCCTGCTGGCGGTCATCCGGGTACTCCCCTACGGCGTTGCCTTTGCCGCTGTGCTGCTCTGCACCCTTTTTGCAGACCGTTCCACGCTCCGATGCGTGGATTACTCCCTGTTGCTGACTTTTGTGGCCTTTTTCATCTTCATTGGCAATCTGGGGCGCGTCCAGGCCTTTTCAGATTGGCTGCAGGCCATCCTCACCGGGCGGGAGGTTCCGGTGGCTGTTCTGGCCTCACAGGTCACGAGCAACGTTCCCGCCGCGCTGCTGCTGTCCGGGTTCACAGATAAAACCAGCGCCCTCATCATCGGCACGAACCTCGGCGGCCTGGGCACGTTGATTGCGTCCATGGCCAGCCTGATTTCCTACCGCCAGATTGTACGTGAGCTATCGGAGGAAAAAGGCCGCTATTTCAAGCTGTTCACCCTGTCCAACTTAGTTTTTCTCGCCATTCTGCTGGTTGAATGGTGGGGTCTGCAGTAGCTTGGATAGTCCAATGCAAACAAATTACAGCATTTCACCTACTTTTTCATGGTAAATATGTAAAATTTCATCCGTCCGCGTAAAAAATCTTTAATCTTCGGCCAAAGTATGATATAATGGGATATTATTATGAGAAAAGGAGTTTCTAATATGCCGCAGGAACAGCATTCCTCTCTCCCCCTTACGGAGGATACAAATAAACGCGATTACGTCTACGTCCGTTATGAGGATGACAACGATGACGAGATGGACATCTATGATATTATCAGCCTCTGCCTGAAGGGCCTTTCTATTCTCAAGCGCTATATTGCGCTCCTGCTGGTTTTTCTGGTTGTCGGCTGTATTGCGGGCTTCTGCAAACACAAATTGGCAAAAGAAGAATATTCCTCCTCCGCACTGCTTTTTGTCGATTTGAATCATGATGAGGTATCTATCGGTGACAATGTCGATGTATCGCCTCGCATCAATATGCTTGCCAACTCGCTTTCCCAGATTATGTTGAGCGATGCTGTAATTGCCCCGGTTGCCGAGCAGTATGCAGACGAGAGCGAAACCGTCGCTGACAAAATGAAGTCCCTGCAGGAAAGCCTGAGCGTTGATGCTCCGGGCGGTTCTCAGACGGTTCGCGTCACGGTAACGGATGAGGATTCTCTGGTGGCGCAGGAAATTTGTAATGACATTGTCGATGCAGGCATCAGCGCACTGAACGCTTCCACAAGCTATGCTACCGTCAGTGTTATTTCCCCCGCCAGCAATGGCATTGCGGTCGCTAACAATGACTCTGCCGTCAGCGCCATCGGCCAGATGGCTGCCATTTTCCTTGTGCTTGCGCTGATGGTGATTGTTATCCGCGAGCTGTCTATAGCCTATAAGGCTCACAACGCCGCCAAGGAGCAGTAAACCAGTCCCCTTTTTACAGTAAAAATACCGCCGACAGCAATCAGCTATGCTGTCGGCGGTTTATTTTGTAAAAAGGGATATTCCCGCAGAAATCAGCGGCAAATTTGCAACTGGGCCGGGGGGGAGTGGATGACGCCACCAATGCCTGCAACTCGGGTATAGAATTACAGCGTGGCTGGGCTTATGCCTCGCCCTTGGATTTCACGGCAAGCAGCGCCGTCAGCACAAGCATAACGAGGGAGAGCAGGATTGGGATTCTATATAGTTGAGAAAATCTTTCTGTTCGGATTCGGACAAGTAGGAAAGTTCAACGGCGGAGTTGAATTTGAGGTCATTGGAATCGACCTTTTTCTGAAGTTCGGGAATGAGTGCGTTCAAACGAATAAATCTGCGAACCGTATCCCCGCTAACCCCAACTTCTGCTGCGACCCTATACATATGCTGCTGGATGCCGGTGTAAAAACCAATATCCACTATGTCCTCGGAAAGAATATAATTGACGAGGCATGGGCGGATGCCCTTTGATGCCGGATGTGGTTTTATGCGAATCAAAAAGCCGTAATCAAGCGTAGTCCTTTAATTTCGAGCGATTAAAAGGCGAAACAGCCTCTATAGGAGTATGATGTTTACTAATGTCGGCTACTCCCCGTAGAGTCTGTTTTGTATTTACAACCTCAAAAAGAAGAATAGACTTTTTTGCAAAGATATGTTATAATACATCAAATGCGCCGAAAGGATGTCGATTTTATAGCAAAGAAAAATTCGAAACGCGGGTTTACGCTGGTCGAACTTATTGTTGTATTGGTAATTCTGGCTATTCTTGCAGCACTGCTGATTCCGGCACTTACCGGGTACATTGACAAGGCCAGAAAGAGTCAGGTTGTGGCAGAGACGCGAGCGTTGACGCAGGCTGTGCAGACAGAGATGTCTACATTGTATGGGTCAGATGAATATGCAGAGCAGATAAGCAAGAACAAAAGGACATTCACAGTAGCAGCAAAAGATGGAAATCCGGCAACCGGGCATGGGCAAACGCTAGGAAATCTTGCAGACCGATATAATGCCATTGTAAAGCTTTCGGAAGTCCCTAGCCTTGCGGATGGTACAGGCTCCTTCTTTGCGGTTGCAAACTACAAATGCCAACTTAAGTGGGTAGTTTACAGTGACGGAAAAGGATATTATGGTGTTTATTGCCAAGCAGACGGCACAGTTACCGGCTATTCAGATAAAGAGGTAAAGGGCTATGATTTTTATAAGAATAACATTGGAAGAGTCATCTGTGATGCAACCGCCGATGTGACAAGCACTACTGAAACGTTGCCGTGGACGCCGACTATGGTACGACTAAATCTCGGTCTATTAAATTAAAAGCAAATCCCTCAGAGCAAATTACTCTGGGGAATTTGCTTCACATATTATCAGAATGTCAATCGCATCTGATGCCAAGAAACATTGCCGTGCGTGGACTTATCGGTCACACCCTCATCCTCGAATCCGAATTTGGCATAGTAGTGGACAAGTCGGCTCTTACAGGTCAGGACAAGACCTTTGCGCCCTTGTTCCTTCGCGTCGGCTATTGCCTTTTGAAGCAGCTTGCCTGCATACCCATGCTGGCGGTATCAAGGGCGTTGGAAATACTGGGATGTAAGTAAACAAAAGGTCCTCTTCGCTGTGAAAGAGGACCTTTTGTGAAGTGGTGCAAATATATAACTTGGTTAGAGTTCGGTGCAGTATCTTGCCAATCATGCAAAGCGGATGTAAAATTTATGGCGACCCGTTGTGCAAATGCAGAAAGCTATGGTATGCTAATTATATAAAGTGTACAGGAAATAATCAGAACGCGAGAGGGTCATAATGATGGAGAACAAATCGGATAAAGGCGGCTTCTGGAAACGACAATCTTTTCTTTTGCCTCCATTGACTGCGGCGGTGGTTTTGCTGTGCCAGCAGATGGCTTCTTCCAATCCATCCGGCGTGGTCACCGTGAACATTTTGCTGTTGGTACTGAATTTCTTCAGCTATGTGGGGCTTTTGCGTGGAGAAAAAAGCACAGAAAAATCCGTGGCGATCGCCGCGGCAGGTTTTATTACACTGATGGCATTTGTGTTCAATACCTGCGTAGCCGGAATTCCCACCCCTTTGAGCGATACGGGAATCTTTATGAACAGTCTCTGCGGTATGTGGGTACTGGTAGCAGTTGTTCAAGGAATTTCGCTGTTGATACAGGCAGTGTTGCAACCAACGGTTGAGCAAGAAACAGGAGCAAGCGAAACCAATGTTTGGAATCGCCTACAAAAAGTAGGGGGACAGCTAAAACCAAAAGCCACAAACTCGCAGGAAATAATTTTGATGCTGCTGCGCCTTGCCACAGTATTGTTGGCAATCGTTTCCTGGTGGAGTACCGCACAGGGGATGCGGGACTATGTGTTTTCACAGGCGTGGCAGGCAAATCTTGCCTCGTTTGCCATACAAAGCATCCTGCTGGGACTGAACTTTTATCTGCCGACCTTCTGGCGCTGGATACATAGTCTGCGCGGGAAAATCTGCGTGCTGGCGCTCAGCGGCGTGGTCTTGTTCTGCTCCTCGTGGTTCAGCTATGTTTTTATCGTTGGCACGGTCTATGAAAAAAGCTGGCAGACCGAAAGCCGCCTGTTGGTTCAGTCGGTGTACCGAAATGAACTGTACAAAGCGGATGAATTTGTACAAATCAGCAGCGACGCCCTGCGGGAAACGCTGGGCGACGAGGTAGCGGCTCTGTACACTGCCAGCAAGGCCGCCGATACCGAAACAACACAGAATCCTTCCGGCTTGGATCTGACAGCGGACAAGGCAAGCTACGCCGATAATGCGGACTTTGCAGCAAAAAATGAAATTGCTTCGGCAATCCAAGCGATGCAGACCGCCACGCAGGAGGGAACATCCTCCGGCGTGCGCGAACAGGCTGCCGCAGCCCTGACACAACTTACCAAACAGGTGGAAACTCGCATCGGACAGCTGACGCAGCAGATAAGCCAGACGCAGGACGCCTTGACGGCAGCAGCAGATGCGCAAACCAGCGCAGCAAGTGCGTTGCGAAATGCGCCGTATGGAAGTAATACTAACGCTTTGCAGAGTGCCTATAACAGTGCGGCATCCCGATTGAGTAACTTGCAGGATACGGTAAATCAGCAACAACAGGACTTACAGGATTATCAGCAGGCGCAGGGAATCCTGCAACGATACGCAGGTGTGCTGGGAATTGCCGGAAATGCAGCCTCCGTGCAGACAGGTCAGGCGCTGCGTAGTATCCAAAGTGCGCTGCTCCAGACGGATGTGGATACGGAAGCTATTGAACAGCAGGCACGCACTGTGTTTGAACAGCTGCAAGCCGCACAGGACAGTGGATCGGATGCGGATTTTCAGACATTATTGAATGATATGGACAGTTTTATCCGCAAGGTGCAGGATTACGCAGTCCTGAAATCATCAGATGACGCGCTGCAAAACCAGATTGACAGCATGACGGCAGACACTGCACAGGATACGGAAAACTGGGAGCCTCTATGGACAGAGAAAATTGAGCGTCTGAAGGCAACAATCAGTGGTCTGCCTGTCAGTGACAGCGGGCAGGAGTATGACCGTGCAGATGCCCTTGATAAGTTGGACGATGCACAGCGCCTCTATATTTCAGAGCATAACCCTGTTGATCAGGCACTGATTTATCTGGGAAGCCCATATTGGCAGCTGGCAGCATTTTCTCTTGTATTGGCGTTCTTCTTGGATATTGCCGCCTTTATTACCGGGCTTGTCATTGATGTGGCAGATCGGCGTAAAATGTTGGAAAAATGAAGAAAACCACATAGGTTAAAAGGACAGCCCCTTCCGCTGATGTGATTTCAGCAGAAGGGGCTACTACTTTGTGCTCACGTGTGACGTGGCAAAGTAGCTTGCAAAAATGGGCTTGTAAATTTTGGCTAAAAGTTCACCGAAATGTAACATTCTGTTGTACAATAGAGATTATAAAGGGGGATTGTTGAATGAATCCGATTTTGATTGTGGACGATGAAGCCGCCATTGCCATGCTGGTGCGGCGCATCCTGACGGAGGCTGGCTACCGCTGCCAGGCCGTGACCGACAGCCGCGCGGCGGCGGATTTGCTGGAAAAGAACCGCTATGATCTCGTGCTGCTCGATGTGATGATGCCCCATCTGGACGGGTACGATTTGTTGGCGTACCTGCGGCCCACGGGCACGCCCTGCATCTTCATCACAGCAAAGGACGCTGTGGCCGAGCGGGTGCGCGGGCTGAACAGCGGCGCGGATGATTACATCGTCAAGCCGTTTGCCCCTACCGAGCTTGTGGCCCGGGTGGAAAGCGTGCTGCGGCGCGCCGGGCGCAGCACCGCCGTCTACACGATGTGGGAGTATACGGTGGATGCTGCGGCCTGCCGTGTGCTGCGCGGTGAGGAGGAAATACACCTGACCCGCAAGGAATATGACCTGCTGCTTTTGTTTTTGCGCAACCGCGGCCGGGCGCTGTACCGGGATTACCTGTACGAAACCGTCTGGGGCGATGACGGCACGGACTGTGACACCCGCACGCTTGACACCCACATTGCCCGCCTGCGCCGCAAGCTGAACCTTGGCGACCGCCTGCACAGCGTGCGGCAGATCGGGTATATGCTGGAAAAGGAATAAAATGTAACCCGCCCGTGACGAAGCTGCAACCAGCCGGAAACAATCCTGCGCTATGCTGGGGGTACAACAAACAAAGGGGGATAACTACGATGAAACACACCGCAAGGCTGACCGCCTGTCTGCTGGCGCTGGCACTGACGGCCTGCACGGCCGCGCCGCAGGATGTGCCTGCAGGCACGACCACCGAGACAGCCACCGTGCCCGTGCAGACTGTAGAGCCCACCACAGAAACACCCGCCATGCAGGGCACGCTTACGCCCGTTTACACGACATGGGGCACGGCGGTGGGCCAAGATGCCGTCTATAGCGCGATGAACATTGACGATGCCGGACAATACTTCGCAACAACGATTGATTTTTCCACGGGCGAGCAGCGTATTCTCTGCAAAAAGCCCGGCTGCAGCCATGCGGATGAAAGCTGCCCGGCCTACATGACGGCCATCCGTAACGGCTGCGTGCCGCAAGCCATGCTGCTGCCCGTGGGCGACCGGCTCTATTGGCTTGTGGATGGCCGCCACAATGAGAGTGACAGCGCCTATCTGGGTGTGAGCAATCCGGACGGCAGTGACCGCCGCCGTGTGGCCGAGGGTGATGACCTGCCCGATTTGACCAATGCCTATGTCTGGTACACGGATGGCACAGCACTGTATACATTTGTGCGCAGCTATGACAAATATTCCGCCGTGCGTCTGGATGAGGGCGGTGCGGCGTGCTTCTTTACCCTCAGCATACCGGACGGGGAGGACTATTTCGCCGTAGGCTGCTGGCAGGACAAAATCGTTTTGCAGCACAGTGGAGGCTATCTGCAGCAGCCCTTGAACCCGGCCGGAGCGGCCGCCACGGATGAGGAGCTGCGCGCATGGCTGGCCGCCGACGAAGAGGCGCAGAAAGAGCAGACGAAAAACCTCTGTCTGCTGGATACGGCGGGCAGCATGACCGACACCGACATGACATGGGGCGGTGATGCGGGCAATGTCCAGCTTGTCCACAACGGTGCAGCCTATGTGCTGAACGAATCCGGGCTGGTGACAAAATTCGACCTGGCTGCGGGCACAGCCCAGACCCGACAGCTTGACCTGCAGGGAACACAGATATTATACGGTGTCGTGGAAGGCGCAAGGCCGGACGGCTGGATCCCTGTAACGGTGCGCGATGACAGCGAGGGGCTGCTGAACCCTGAGACCGGCGTCTACACCCCGCTGCCGACCACATGGCTCAAGGATCAGGCGGTGGAGCGCAGCCCGTTTATTGTGGCGGCCAGCGACACGATGCTGCTTGTGAAATACGGCGAGATCTACTACACGACAAATGACATCGGCACGGACGGCGCCCCCTACAGCTTTACCACCTGCCGCGGGGAGTATGGGATCATTTCGGCAGCAGACTATCTGGCGGGCAGTCAGGATTGGGTGCAGGTGACGCTGCAGGGCCGCGATCTGGTATGAGGAAACAGCAATGAAATTTGCAACCAAGCTATCTCTGGGCTGCATTGCGCTGCTGTCCTGCGCGCTGGGCGCGGCAGGGCTGCTGCTGACCGGGCAGAGCTTTTCCGGCAGTCTGGCCAGCACCCGCACGGCCCTGCAGGCCCAGCAGGAAAAGGAAAAGTACGCGCTGGAACGCATCATCTTTCAAGCCACAGACAGCGCGCAGTTTGAAAATTACATTTTGGCGTCCGCTGCCCAGCAGTATGCCGAGCAGACAGCCGATGCGGGCAGCAGCATGGCACTCTGGCTGGACGGTGCGTATGCACTTTACTCCGGCCTGCCTGCGGCTCTGCCGCGCACCGCGCTGAAGCAGGCCCTGACGGACGGCGAAAACGCCTGGCAGCTGACCCGGGCGGCCGGGCGGTGGTATCTGCTGCTGACCCAGCCGCTGGATCTGCCCGGCGTGCGGGCCGATATGCTCTGCGCCTACGATGTGAGCGCGGTGTTCGCCACCCGTGACGCCCAACTGCGGGTGTGGCTGGCGGCATCGGCGGCGCTGCTGGTATTGGGCGGCGGTGCGGCAGTGCTGTTCAGCCGCCGCGTGACCCGCCCGCTGACTGCGCTGCAGACGGCCAGTGAGAAAATTGCCGATGGGGAGTACACCCAGCGCACGCAGGTTAAGACCGATGATGAAATCGGCGCGCTGAGCCGCAGCTTTGATGCGATGGCCGCAGCGGTGGAAGAAAAAATCAGCGAATTATCAAGGACTACGCAGAGCCAGCAGGACTTTATTGCGGCGTTTACGCATGAAGTCAAGACCCCGATGACCGCGATGCTCGGCTATGCCGACCTGATGCGTGCCCGGCCCGATGACGCCGAGACCCAGCGGGAGGCAGCGGGCTACATTTACCACGAGACCCAGCGGCTGGAAAACCTGAGCCGCAGTCTGCTAGCTCTGATGGGGCTGGATCAGGCCGGGGCGCTGGAGCTGGTGCTCTGTCAGGATGCCGGGCTTTTGCTGCAGACCGTGCGCAGCCTGCCGCAGGGCAGCACGCCTGTGCCGCGGGTCATCAGCGCGGGGTGCGTGGTGCGGGTAGACCGCAGCCTGTGGGTGGATATGCTGCGCAACCTGACCCTCAACGCCCAGCGCGCCTGTCAGGGCATCGAGGGCGCGGCCATCACCCTGCGGTGTGAGCGCCGCGACGGGCAGGCGGTTTTCACTGTTACCGACACGGGCTGCGGCATACCCGCCGCCGACCTGCCCCGCGTGACCGAGGCATTTTACATGGTGGACAAGTCCCGCAGCCGGGCCGCAGGCGGCAGCGGCATCGGGCTGGCGCTCTGTGCCCGTATTGCCGGGGCGCATGGGGCAAAGCTGGAAATCACCAGTACCGAGCATGTCGGTACGACCGTGACTATCGCCGTGCCGGAGGTACTGCCGAGCGAAAGGGAGGCTGACAATGACACGCAAAGCTGATACGCTGCGCCCCTTCCTGCGTTGCGCCGCTGTGGTGCTGTGCAGTCTGGCGCTGCCGCTGGTGGTGTTCGCCCTGTGGGACCGCGCACTGCTGGCCGCGCCCCACACCCGAACGGACGGGGAGCGCTTTTCGGCAGCTGGGCGGGCTAACGCCACAGCCTGCACCCTCTACGCCGCCGAGCATGTGACGAAGGTGCCGCTCGGCAGCAACAGCGTGTGGGACGGCGGCTGGACGGCGGGCACGATGGATGGCAGTGCGCTGGCCCGCGCCCGCCGGACGCTGGCCACCCTGCATGAGGCCGGACTGCTGCGCGATGACAGCTATGCCGCCGCGCTCTCGGTCTGCCGGCTGGACTACGGCAGCTGGGAGCTGTACACCGCGCCCTGCGGCCTGGCGCAGCTGGTGCGCCGCCCGGAAGAGATCTACACAGACACCGATACCGAGCATGTGTATATCCAGCTGATTCTTTCCAGCGACGATGCACCGCTATATTTTAACTACCAGAACGATCTGGGGCAGGGCGCTACGCTGGCCGATGACGCTGTGGCGCAATATTGCGCCCTGCTTGGGCTGGACGAGTTTACCGACTGGCAGTACCCGGACTGGGGCACAGCCGTGCGGGATTTTGGCGCGGCAGGCTACAGTGAGGCCGCGCAGGTCTACGCCGTGGCGAACGCCAGCGGGTACAGCGTGACGCTTTCCGCCGCCAGTATGACGCCGCAGACCTTTGCGGCACTGAACACGCAATACGGGGAGGAAACATCATGAAAAAGTACCTTGCCATCACTGCCGCGCTGGCGCTGACCCTGACAGCCTGCGGACAGGCCGCAGCGGACAGCACGCCGACACCGACTGCGGCCACGGAAGCCGCAGCAGCCCCCGCCGAGCAGCGGCAGAGCATCGGCAGCGATGCCCTGCGGCTGCTGACTGCCGCTGCGGACGGCGTGTATTATCAGGCGTTCAACGACTGGGAAATCAACTACACCGACACGATGGGCCGTGCGCTGATCTATGCCATCGACGAACAGACCGGCGATGCGCGCCCTGTCTGCAGCCTGCCCGGCTGTGCCCACAACAGCGACACCTGCCCCGCGTGGAGCGATGGAAACACCACCCTCTGTTACGGCGATGGGGACGAAGTCTATCTGCTGAATTTCTATTACAACGATGAAACCAGCTATTACAGCTGGGAACAAATCAATTCCGACCACACCCGGCGCACCGTGCTGGCAAGGATTGAGCCGGGTCTGTCCGTCGTGGGCCGCGGTGTGGCCGTGGACGATAAAAACCTGTATTACAGCGTGCTGGACGATGACTGCCATCAGACGCTGTGGGCCGTGGACAAAGCGGGCGGGCAACCGCAGAAGGTCTGCAGATGGGATGATCTGGCCGATGGGGCTGGGGAGTACTGCCCCGAAATGTATACGCTGTTGGAGGTCAGCGGTCGGCAAATGACCTTTGCCAAGACGATACAGTCAACAGACGCCCGAACCAAGGCAATACAGATTTGCACAGTGGATCTGACCGATGGGAGCTGTACACCGCAACAGCGCTATGAACGCGATGCGGGCACTGTGTTTGTGACCGGGGACGGTATGGAGAAGCGCGACCTGATCAGCTACCGAAACGACTATCAAATCCTGACCGAGGGCAGCTGCAGCGGCCTTGCCAACTGTAACTACCAAAGCGGGGAGGTTGGTTATCTGGATGCGGCAGCAGACAGCTTTACCCCCGTGGCCGATGGCTTTCCCACAACCCGCGCAGGATGGGAGTGCTACTACTCCCTGACCGGCTTTGCCGATGGCTGGCTGGTATGGGTGGACGAATGCGGCTGCGATGAAAACGGCAACGGTACAGGCGAAAACACGACCCGCCAGTATTTCTGCCGCGACGGCGTGAAAACCGAGCTGACACAGCAGCGCTATGTGCCTGGCAAGGACGTGAGGAATATCCGCATCCTGGACGCTCAGCAGGGCCGCGTGCTGGCCGCCTACGACACCAAAACCGGCACGGTACACGACGTGGACGAGGACGGCACGACCTACACCCGGCCGATGAACTGGGACGTCTACGGCGTCATAGCGCTGGAGGATCTGCTGGCAGGCAGCACAGACTTTACGCCGCTGAACTTTGCAGAATGACAAAAAAATATGATCAGGTACAATTTGTTGCTTACTAGGACGGGAACTCACTGCACCTGTCAAAATGCCATCGCTCTGGAAAGCCAATATTGGCAGTTTGCGATATCCTCTATTATACTGGCATTCTTCTTGAATATTGCTACGTTCATTACCGGCCTTGTCCTTGATGCGGCAGATTGGCACAAAATGTCGACAAGATGAAGAAGAGCATATAAGAGGTTAGAAATACCGATAAATCATAATAACAGCCCCTTCCGCTGATGCAATTTCAGCAGAAGGGGCTATTCCTTTAATTGTATTGAGTTTTCCCCGGCGGGTCGCACAAATTACCGATTCCAGATGTTATTTTCGAGATCAACAAGCCGTTTCTTGTACTCGGCCATCCGCTGCTCGGCCTTGCCGTCATCATCGGGAAAGCTGACGAGGTACTGCAACCGATGCTTTCCAGTTCACTGGCGCGGTCATAACTTTCCACATCCTGGCTGTGACGTGTCACGGCGTTGGATAAACCGTACAGCGTCAAATCATTGGATTCGATCAGCCGCTGCAATACGCCGGTGCTCTCGCTGTCGGTAATGTGAAACTCTTTGCTGGCAAGTTTGACGACAGCCGGCACATCATGGGTGTCCATCTGTGCGGCTTTTGCCTCCTGCATTTTGCCAACGACCTGCGAAAACCGCGCTTCTTCCACGGCGGCGCGCACGGTGTCCTGAATTTTCATGACAAAGGCTTTGTCCTCGGCGTCCAAGGTTGCTTGCGAGTAGACACTGAAATTTTCCTCGCTGTCGGTAACACGACCCACATGGTTGCGGCGGGCTGCGGCTTCATTCACGACCATGCCGTTGCTGCACACCAGCCGATAAATTAACGGCTGAATGCTGACAGAGCCAAGTCCGACCTCGCTGTTGCTGATGATGACCCCGGCCTGCACAATGTCGCCGGGGGATACCTCCGCCTGCAGGCGGGGGTTCACGGCCTTGATGTACATACGGCTTTCGGTGATTTGGCAGCTTTCAAAGCGGATGTCAGGCACCCCGCCGAGAATCGGCAGTGTCACTCCGGCAATGTCGATATTGTCGATGCGACGATAGCGATTGCTCAAATACGCGCGGGCAGAGCCGTCCAAAGTGCGCAGCATCCTTTGCGAACTTTCCTGCTTGAACCATGTATTGGCATTGTAGGCTAGCAAGTCGGGACGTTCCTCCCGCATACGGTCATAGTAGGCGGCGGGGATGCGCAGGTGCGTGCCGATTTGCCGATGCGCGATGCCAGTAATAGTCATGGGTTCGATCAGCTCGGTGCCGCTGTCGTCCGACAGGTGCAGAAACATTTCTTTGCCGTAGGATTCCATCCGTAGGCGATTGGGGGCAATGAGGTAGTCCTCCTTGGACTCGCTCTGCCGCTTTACTTCGGTCAGCATCTGCTGTAAAGATACACCGGATTTCATACGCGAAACCTCCTCACCATGAGAGAACCAGCTTGCCGGAAGTTTCCTCGGCGGCCAGCCCATCTCCTGCAAAGACCTGTTTCAGCTTTTCCCAGCACCCAATGGGCGGGAAGCCGTGCAACTCCGGGAGCACCGATGTGCTGCCGTCCGTAAGCTGGATGTGACCGTCCTCCTGCACGGTCATCGAGTGATGCCCGCGGGAACTGAGGTCGGCCACGATGTTTTCCAGTGTTGCGCGTCCCTCGGTCTCATACCAGACACGAGGATCGGGCAGCGGAGGTGTCTCGGCAGGGATGCGCGGTGTTTCGGGTGCGTCTGCCGTGGGATTCGGGCGCAATGGTACGGTGTTGATGAGTTCACACCGCAGATGCGCCTGCTTGTCCAGTACGACCTCGGCACTCTCAAAACCGACTAATCCGTGAACACGGATCAGGCAGCGCCCACCCTCTTTAACAATAGCAAGCGGGTCCTTGGTGGCCCATTCCCATGTGATATTGCTGCCCGCTGTGCGAAGTGCAACGGTAATGCGCTGGTTCACATGGAGCAGCAGAATGTCGCTGAGAGGTTCATCCTCAATGTCCGGCACCACAAATTTAGCGCGGCGGGGAGTCTTTGCTTTCTTCTTGGGGACTGCCGGGAGACTGCCCCGCAGGTGGTGCAGCACATACAGCCCCCAGACGGAGCAAGCAACAAGCAACAGTGGCAGCAGCAGTGCGCCGCGCACAAACGCGGCGATGGCTACGATGATGCCCACAAAAATGCCTGTGCCATTCCAGATGGCATTGTCAGATTTCATTGTCGATTACCGTCCTTTCAAAAAACAAAAAAGGCTGCATCAGGTGTCCATTCTGAACACTTGATGCAGCCCAAGGTGCGGCCACTGTTCGGCGGCCATGCGGGATGCGGATTGATTCTTGGTTCACTCCTTTCTGCCAGCGGCAGGAAATATCTATAAAAAAGTGCCGGCAGGGAAAACACCGCGCCCAATTCAGCGCAATGCCATCTACTACCGGCACCTATTACAAAAATAACAGCGTATGCTTATATAGCACAAAAATCATTTACGAGGTTATTATAATACTATATTTTGTGAGTGTCAACATCAAAAAAGGAATGAAAACAGGATGTGTTTCGCTGTGGACTAAAAAACGCGATATGCCAGTCTGAAATATGTACATAATCAAAAGAAAAGTCTTGAATAATTTTGCGCATACTGTATACTTAAATGTGAAAAGGAAAAATACTATACTCAAAATTAGACAGAGTGGGTGCAAGATGTATAAGATTTTGATCGTCGATGATGAATCCATCGAGCGCGAGGGCATTTCCTTCCTGATTGAAAAATATAAGCTCCCGTTGGAGGTCGCACAGGCAACCAACGGGAAAACTGCGCTTGAATATATGCGAACCCACCCCATCGACATTTTACTTACGGATGTAAAAATGCCGCAGATGGACGGCTTGGAACTGGCACGGCACACTTTTGAAAAATACCCAGATGTGCGTATCCTCGTTTTCAGCGCCTACGGGGAGTTTGAGTTTGCCAAAAAGGCGATGGCGGCACAGGCTGTCAGCTACCTGCTAAAACCCATCGAGGTCGATGAATTCCAGCGCGTTATGGCACAGATTCTGGCACGGTGCGATGAGCTGGCTGAAAAGAAAAAAGATGAGCAGCAGCGCGGCGAGGAAAATCGTCAACAGCTTTTATTCCGCCTTGTGACAGGAACAGGCTTGGGGAAAGCACACATTACGGAAGAATGGTTTTCTGGACAGACGCTTTGCTTACTTCATGTGCAGACCGAGAATGACTACTTTGCTACAAATGAAGATGCGTTTTGTCAAATGCTGAAGGACTGTACGCAATATAAGTTTGAATACATCAATACTTACCCAGATGAAGCATTCGTCCTCTTTTACAGCAAATATGATTTGTCTGACCGTCTGGGCGATAAGCTGAAAGGCATACAGGAAAAACTCCGGCAGAATGGCTGCGAGGCATCACTGCTGTTGGGCATAGATTTCACCGGCTTGGAGAATATCTCTGCCCGTGCGCAAGCGTTGTCAAGAATTCGCAACGAACTGTATGAAGCACCCGATGCGCTCCTGCTGGAGAAGGAGATCGGTGCGTCGGTCAGCTACTATGCAGAAGCCATAGAAAAGCTCCGTGCCGAGGTGCAGGCCGCATTGAATGAACATCACCCGGAGATTTTTCTGTCCGCGGTACAACGCCTGATACAGCAGCTTGGGCAGAACCGTTCTTTGAGCAAGATGTATATGTATCATGTCCTGTATGATCTGCTCGCGCAGATGTACCGTGCTTACGGCATACAGGACCTCAACGAGATTGGGCGCGGTATCAATCGGATTTTAAGCTGTAATACGGCAGCAGCCATGTGCGGTGCGCTGGAAGAAATCATGGCATCTTTGCAGGGAACACCAGAACCGCAAACGGAGGACAGCTCCGCTATCATTCGTCAGGTGCAGAAAATTGTGGATGCCGAATACGGCGAACCGTTAAGCCTGGAATACATTGCGGAAAAAGTATATATTACGCCTTCGTACCTGAGTTACATCTTTAAGCAGATGACGGGGCAGAATCTTATCAAATACATCACAGACCTGCGTATGTACAAGGCGCGGCGCATGGTAGCAGATGGCAATTTGAAAATTTCCCAAATTGCCAAGAACTGCGGTTACGACAACCCCTCCTACTTCAATAAGCTGTTCAAGAACTATTTCGGCGTAACGCCCCGCCAGTACAGGGAGGGCGAACGCGATGAAAGCATTGTATAAATGGTTCGCCTATAAGCTGCCTATTCGCAGTAAGCTACTGATCAGCTTCAGCATTCTGGTTATGGTGCCGATCCTTGTGCTGGGCATTTACAGCTACCAGCAGTCGAAGGAAAACACCGAGCGCCAAATACGCAGCACAATGGAAAGCAACCTGACGCGCCTGACCTCAGAACTGGATACCCGCTTCCAGAGGGAAGCCTCCACGGTGCGGTTTCTTGCGTATAATCTGACATTCCGCAATGCGCTGGAAAACAGCGGTGCCAGCGCCATGACGATGGCGCAGGTCATGAACACCTCGGTCGAGCCGACCTTCTGGTACTTTATTGCAGGGGACGCCTATGTCAAGGGAATGGAGGTCTACTCCACAAAAGTCCGCGACAAAATCGGCAACTTCCTGCTGCCGGTGGATGATACCGTCAGCCAACAGGCTTGGTATCAACAGGCACTTGACAGTTATGCAACCCATTGGACCTATGACGGCTCAGAAATTTGTGCAAACCGTGCTATACTGGATACCCATTCCAGCAGTGAGGTGATTGCTGTTTTCCGGATGTTCTGCTATCCGGCATCGCTTCTGGATGCCACCGACAGTATGAATTATCTGGACAACGGCATCCGTATCGTGGACGAAAACGGTCAGACCGTCTATGCCCGCAACAGCGGTGTGGATGCTTTGGACGAAGCCGTGCGCCTGTTGGCCGAGGATGGCAGCGAGACCGCCGCGCTTGAGCAGGGGGTGCTCTATAAAAGCCGGATGGAAGTCAGCGGCTGGAGCATTTATTACTATCTGGACAAAGCGAACATCACGAAAGAATTGCAGCCGATTTTGAATACAACGATTTTGTTGGTGTTGATTTGCCTGTTCCTTTCCATTGCAGTCATTAACCTGTTGGCTACAGCCCTGACCCGCCGCATCCTGAAATTACAGGAGTACGCAGAATATGTGGCAGAAGGGCATCTGGATAAGGAACTTTCTACCACGGATACCGATGAAATCGGCGTGGTGACAAACAGCATGGGGCAGATGACGCACCGGCTGAATGATATGATCCATCAGGTCTATACGATGGAGATCGAAAAGAAAGCCAGTGAGCTGCGCGCCCTACAGGCGATGATCAACCCACATTTCCTGTACAACAGTCTGTCCAACATCAAGTGGAAGGCGCTGCGCTCCGGCAATGATGACATCAGCGAGATAACGGGATTGCTGGCAAAATTCTACCGCACCTGCCTGAACAACGGTCAGCCTTTAACCACGGTGCGTTCGGAGCTGGAAAACATCAAGGCGTATGTGCGTATCCAACAGCTGACCCATGACAACGGCTTTGATGCCGAATACGACATTGAGGAAAGCCAGCTTGATTACCGGATGCTCAACTTCATGCTGCAGCCCATCGTGGAAAATGCTGTCAAGCACGGCTTAGAGTATGAAGAGGAGGACGGAAAAGGGCATATCCGCATCGAATGCCGCGGCAAGGATGAGTTCATCGTGTTCCGCGTCATCAACAATGGCGGCGCTATCGACCTGCAAAAGGTGGCCGAAGTCATGCGCACCCCCGGTACAGGGTACGGTATTTATAATATCTGTGAGCGCATTGAGCTGTATTACGGTCCCGGCAGCGGACTTTTCCCCTCTATCACAGAGGACGGCGAGACCTGCTTCACCTTAAAACTGAACCGCACATTGGAAAAAGAAACACCCACTGAAGCCTGATTGCACCCCACCGATACAATTTCTGTCGGTGGGGTGTTCTGTAAAATAGTGTTAGTTTTCGAAAAAATGTTCTATTTCGCATTTTGGACATTTCGGGTACAATAAAGCCATCGAAAGCAGAACACACTGCAAGGAGGAAAACAAACATGAAAAAAGCAATCGCATCCGTGCTCGCAGCGTCGATGGCTCTGTCCCTCGCCGCCTGCGGTGGCTCCTCTACCGCCACCTCTAGCAGCACCGCCACTGAGAGCACTGCTAGCAGCACTACGGCAGAAAGCACCGCATCCGGTGACAAGGTTACGCTGCGCATGACCTACTGGAACAGCGAGGACACCGTCAAGGCACTGCTTGACTATCTGGGCGAGGCTGTTCCCGATGTTCAGATCGAGTATCAGTTCATCGACAACTCCAACTACGACACCATCGTGGATACCCAGCTTTCTGCCGGTGAAGGTCCCGACATCATCTGCGAATCTCCCGCTTCTGCCCTGAAGCACGCAAAACTTGGCTATCTGGCCGATGTGAGCGACCTCGGCGCGAAGTTCTCTGATGCCGGCACTTCCGTTTACAGCTATGACGGCAAGACTTACGCATTGCCCGGCATCTCCTGGTTCGAGGGCATCTACTACAATGTTGATCTGTTCGAGCAGAACAACATTGCACTGCCCACCACCTTTGACGAGTATCTGGATGTCTGCAAGAAGTTCCAAGACCTCGGCATCAAGCCGCTGGCTGCCGGTCTGAAATCTTGGGAGCCGATGCTGAAGAACTCCATGGCGTTTGTCACTGCCGAGTACCTCTCCACTGATGAGGGCAAAGACTTCGGCGGCAAATATCGCGAGGGTCAGGCTACTCTGAACGGCACTTGGAATCCGTACCTCGAAAAGTGGAGCGAGATGATCACCAGCGGTGTTTACACCACCGATATGACCGGTATCGACCACGATCAGGCTCTGGAAGAGTTCGCCACCGGCAATGCCGCTATGTTCTGCTCCGGTCCGTGGGATCTGGAAGCTATCCAGTCTAAGAACCCCGACCTCAACCTCAACATGATGCCCTTCTACGGCACCAAGGCCAGCGCTGGTTGGCTGATCGGCGGCCCCGGCTGCGGCTTCGCCGTTAACGAGAACAGCGCCAACAAGGAAGCAGCCCTCAAGGTTCTGGCTGCTATCGCTACCGAGGAAGGTCAGAAGGCCCTGTGGGAGAACAACCAGGGCGGTTCCTCCTACATGAGCGGTGTTTCCTTCGACCTGCCTGAGGTCTACTCCAGCGTTTCCACTGCCATCAACGCCGGCAATGTCTACTGCCCTTGGAACGAGTGGGGCGCTGCTGCTGGTGCCCACGAGGATTACGGCACCGAGATGCAGAAGTACCTGCTGGGTGAGGAAGACCTCTCCGCCGCGCTCTCCAATGTCGATGCTGCCGTTGCTGAGCTGCTGAGCAAGTAATCCGATCCGTAACCATGGCCTCAAACTTTCAATCGAGGGTTTGAGGCTCTTTTTTTCAAAAAATGGAGGTCAGAAATGCCTACAAAGACCCAAAAGAAGTATGTGCCCGGCTCCTTGGGCAGATATTTCGCCATGTTTGTGGCACCGGCGTTGATTGTGTATCTGGTGTTCAGCATTGTGCCGTTCCTGTTTACGATCTATTACAGCTTTACCGATTATACCGATATGAACCCCGTAAATCTGCACTTTACGGGTCTTACAAACTACATAAAAGTCCTTGGCTCCCCGCTAATGCGTACAGCCATCAAAAATTCCTTGATTTACGCCGTGGTGCTGACCGGTGCGCAGGTCGTGCTGGGTCTGCCACTGGCTGTCATCCTGAATATGAAGCTGCGCACCCGCAATCTGCTGCGCGCAACCTTCTTTTTCCCGGCGGTATTCTCCTCGCTGATTATCGGCTACCTGTGGAACTTCATCCTTTCGTCCTCCAACTACGGTCTTATCAACAACCTGCTTGCTAAGGTTGGGCTGCCGACTTTTAACTTTTTTACCTCGCAAAACGCACTTTACTCTGTCCTGCTCACGCGGATTTGGCAGTGGACTGGCTGGGCTATGGTCATCTTCCTCGCTAACCTGCAGAGCATCTCGGGCGATTTGTACGAGGCAGCTGAGATCGACGGTGCCAGCGGCTTTACCCGCTTTTTCCGTATCACGCTGCCGCTGATGTGCCCCTCGGTCAAGATCGTGGCTGTCACCGGCCTGATCGGCGGCATGAAGGCATTCGATGTCATCTACTCGATGACCAGCGGCGGCCCCGGTGATGCGACCCAGACCGTTATGATGGTTATGATGCGCAAGGGCATTTCGGATGGCTTCTACAACCAAGGTGCAGCGTTCGGCGTTGTCTTCTTCGTTGTCGTTATGATTCTGAGCGCCATTATGAACACGATTATGCAGAAATGGAGTGACTCGATTCAATGAACACACGTAAATTTGAAAGACGCAGCCTGATCATTACCGAAACATTGATGGTCTTGCTTGCCGTTCTCTGGGCTGTCCCTATTTACTATCTGATCGTCACAACGCTGAAATCTCCTGCGGAGGCTACCGCCAGCCCACTGGCGCTGCCCAGCACTATCAATCTGCAAAACTACATTGATGCATGGCAGAAGATGGAATTTCCCCGTGCCTTTGCCAACACGCTGTTTATCACGGCAATGAGCGTCTTTCTCATCGTGCTGTTCGGCAGTATGGCCGGGTATGCGCTGGCGCGCACAAGCTCCAAGCTCGGCGGTCGACTGTTCCTGTTCTTTCTGGCCGGTCTGGTCGTGCCGTTCCAGATGAACATTGTCAGCTTGTACAAGATTGTCAAGGCGCTGCACCTGATGAACAGCCCCTTCGCCGTCATTCTTGTCGATGTGGCTGTGAATATGCCGCAGGCGGTGTTCCTCTTCCGTGAATTCGTTCACTCTACGGTGCCTGTTGAACTGGAGGAGGCTGCTGAAATCGACGGCTGCGGCACGATGCAAAAGTTCTTCACCATCGTATTTCCGCTGCTCAAGCCGGTAATGGCTACCGTTATCATCATCGTTACGCTGAATGTCTGGAACGAGTTTATGACCCCGCTGCTCTTCCTGCAGAGCCGTGCCAACGATGTCATCCTGCAGGAGGTTTCCCGTAACATCGGTCAGTTCTCCACCGACTGGACTGCTATGTTCCCGATGATGATGCTGGGCGTTGCACCTTTGATGATTTTCTATCTGTTCATGCAGAAGTATATTATTGCCGGTGTTGCTGCCGGTGCTGTGAAGGGGTAATTGAAAATGAAAATCACAGATTTTGGTAAAATCATGGTAATCGTTCCCCATCAGGACGATGAGCTGCTTTTGACGGCCGGTGTGCTGTATTCGGCTGCCCATGCGGGGCTGAACCCCCATGTGGTAATGGTGACCAACGGCGACTACGGCTGCCACGACCACAGCGTAGGCTATGCGCGTCTGCGTGAAACATTGACGGGCGTGGAAATGCTGGGGGTTCCGAATGAGCAGGTGACATTCCTCGGCTATGCTGATACCGGTATGCCGCGGGCGGAGAGCTTTCTTGCGGGTTTGTATGATGAAACCGATGAGAACAATGTTCATCCCTCCCACTGCGGCACGGAGACCTACGGTCTGCCCGAAAAGCCAGATTTCCACGCGCAGCATTTCGGTAAGCCTGCGCCGTATACAAAAGCCGGCTTTGTGCAGGATCTGAAAGCCATACTCGACGAAATCGAACCGGACAGCATCATTACCACGGCACTTTGCGATACCCACGGCGACCACAGCGGGCTGTATCAGTTTATCTGTGACGAACTGCGCAGCCGCCGTGAGGACGGCAAAAAAGTTCCGACCCTCTATACTGGCCTTGTCCATTCGCCCGCAGGGGATGAGAACTGGCCGCTGCGTGACGGTGTTCGCCCGCTGACCTGCCCGGAGGGGCTGGAAAGTGCCAGCACACTGCGCTGGGAGGATCGTATCGTTCTGCCTGTTCCGCAGGAAATGCGGAACGAAGATCTGACGCAGAACCTTAAACACCGCGCCATTTCCTGCCATAAAACGGCCTTAAAACCGGATGCCGTGGATTTTCTGTATTCGTTTGTAAAGGCAGACGAGGTATTCTGGAAAGTAGACCTGTAAGGAGAATTTGCAATGGATACCAACAAGACCCCAATTTATCCCTTTGAGCCCTGGAATGTAACGGAAGATCACCTCGACCTTGCGATGAACTACCACAACGAAACGACCTTTGCACTTTCCAACGGCTATATCGGCACCCGCGGCACCCATGAAGAAGCCTACGATTTTGACGAACAGCACGGCTTGGAGGGGAACTTCCTCAATGGCCTGTATGAGCAGGAGCATGTCCGCTACGGCGAGTGGAACTTCGGTTTCCCGACCGAGAGCCAGACGATCCTGAATGTGCCGAACTGCAAGACGATTCGTCTTGTGGTGGACGGTGAGCCTATGGACATCCGTACCGGCACACTGCAAAATTACCGCCGCACACTGGATATGAAGCACGGTCAGGTCGTGCGCAGCTTTGAATGGACCTCCCCCAACGGTAAAACTGTCCGGGTGGAGAATACCCGCTTTGTCAGCCTTGCACACAAAAACCGCATGGCACAGCGCTACAGCGTTACCCCCGTGAACTTCAGCGGTACGCTGATACTGCACAGCGCACTGGACGCCGATGTGGAAAACCATACTCGTACCACAAATCCGCTGGTGGACTACGGTCCGTTTGGACGTCATCTGCTGCCCGATGCACTAACCGCCGATGACAAAACTATGACCTGCCAAAGCACTGCGGTCAACAGCAAGCTGGCGATGGCCTGCGGCTCGGTGCATCTGCTCTCGGAGGCGGCAGCTGCGACCCGCCATCAGGCAAACGATGTCAATGCATGGATCGAATACGATTTTGCTGCCGAGCAGGGTCACACGATTACACTGGAAAAGCTGACCGTCTACACCGACTCCCTCGATATGGACAAGGGCGCCATGCTCCCGTTTGTAAGTAAGGAACTGGCAGCATTTGCTGCGGACGGTTACTGCAAGGAATTCGCCGCCCACGCTGCTCAGATGGAGCATTTCTGGGAGACTGCGGATATTCGCGTGTACGGCGATGTGCCTCTGCAGCAGGGTCTGCGCTTCAACCTGTATCACATCATGCAGGCATCGGGCCGTGATGGCAGAACAGGTATGGGTGCCAAGGGCTTGTCCGGCGAAGGGTATGAAGGCCACTACTTCTGGGACACCGAAATGTATGTCCTGCCGGTCTTTGTCTATACCCAGCCGGAGCTTGCGCGCAGTCTGCTGGACTACCGCTACAGCACCTTGGATAAAGCGCGCGACCGTGCCCGTGTACTGGGGCATCCCATCGGTGCATTGTATCCTTGGCGCACCATCAACGGTGAGGAAGCATCTACCTACTTCCCGTTGGGTACGGCGCAGTACCACATCAATGCGGACGTGGCCTATGCGTTCCAGCTCTATGTTGCTGTCACCAACGATATTGACTACCTTGCCGACAAAGCAGCCGAGGTTCTGTGCGAAACAGCCCGCGTCTGGGCGGATGTGGGCTGCTTTGCCGAGTGCCGCGGCGGCAAATACTGCATCTGCTCCGTGACCGGTCCCGATGAGTATAATGCCATTGTGGACAATAACTTCTATACGAACCTGATGGCGCAGCAGAACCTGTATGCCGCCGTCAAAGCGCTGAAAACACTGAAAGAACAGCGCCCCGATGCTTACCAAAAGCTGATCAAAAAAATTCAGCTCGATCCGGACGAGCCTGCCCTGTGGAAAAAGACTGCCGATGCTATGTATTTTGCTTATGATGAAAAGCGGCAGGTCTATTTGCAGGACGATGGCTTTATGCTACGCAAGCCGTGGGACGATTCCCGTATTCCGCCGGAAAAGCGGCACCTTCTGTACGAAAACTATCACCCGCTGTTCATCTACCGCCAGCGAATGAGCAAGCAGGCCGATGCCATCATGGGTATGATGCTGTACAGTGCGCTGTTTACCGATGAGGAACTGCTGCGCAATTACGACTTCTATCAGACCGTAACGCTGCATCATTCTTCGCTTTCCACCTGCATCTTCGGTATTCTGGCAAGCCGCATCGGACGCCACGAGGACGCCTACACCTATTTTGCCCAGTCTGCCCGCATGGATCTGGATGATTACCATGACAACTTCTACGCCGGTATCCATGCCGCCAATATGGCCGGCACCTGGCAGAGCATTGTGTTTGGCTTTGCTGGTCTGCGTCTTGTAAACGGCGTGCCGGAGTTCAAATTCTATATTCCCGAAGCATGGAACGGCTATCACTTCACAGTGAAAATCAAAGAGTCCGTACTGGCAGTGGATGTGCTGCCGGACGGCTGGACCATCACGCTGCAAAGCGGCGATGCTGTCAACTTCCTTGTCGAGGGCAAGCCTTACGAACTGACCGAGAAAGGAGCCTCCTGCCATGAAACACTATAAAGCGATCTTTTTTGATTGGGACGGCACAGCGGTTCTCTCCCGCAAAGCGCCTGTCGAGGATGCCGTCAACGCAATGCGCCCGCTGCTGGATAAAGGGGTAAAGCTCTGCATCGTCAGCGGTACGACCTACGAGAACATTGCAGGCGGAAAGCTGCACAGCTATTTTACGCCGAAGCAGCTGGAAAACCTGTATCTCGGTCTGGGGCGCGGCGCGTTCGACTATGGGTATGATGCTACAGGGCAGCCGACCATCCTTGTTGATCGTGTGCCGGATGCCAAGGGCATCCTTGCCGTACATGATGCCTGCTACCGCATCCACCGTGAATTGCTGGAGAAGTACGGCATGAACACCGATATTGTTTTCAGCCGCCCGAATTACTGCAAGATCGACCTGATGCCCGCCAATAACCGCGGCGAGAATCTGTTTTTGCAGGAGGGCGAGGCTGCCCGCCTGCAGCACATCTTGCAGCAGCACGGCATTGACAGCATTGAAACGGTCATTGCGATGGCAGAATCCTTCGGTACGCCGGAAAAGCCGCTGCGCGCTACAACCGATGCAAAATATCTGGAAGTCGGCCCCACCGGCAAAAGTGACAACGTGGACGCATTGTTTGCGCGTTTTGGCTTTGCTGCCGAGGATTGCTGCTTCTGGGGCGATGAGTTTATCGGCGTCACGGATTCCATCTTCGGCAGTGATGCCGGTATGCTGACCCAAACGACCCAAAACGGCGATTTCTACGATGTCTCCGACTTGAAGGGCGTAAGACCCGAACAGGTAAAGAAACTTGGCGGAGGCATCCAAACCTTCTTAACTTTTCTGCGTGAGCAGTAACCGATAAGAAATAAGACCTCGATGACAGTGATATACAAAAACAGCAGATATTCCTTGGTTGGATAGAAGAAAAGTAAATTTGCTTTTGGCCCGACAAGTTTTTGGCTTGCCGGGCTTTTTCTTTCGGGTAGGATTATTTATTTGAAAGGCGTATTGTATGGTAAAAGTGATTGACGTCCCGGTAAGCGGAGCCATGCCGTATTAATGTATCCTAAAACTTCTTTTCCGTTTGGCAAAGTTGCTATCAAAAACATATTTATGTCCAAATCTGTAGACCAACACATCCACGCCTAGCATATCGGGACACCGGATGTTTGTTGGAAACTGCTCCTTTTCTTCTTGATGATTGTTGTATGAATTTTTTCCACTATATCCTTGCCTTCGAGCGATTTCGACACAAATAGAAACTATAATTCATACTAGATTCACCAATTAAAAAACAAGGAGTGGTCTTTTATGGAAAAGAAATTCGTATTGTCGTTATCGCAATCCTATCGGCAGGATCTTCTCGATGCCACACAGAAGGCTGAACAGGGGATGCTGTCGCCCTCGCAGCAGGCATACTGCTTTGAGGAAATCGAGGACACCAAGGGTACTGTATTGTACCCTGCGGATGGGGACGAGCTGTTTTGCCAGTTGCGTACTGCGTTGGGCGAAAAAACGCAAATTTCCGAGCGCCAGCGCGCAGAAACCGAGCTGCGCAAGTTGGGGGTGGAACTCTTATTCCATACCTATATGGACAGGTTCACCTTCGCTGAAATCACCCATAACACCGCAACCGAGAAATATGATGCCATTATCTACCTTGATGAGTGTGTCACCAACGAGGAAAAGTGCGCCAACGCCGCAGCGATGCGCAGGGCGTTTGATGCGTGGTTGAAAGAAAGCGGTTATACGGCAGACCCCGCGGCCTTAACCGAGGTGCCCGATCCGTGCGAGGGGCGCTTTGATACATTAGCCGGGGCGATTGCGCATATCGACCACATTTTACGCTTTCCCGACCTACTTCTAATCTGAAACACTGCGCCTGAAAAAACTTTTTTCAAAATTCATTATTTAATCGTCTATATATCTGTAATCCCGTGAAAACTGATACACCAATGCTGAACGCTCTGCCGCGATTTATATTACAATATTTACATATTATAGTATAAATGGGAAAGGGTGTATCTGCTTGCTACAGGTAGCCGAATATGAGAATTTTGTCCGTAAGCGCATCACGCAGCTGCGCCATCGCCTTCATGTTTCTGAACATAAAATGAGCCTTGACCTTGGCAAAAGCGGCAGCTATATGCGCAGTATTT
>ERZ773107.1012-NODE-1012-length-27708-cov-3.700539_pt1 | contig 27708 bp, 16 predicted proteins | sample MGYA00580571_ERZ773107 | MGnify/ENA primary metagenome ERZ773107 (study PRJEB29015, sample SAMEA2737843) | human gut metagenome | biome: human gut; feature: human-associated habitat; material: faeces | place: China | collected 2012 ... | reverse complement strand
GTGACGATTTTTGACGTTGCCAAGGCTTCGGGAGTCCACAATAGTGACGGCTTTGGCGGCCGATACGATCACATCGCCGATCATCGGTTCGACGCGAGCTTCCACCGGCCCATACACGCCTTCATCCATTGCCTGCGAGCGCGTGCGCACCTGCGCACGGTCCTCCAGCACGCTGCGCCATCGTGTGGCGATGTCTTCTGGATTCTCGCCTTGTTCCGCGTAGAGCATGACGCAACGCGGTTCACCGCCGACATGGGCGACGCCCTGCATGAGCCGCTGATCCTGTGCAATGTCAATCACGGATTCGGGATCAGTGGTGATCATACCGTGGTCCGCCACAATCACAATCAATGTGCCTTTGGGCACGCTACGGCGAAGAAGGCCGAGTTGCCCGTCGACGCGCTCGTACGTGCCGATCCATTTGTCGGAATCCCAACCGTAATTGTGCCCGATCTTATCGGTGTCCCTCAGATACAAATATGTCAGACCGGGCGTTTTTGCCGCTTGCGCCGCGGCTGCAATCCGTTTTCGCGGATCATCGTTGGAAATGTAGTCGCTGCCCCGTAGCGCCGCCTGCGTCAACGCGGAAAAGGCGAATTTCGGCAGTCCAGAACTGGTCACTCGAACATCCTGCGCGCTCAGCCGTTCGAACATGGTCGGTTGTTGCTGCAATTCAAGCGGAGGAATTGCGTTTTTGAAGGAAATCAGCTGGCATATTTCATCGGTTTTCGGATTGAGCTGCGTGTAGCCGGTCATACCGGTCATACCGGGGCATGTTCCCGTACCGAAGGTAGACATGGCTGCGACGGTGGTGCTTGGCATGCATGTTGCGATGGGACGTTGATTGGCGGTGTCGTTCATCAGCGCACGCAAGTAGGGGGCATGTCCCAGCCTCATGTTGAGATTCCAGTAGCCGAGACCGTCCACGAGCGCCACAACCACGGAAGTCGCATCGGGAATGCCGAGCGCTCCCTGCAAACGCTTCGGATCAGGATGGACTGCCGTTGGCATGGGGTATCCGATGGCGTTGGAAACAGCAGGAAGTACCGATGACAGGTGCAACGCTCCCCCACGGGTTCCTTCAGATGACACGTCATCGCCGTAGCATGCCGGTTCGGTCATGGTGAGCAGCTCTTCGACGCTTGGCACTTCAACACTCATAATTCCCATTCAAGCACCGCGGCGGTACCGGCTGGTAGCATTGCTAGGTTGATTACCATTACTTTTCCGTGAGGAGATTCACCGCATGGTGTCGCACCGCAAACCGGCAAAACCAGCCTTTGACCCGCGTACGGTCAAAGAGAACATCGTCGAAACACCGTTGAATGAGGAGATGAGCAAGTCGTTCCTCGAATACGCGTATTCGGTGATCTATGCCCGCGCGTTGCCCGATGCCAGAGATGGTCTGAAGCCGGTGCAACGCCGCATCATCTATCAGATGGGCCAGATGAATCTCAATCCTGATCGTCCGTATATGAAATCGGCCCGTGTGGTCGGCGAGGTTATGGGCAAGTTGCACCCGCATGGCGACTCCGCCATCTATGAGGCGATGGTTCGTCTTGCGCAGCCGTTTGCGATGCGATTGCCGTTGGTGGATGGCCATGGTAACTTCGGTTCCCTTGACGACGGTCCTGCGGCCTCCCGTTACACTGAGGCGCGTATGGCCCAGGCAGCGCTTGGCATGAATGCCAATATCGGTGAGAATACCGTTGATTTCACGCCGAATTACGATAACAAGCTGCAGGAGCCGACTGTTTTGCCCGCTGCGATTCCGAATCTGCTGGTCAATGGCGGTTCCGGTATTGCCGTCGGCATGGCCACGAATATGGCGACGCATAATCTGGGCGAGGTGGTTGCCGCGGCCAAGCATCTGATGCATCATCCTGATGCCACGTTGGAAGAGCTTATGCGCTATGTTCCAGGTCCGGACTGGCCAAGTGGCGGCGTGATCGTTGGGCGTAACGGCATTCGTGAGGCGTATGAGACCGGACGTGGCGCGTTGACCACGCGTTCAGTGACGCATATCGAAAATGTGACGGCCCGTAAGAAAGCCATCGTCGTGACGGAACTGCCGTTCATGGTGGGGCCCGAACGAGTGCTGGAACGTATTTCCGAGGGCGTGAAGAATCGCAAGCTGGAAGGTATTTCCGGGGCGATCGACTTGACGGATCGTCATAACGGCACTCGTCTTGTCATTGAAATCAAAACCGGTTTCGATCCGAACGCCGTGCTTGCGCAACTGCTCAAGCACACGCCGTTGCAAGACAATTTCACTATCAACAATGTGGCGTTGGTCAACGGCCGCCCGCACACCATGGGTTTGAAGGAAATGCTTCAGGTGTGGGTGGACCATCGTCGTGTGGTGATTCGCCGTCGTAGCGAATTCCGTAAGAAGAAGGCGTTGGAGCGTCTGCATTTGGTCGAAGGCCTTCTGCTTGCGATGGTCGACATTGACGAAGTGATTCAGGTGATTCGTTCGTCTGACGATGCTGATGCCGCGAAGACGAAGCTGATTGCCGTATTCGATTTGGATGAGATTCAGGCACAGTACATTCTTGACTTGCGTCTGCGTCGTCTGACGAAAATGAGCCGCATCGAGCTTGAGTCGGAACGTGACGATTTGAAGCAACGTATCGAAGAGTTGGATCGTATTCTCGCTTCCGCCGAAGCGCTCGACAATGTGGTGATCTCCGAAATGGATGAGGCCGTCGCCACGTATGGCACGCCTCGTCGAACCGTATTGCTGGATGAGGATGCCGATGGTAAGCTTGTGCCTGTTGTGGCGCATGGTGATGATGGCGTGTCCGCTTCGGCTATGGCCGCAGCCCGTGCCGCCGCAACGGTCTCTTCCGCAGCAGCTGATGTTGCCGCAGCCGCTAAGGCAGCGACGAAGGCCGGTGAAGACAATGCGGCCGCTGTGGCATTGCAGATTGACGACGAACCATGTGCGGTGATGCTGTCGGCCACGGGTTTGATCGCGCGAACCTCCGAAGATGCGTTGGAACGTTGGGAGAATCGTTCTTCTGCCGACAAACGTGTGAAGGATGATCAGATTATTTCGATCTTCCGCACGACCACGCGTTCCTCATATGGTTTGATCACATCTGCCGGCCGTCTGATTGTGGCGCATGTCGTGGAATTGCCAGTTGTGTCTGCGGATGGGCCGCTCCACGTGACTGGCGGCGTTCGCGCCGAAGAGTTGATCGGCATGACGGAAAACACCGATCCAATTCGTGGTGAACGCGTGATTGCTGCGATTGCCATGCCAACTGCCGATGATTCCGGTGATCATGCCGCAGAACCTGCTCCTCTTGCATTGGGTACGCGCAATGGCGTGATCAAGCGTTGGAATCGTGAGTCGCCCACCACGATGGATTCATGGAGCATCATCGATTTGAAGGATGACGATGAAGTGCTGGCTGCCGCTGAAGCGCGTGACGAGGATCGACTGGTGTTTGTATCCACCGACTCCTCCCTGCTGACGTTCGAGGCGAAGAACGTACGCCCGCAGGGACGCACTGCCGGAGGCATGGCAGGCATTCGCCTGGCTGAAGGCTGCTCAGCGGCTGCGTTCGCGGTAGTTCCCGCCAGCAAGGTGGCGTGGAATTATGAAGAAGGCGAGAATGGCCTGTTCTCCGCGTCTGGAGCTGTGGTGTTGACGGTTGCGGGCGATTCCGAAGCACTGCCGGGCACGGAGAATGGTTCTGCGAAGGTAACCCCGTTGGAAATGTATCCGACGAAGGGTCGCGGTACCGGTGGCGTGCGTTCGCAGCGTTTCCTTAAGGGGCAGGATACGTTGATCCTCGCCTTCGTGGGCACATATCCGGTACATGCTTCCACGGAGGGCGGTGCCGGTGTGGAATTGCCGAAGCCGGATATGCGTCGTGACGGTTCTGGTACGGAACTTTCCGCGCCAATCGCCATCGTCGGCTGACCCATTGCAATGTGACGTGCCCGCGTTTTACGAAGTTTGGAATCGTTTAGGATTCCGTTCGTAGGACGCGGGCATTGTTGTTCCTGCGTTTTCGTCCGCGCTGTCACTATGCATTAGCGATGATGATCTTTTTCAACAGTAAAGTTTCATGCCTTGCGGACTATCGACGAAACCTGCGGCGTAAAGGATTTGCCGGTATTCATTGCGTGCTTTCAATGATGTTCCGTTCATTTCGCTGAAGCTGATGCTGCCGCTGGGTTGGCGCTGCAATACGTAGGCAAGTTCGGCGCATGACGGTCTTAATATTGTTTCGTCTGCGGTGAAGCTGACAATTTTATGGCTTTTTGGTACGGAGAACAGTACCGGTTCGCCTTGTTTGAGCACAATGATGGAACCGGATCTGCGTGCTGGTTTGAGGTAATCCTGTTCTGGCCAGGCGATTGCGGAACCAGTGAGATTGGCGGGATCGATCACGTCGAGCGCAACGCAGGATTGACTGTGCCATTGCGTGTCGCTGCGCAGCGCGTCGACGGTGTCTCGTTCCGCGAATTGTGCCGCGCCAAAACCTTTCACGAACATGCCTCGGACCAGTGTGCCATGTTCTTCCATTCGTTTGAGTACCGGATAGAGCGCTGAAAATCCTCCGGCAATCCGTTCCTTGTCAACCAAAGGAGCGGCAATCACGCCGTATCGGTCCAGTAATGAGTCGATGAGCGCCAGCTCACGCTCCTCTACACTTGCCGTATGCGCCATGCCAATGCCGGTATCGCTGTTTTCGAGCATGCCCGGCTCGATAACACCGTCTAGTGGTTTGTTTGGCATAACGGTTCGCCCGTCGCCACAAGATACTGCGGACCATAATCCACTCAGCGCCAATGGTGTTGGAGGACGCATGGTGACGCGTCTACGCGCGGCACGACGGGGTGCGCGAACGGTTTTGCCTCCGTGCAGAAGCGCTCGTACTGGTGCGAACGAACTGTTCGTCATTTTCCCCTGCCATACCAGTGACCATAAGGCTTCTTCGAACTGCCGCTCGCCCCATGCCGGAAAGATGATTTCGCCCGTTTCGGGGTTCACCTGCGCTTCGGCATGCTCAAGCCAGATGGTTTTTGTCACGGCTGAAAGCAGTTGAATAGGAAATGCTCCGCCACCGCTTAACGCCGTTAACACGGCATCCGGCATGGGCAACGTTTCATTATCGTTCAGCTTATCCACCGCCGATTCAGGCTGGTTGAGCAGCAAGGAACCTGCTGGATAGAAGGCGATCTCACCAGCTTCTTTGGCGTTGGATCCACTTGCTTTCGAACCGACCCACACCACATCCGACGATGAGATGAGTTCGTCGAGCATACTAGGCTGATAGTCACGCACACGTGCCGGGAATACCTTGGACTCCCATACCGAAGCGTTCAGGAACACGCCTTCCAACTGCTCGATGACACGCATCAGACCATCAACGCCTTCGTAGCGTTCACCTCCAACAGGGCCAACGCCCTGACGATTAAGCAGAAACGCCTGATAGACGCTCGGATCGACCGGTTTGACGGCCTTTCTGGCCTTGGCAAGAGACAATGCTCGAATACGCCGGAAAACATCCTTGTGGAGCCATTGCTGAATATCGTTCTTTTCGGAAGTCTCACCTGAATCAGTGAATCTTCCCTTGATGAGTTCTCCTCGGGCATCCAGTTCATCAAGCGCATGCACCGCCTGAGCCGCGTCAATGCCCAGTTCGGCAATCATCTTGTCAGCGGTGAATGGTCCATGCGTTTTGGCGTATCTTGTTACGCGCCCGCTGATATCTTCTTCGGCGAGATCATTCCAGAATGTTCGCCCAGCAAGCTCGCCCTCCACTTGTGTAATAGCTTCGGCGTCCAACAACGATGCCATATCCGTGCTTCCTAGAAGCCGTTCGAGCACTTCCAGATCCATGGACAGCAACTGCGTGCTTCGTTCGGCTTGGGGCACGTCATACTGGTACATCACCGATCCAACGAAGCCGAACAGCATGTTCTGCGCAAACGGAGAAGGTGTTTCAGTAGTTGCCTCCGATAAAAGTATTGTTCCCGCATGCAGGCCTGTCATAATCGTGCGTAATGCCGGCAAATCATATACGTCCTGCAGGCATTCGCGCGCAGTTTCCAACAAGAGGGGGAAGTTCTTGCAAGTACGAGCCGCATTCAACAGTTGCGCGGCCTTCAACCGCTGCTGCCAGAGAGGCACACGCTTACCGGGACGTGTGCGCGGCAGAAACAGTGATCTGGCCGCACATTCGCGGAATCGAGCCATGTAAAGCACGCTTTCGCCAACTTGCGTCTCAACAGTGCGTTGCAATTCGTCCACGTCGAATAGCAACAGCTCACGTGTAGGCAAATCGCCATAACCGTCCGGCAATCGTAAAACAATGCCATCGTCGACCGCGTACACTTGACCGTCGAAACCAAACCGCTGTTTGATTCGAGTGGTGATGGCTAACGCCCAAGGCTCATGCACGCGCCTACCATATGGTGAATGGATGATGATGCGCCAATCTCCGCCTTCATCCCGGCAACGCTCCACCACGAGATCACGATCCGAAGGAATCGTACCGGTCGCTTCACATTGCTCGTCAAGCAGTTTGGCAAGATTGCTTATGGCATTATGGTCGAGACCATCTCGCTCCAAACGTTGCGCGGTCTCACGGTTGAACTGTGCTTCCAATACAGTCTGAGCCGTATTCTGATCACCATTCTTTGCTGGTTCACGCCTATGCAATCCTTGGCTGAGCTCACGCGTCAAACGCCCTTGCGCCAATCCGAAACCATAATCACGCCCATCCTGATCCCCATGCCAAAATGGCAAGCGCGCGGTGCGCCCGGGAGCAGGAACCACCACTACCCTATCTCGTGTGATCTCCTGAATCTGCCAGGTGGAAGTCCCCAAAGTGATGACATCTCCCACGCGGGATTCGTATACCATTTCCTCATCAAGCTCGCCCACTCGCCGAGGACCTGGACCAGAGCCCTCTTCTGGAAGCACCACCGCGTACATGCCACGGTCGGGTATGGTGCCGCCACTGGTCACCGCCAAGCGTTGCGCTCCTGGACGTGCGGAAATCAGCTTTGCCTCTTCGTTGTATTGCAGCGGTGGACGGAATGCGGAAAAGCTCTCACTGTTGTAGGCGCCCGTCATCATGCCGATGACAGCGTCGAACATAGACCGGTCGAGATTTTGGAAAGGTGCGGAACGACGCACAAGCTCGTACCAATCGTTCGTGGAAAGATCTTCCATGGCCGCGGCTGCGACGGTCTGCTGTGCGAGCACGTCCAGAGGGTTGCGGGGCATATGCAATGGTTCTATAGCCCCTTCCCTCATGCATTCCATGCTGGTTGTTACGCCAATAATCTGTTGGCGGGTTATGGGGAAGAACAACGCGTGCGAGACTCCGCCGACATTGTGGTCGGCACGGCCCACTCGCTGCAATCCCGATGCGATCGACAATGGGGCGGCCACCTGAACCACGAGATCCACCGAACCCATATCGATGCCGAGTTCCAGGCTGGAAGTGGCCACCACGCAACGTAATTCGCCGCGTTTTAACTGTTCTTCGATCTGTTTACGTCTATCTTTTGACACGGACCCGTGATGAGCCATGGCAATCGCATCAATGTCTTCATGCGATTCAACCAGCATGGTGGTGGATCCCACCACCGAGTCATAGTGCCCGGCAAATTGCTCGCGGCCCTCCGGTGAGCCCAAGTCACGGTGCTCACTCAGATCAGTTGCCACCGTGCCCTGTTTCGACTCCGCATACATGTCGTTGAGCCGTGCGGTGAGCTTCTCCGCCAGTCCACGCGAGTTGACAAATATCAATGTGGTTCGGTGCCGCAACACCTCGTCGAGAATGGACCGTTCAATGACCGGCCATACCGAACCGCCTGTAGCGCTGGTGTCGAGCATATTGCGCAATGGTTCCACGGCTTTTAAATCCATGGCCGGAACAGCGCCGGGGTTCACCACCGTTACCGGTTGCGAACCACCGAGAAACCGTGCTACTTCCTCAACGGGATTAACGGTTGCCGAAAGCCCTATGCGTTGCACTGGATGCCCAATCAACTTATCAAGGCGTTCGAGGCTGACAGCGAGGTGCGCGCCGCGTTTTGTACCTGCGACCGCATGAATCTCGTCGACGATCACCGTCTCCACGCTCGTCAATATGCTGTTCGCCTTGGAGGTGAGCAGCAGGAATAGTGATTCCGGCGTGGTGACGAGAATATCCGGCGGATGGCTGACGATTCTTCGACGTTGTTCAGGTGTGGAGTCGCCGCTGCGCATGGCCACTTCGACATCGGGGATGGGCAGCTCCATCGCCTCATACTGCTGGGAAATTCCCTGCAATGGCAGTTCAAGGTTCTTCGCCACATCAGCGCCAAGCGCCTTCAGAGGCGAAATGTATAGCACTTTGACGCCACGCTTCGTTTTCTTGCGGGAGCCTTTCCCTGCAGCTTTTTGTTCCGCATGGCTCTTGGCTGCCGCGATTTCGCCATGAACATCCACTCCTGCGGAACGCGTCCCGCCCGCCATAAGCCGGTCAAGAGCCGAAAGGAACGCACAAAGGGTTTTACCCGACCCTGTGGGCGCCACAACGAGCACGTTCTCGCCGGAATGGATGGCCGGCCACACCTGCTGCTGGACTTCAGTGGGCCGACTGAACGCATGTTTGAACCATGCCTTGGTCGGCTCTGAAAACAGGTTCAAACATTCGTACATACGTTCGACGATCGCATTACCGCAAGACGTTATTCATCTTCGTCGGCAACCCATTCGAGCACATCTCCCGGTTGACAACATAACGTCTCGCATATGGTATCAAGCGTGGAAAACCGTATCGCCTTGGCCCGCCCGTTCTTCAACACCGAAACATTGACCGGCGTTATGCCTATAGCCTCCGCCAGCTCATTGACACTCATCTTCCTTTTGGCGAGCATCACATCAAGGTTCACACGAATGGCCATATCAGATCACCGCCGCCAGTTCATCACGCTGTTCGATGGCCTGCATCAACAGCGAGCGCATCACCACCATCAACAGTTCGAACGCCGCGATCAGTAGAAGCGCCGCCACTCCGACCGCCAGCACGACGTATGGAAACATTTGCCCGTCAACCCCCATCGCAGCCATCAGAAAGCGTGAAGGCGACAACCAGATTTGACCGACCATCACGGCGAGCACCAGCATGCCTTCAATCCCCGCATATACGAGAATGTGATTCACCCAACGCATGGCCTTGCCGGAAAAGACATCACGTTTTTCAACCAAGGTCAGCAATCTCCACAGCGGCACCAACGCGAACTCGAAGCAAGCGACAATCAGCACTGCGGCAACCGCATACAGCCAATGCATCGAGTCAGCGTCGGCATACTTGGAAGCAACGCCAGCGGATGCCGCAATCGCACTGAACTGCAGTCCGAGGCAGCATATTGCAATTATCACAATCAGCACACGCAATACGCCAATCACCATGGAACGTTTCGCTGCGGAATTCGGCATGATATCCGTCTCCTTCAATCCAATAAACCTGAATATCGATAATAATCTATCGATATTCGATATGCAAATCTTGTGAAAGTATGTTAATCGATATTTTTCTATCGTTTTTCGATATGTACGATGACGTCCAACATATCTCAGAAAGGAATCATTATCATGCCGGAACCAGCCAACACTTCCCCATCGCAGACTTCGCAATCCCAACAATCATCGCCATTACCAGAAGCACAAGAAACCCAAGAAACACCAAAAACACAAGGGAGCCAGCCAACACATGAACCATCCGCGCATCAGGAGGAACAACCTTTGGCGAAACCCAAAATCACGCGGGAAGAAATAGCGCAACGCCCCCTCAACAAACGCGCGGTCATCACCATTGGCGCTGCATTTCTCATCACTTTCGCATTCGACCGTCTGATCTGCAGCATACCTCCGACATGGCTTATCGGATATGAACTGCCGGTTTTCTGGATCATCTGTGCTCTTACCGTAACCGCGCTGCACTGGAAAACCGCACGAAAACAAGTTCTTGTTTGGCTTGTTTTGGGAAGCATCGTCGCCATTGGCGTGTGGAATACACTCGCTCAGTCGACCTGGTGCTATTCGAGAAATGACGAGTACGCGCTCACCACGCAATTCGTTCAACCGGCGTTGCTTATGCTGCACTGTCAGCTGGTCAACGGGCGTTACGATGTTCGCCGTCCACTTCAGGTTGCCTGGAATTGGCTTACCGGCTGGTTGCAGCAGCCGTTTATTCACATTCGCGATTTTGCGGAACCGTTTTCCGTCATATTCGCAAGATTTGCAGTCGCGTCGAAGCAACGTTCGAAAGTGCGCGAAATCGGCATTGCGCTACTGATTTCCACTCCATTGCTGCTGACGATCGTACCATTGCTCATCGGAGCCGATCAAATAGTTCAATATGAAGTGCTGAACGTTTTCAGTGATTTCAACCCGATGACGATCACTCTGCACATCATGTTCATCGTGTTGCCGTGGCCTTTGCTGTTCTCACTGCTTATTGGACTCGACGATGAACCCACTTCCACGCCTCCGGAGCAACGATTCTCCCTCAGCTCGGTAACTGCGTTCGTGGTATTGGCCGTGACTTTGACTGTGTACATGCTGTTTTGCATCGTACAGATCCGATTCCTGTTCGCAGGATTGTTCACCGATGGTTCGATCGCACTGCCAGACGGATTGACCTATAGCGAATACGCACGCGGCGGATTCTTTCAACTGCTGGCAGTCACGGCCATTAATGTGACGCTATTTGGTTTGACGATCGCACTCGCGCCACGTACGCGCATGCTCAACGCGGCACTGGTAGCATTGCTGGCGTTAACCGCCGTCATTCTAGCTTCGGCGGCGCTTCGGTTAGGACTGTACATCAACGCATACGGTTTGACTTGGCTGCGGTACCTTTCGGCGTCATTTATCGCCCTGCTTGCGATCGCGATTCTGCTATGCCTTATTCGCCTGAAAATACGACAACTGCCATTGGCTGCAACCATGACCGCACTGCTTATCGTATGGTACGTGGCGCTCGGCTTCAGCAACCCGAACCATATATGCGAAATCTACAATGCGGCTCATGGTATCGCAATGGCAATGGCGACAACACCGTATCAGTCGATGGTCTGACCAGCGCACTTTTTACGCAGGCTCTCGTGCATGATCACCATCAGCACCAGGAAAGCCAACATGTACAGAGGGAACCACAGCACACTGATATGCTGTGCGATCAAGCCGAATACCGGCGGCATGCACATCGAGCCGACGTATGCGCATGCCATTTGCATGCCGACGATCGCCTGCGATTTGTCTTCGCCGAAATATGCCGGCGTGGAATGAATGACGCACGGGTAGATCGGTGCGCAGCCAAGACCGACAATCATCAGTCCCATAATGGTGCCGATATTGCGAGGCAGCGGCAGCAACATGATGACGATACCGGTCAGCACCAGCGCCTGCCCCAGGCGAATCATGGCCGGATCATTAAACTTCATGGTCAGAAAACCACTCGCCAAGCGACCCACGGTGATGCCGATGCAGAACAGGCTGGCCCACATAGCCGCCGTGGTCTTATCGATGCCCTTGCCAAGCGCCATGTAGCTACTAGCCCACAGCATGGCCGTCTGCTCCAATGCGCAATAGCAGAAGAACATCACCAGGATTTCTTTGGCGCCACGAATGGCGAGCACACCTCGCACACCAAGCGGTTTGCGAGTTTCATCATTGGCCGTTCCGTCGGATTCGCCGGAAACTTCGCCCGTCTTTACCTCGGAACGCTTCTTCCACAGTGGCAGACTGAAAATAAGAATGGCGGTGAGCACAACCTGCAGTATGGAGATATAACGGTAGCCCCACGACCATCCTTGGCCGGCACCCAAGGCGAATCCCATGATGTATGGGCCAGTCAACGCGCCAATGCCCCACATGGCGTGAAGCCAGCTCATGTGACGGCTCTCGTAGTGGATCGCCACATAGTTGTTGAGGGCCGCGTCAACGCCGCCCGCACCCAAGCCGTACGGAATGGCAAGCAGAATCAGCACCCAATAGTTAGGAGCAACGGAAAAGCCGAACAATGCCAACGCCGTCAACGCCACGGAAACCGCAGTGACCTTGCCCGCACCAAAACGCAAGGTCATACGATCGGAAAGCAACGCGGAAACAATGGTGCCAGCGGAAATCGTCATGGAAATGCCGCCAGCCCACGAAATGGGAGCACCCAAATCGACACTCATCGTCGGCCATGCGGCACCCAGTACCGCATCCGGCAGGCCAAGGCTGATGAACGCCACATAAATCACCGCAAGCAAAAGATTAACCACGCCCTACTCCTTCTTGATCGGTAGCCGCAGAAGACAATATCCGCCATTATTGTAAGCACATATAGCTACCAATCGGTAACTACTTGATTGCACTATCTACCGTAGAATCTTCAACCTTTACCACACGGGATCGCATACCATCTTCACTAAAAAATACCCTCCGAAACGTCTTGACGTAGCGGAAGGCGAGCTGACGACAACCTCGATCAGGTATCGATCTTCGAACGGTCGAAATCGTCGGCATTCTCAACGATGAACGCTTTACGCGGCGGCACGTCATCGCCCATCAGCAGACTGAAAATCTGACTGGCCTGTTCGGCGTCTTCCATACGGATACGACGCAGCATACGTGTGCGTGGATCCATAGTGGTGTCGGCCAGCTGGTCGGCGTCCATTTCACCCAGACCCTTATAGCGCTGAATGTCCTCGTTATAGCTGATGTGCTTCTTATCAAGATCAGCCAATTTGCCGACCAGCTCATCGTCGGAATACGTGTAGATATACTCCCCCTTGTGAGCTCCGGTCAAGGCGATGCGGTGCAGCGGAGGCACGGCCGCATACACGTGACCGTACTCGATGAGCGGCCGCATGTAACGGTAGAACAAGGTGAGCAGCAGAATGCGGATGTGCGCGCCATCGACATCTGCATCGGTCATCATAATGACCTTGTTGTAACGTGCTTGCTCGATGTCGAAGCTCGCTCCGGAGCCAGCGCCGACCACCTGAATGATCGCCGCGCATTCCTTGTTCGACAGCATCTGCGACAACGACGCCTTCTGCACGTTGAGAATTTTACCTCGAATCGGCAGCAACGCCTGGAAACCGGAATTACGCGCGGCTTTGGCGGTGCCAAGTGCGGAATCGCCCTCCACGATGAACAGTTCGGCCACATCGTCATTGCCTGGCTGGCAATCAGACAGTTTCGGTGGCATGGATGCCGATTCGAGCGCGTTCTTGCGTCGCGTCACCTCTTTGGTCTTACGTGCTTGGATGCGGGCGTGCATTTCGCCGACGATCTTTTCAAGCACGCGGCCGGACTGTTCCTTATAGCCACGTTTGGAGCCGGTGATCATCTCGCCGAACTGCCTGTCGGTCATTTTGCTGACGATCGGCTTGACCTGCGCGGTGCCGAGCACATCCTTGGTCTGACCTTGGAACTGTGGTTCGGCGATACGCACAGTGACGACGGCAACCAGACCTGCCAGAATATCGTCACGTTCGACTTTCATGTTGGAATCTTTGAGATTCACTTTGAGCTTACGTGCATTGTCTTCGATGGCTTTGCGAATCTGCTTGGTCAGGCCCAACAGATAGCCATCCACATGGGTTCCACCGCCCGGGGTTTCCACCACATTGACGAAGCTGCGCATGGTGGTGTCGTATCCGTTGGTCCACCGCATGGCGATATCGACGGCACAACTTCTCGTAACCTTCTGCGCGTGCAGTTCACCGCCATCGCCAACGGCTTGGGTTTCCTCAACATAGGTGTCTTCGCCAGTGATACGCCAAATAGCGGAAACCGCTTCGCCTTTGGACAGGTAATCCACGAAATCCTTCACACCGCCGGTATGGCAGAATTCCTCGATACGGGAGTGGGTATACTTCGATCCCTGAGGTTGTGCCGCAACATCGGCTTCCTCGATCTGCTCCGCAGCTTCCTCGTGCCCGGCAGCGTCATGTTCAGATTCATCGCTTTCGGCAATTTCCTGCGGTTCATCACCTGCAGCATTTGCAATATCGTCGACTTCCAGCATTTCGTCGACTGATTCATCGCCGGTTTCCGGAATATTCTCATCGATAACAGTGATTTTCAAACCCGGCACCAGGAAGCTGGTCTGCCTGACGCGATCAATCAGCTGCTCGTAGCTGAATTCCGCGGTGTCGTTGAAAATCTCCGGATCAGCCCAATAACGAATGCGAGTTCCCGTGGTCTTCGGACTGACCTTGCCAATGATTTCAAGCTCAGTCGGACGGTTTTTACGCGTGCGTTTGAATGGCGCATCCGGAGATGGGTGCTCCGGATCAGCATCGGTATACACACCAGGATGACCCTGATGGAATGACATATGATGCGTCTTGCCGTCACGATCCACTTCCACGTCAAGACGGGAGCTCAACGCGTTCACCACTGACGAGCCCACGCCATGCAAACCGCCCGAGGCTCCGTACGAAGAGTTACCGAATTTCGCGCCGGCATGCAATTTGGTCAACACCACTTCCACACCGGTAAGTTTGGTTTTCGGCTCGATGTCAACAGGGATACCGCGGCCGTTATCGGCCACTTCCACGGAACCGTCGCTGTGCAACGTCACAACGATATGATTGCAGACTCCCGCAAGAGCCTCATCGACGGAATTATCGATGATCTCCCACAGGCAGTGCATCAGACCTTGGCTATCGGTGGTGCCGATATACATGCCCGGGCGCTTGCGCACCGCGTCAAGACCTTCAAGCACGGTAAGACTACCTGCGCCGTAATTGTCCTTGTCTTTCGCCATTTTCCTCATTCTGACTTGCAGTTTTGCTTCGGTTTTCATCCATAAGAACGTCTTGTAGACGTAAGAAGTCGAGAAATTCGATATTCTTACCGAATTTCTCGACTTCATTCACCTCTTGTTTCAATCACTGATCAAGGAAGTCACGCAGCGTCTGCGAGCGAGACGGGTGACGCAACTTCGACATGGTCTTCGACTCGATCTGGCGAATACGCTCACGGGTAACGCCATACACGCGGCCAATGTCGTCGAGCGTCTTGGGCTGGCCATCTTCCAAGCCATAACGCATCTTGATCACGCCAGCCTCACGCGGAGACAACGTTTCAAGCACCTGCCTGAACTGCTCCTGCAACAGCGAAAAGGCAACCGCGTCGGACGGCGCGATGGCGTCGGTGTCTTCGATCAGATCGCCGAACTCGGAATCGCCATCCTCACCCAACGGCGTATGCAAGGAAATCGGCTCACGGCCGTACTTCTGCACTTCCTGCACCTTCTCGACAGGCATGTCGAGCTCGCGTGCAAGCTCATCCGGCGTGGGTTCGCGGCCAAGATCCTGCAGCATCTGACGCTGCACACGAGACAGCTTGTTGATCACTTCGACCATGTGCACCGGCACGCGAATGGTACGCGCCTGGTCAGCCATGGCTCGGGTGATGGCCTGACGAATCCACCACGTGGCATAGGTGGAGAACTTAAAGCCCTTCTTCCAGTCGAACTTCTCGACGGCGCGAATCAAACCGAGGTTGCCTTCCTGAATCAAATCCAAGAACAGCATGCCACGGCCGGTGTAACGCTTAGCCAACGAAACCACAAGTCGCAGATTGGCTTCCAGCAGGTGGTCCTTGGCACGCCTGCCATCGTTCGCAGCCCACTTGAGCTCACGCTTGCGCTTGAAGTCCATCTGGTCGGATTCGGTGTCCAGCAGGTGCTGGGCATACAGACCGGCTTCGATACGCTCGGACAGATCGACTTCCTGTTCCGCATTCAGCAGGCTCACACGACCGATCTGCTTCAGGTAATCCTTGACCGGATCAGCAGTCGCACCCGCCGCAATCACACGACGCTTCGGATTGCCGGATGGGGTCAGATTCTCATCATCATCGTCATCACGCACCACGAAAGCGCCCTTTTCCTTAGGCTCTTCCGGCTTTTTGCGTTCTTCCTCATCCTCGTCGTCATCATCTTCAGGTTCGGATTCCTCGTCGTCGTCGAGGTCATCCTCGTCATCCGAATCGACGTCATCGAGATCGGCGTCGAAATCGTCAAGATCGGCGTCGTCTACCTGAGCGTCCTCATCGTCAAGTGCATCATCCTCGAGCGGCTCCTCCTTCTTGGCAGGGGCGCTCTTCTTCGCGGTAGTCTTGCGAGGGGTCTTCGTTGCGGTGGTTTTCTTCGCCGCACTCTTCTTCGTGGAGGCCTTGCGCGTGGCGGCTTTCTTCGTGGAGGTGGTCTTTTCGGTCAGATCAGCCTGTTCCATGCTTGCCGTCGTTTCCTTGGTGGCCAAACTTATCCTCCTATTGATCCTGCCTCGAAGCGTATACCACATGGACCCACTTCTGGCAAGGGCAAATCGTCAACTATGTGAGTAAACCATCTTGCAAGGACGATTATTCCCGCATAATGAGGCCTTCACGCGCAAGTCACGCCACTTTACGGCGTGTTGCCTTATGTTTCCGACGTCCAGGCAGGACCAATACGTCGTTCAACCGCCGAGCATACAATCGCCGCCAGCGAACATTGATCATCTATCGCGAGCGCGCTGATGGCTGATGCCATGGCTCCTTCCTGGCCCATCCACCACATGATGTAGCTGATCACGGCGAACGGCTGCGCCCGATATGTCTTCGGAATCATATCGATAATGTCGAACAGCATGTTGATCGCCTGATCGCAACGTTTCATATCGGGTCTGGCTAGGGGATCACGGAATGAATCGCTGAGCAGCTGTTCCAGACGCTGCGCATTACGAGACAGCTTGGGTCTTTCGGCGAAACTCATGAGAAAGTCTCGGTCGGCGTATCGTTCGTCAACGATGGCGGAAATGAGAAATACGTCACGAATGGACAGCATCCGATTGATGCCCACCGTAGTCCGCATGATCATATTCCGGTCAAGACCGCATTCGGCATGGAATTCGCCTTCCGAATGGGAAACGCTCTCGTCCGATGCCTGCGCAAGCGCGTCCATCCATATGAAAAGCGGTTCACGAATGAACGAACGCACTGTTTCGCCCACGCCGTCGGATCTGCAATCCCTTTCGAATCGGCTGATGGCTTCTTCCATTTCAGTCCCGGTGATGCGTCCGGTTTTGTTGGTTGTCATTATTCTGCCCTCCTTGGCATGGTCTATCGGCTTCCTCGCTCGCCGCTTATATGGCACTATGCCTGATGAGCCGATGCGATGCCGCTTTTTTCGAGGCCTGTGGTCGGAGGATGGCTTCTTCGGCGTTTCGCAAAATGATTTCGGTACTGCAACTATTGCAATCATTGAGATTTGGTCTTGTCGAATGCCTGTGGATAACTGTTGGTATGACTAGCTCCTCCGATTTGGAACAGATTGAATCACGCATTGTTTCGTTGGTGAAGGATTTCGCATTCCTTCATGCGGACGATTCGGTTGCCTCCTCTTGCAGGCCTATTGCCGACATGGTCGCCAAGCAGGCGGTCACGTCAAGTGAGGGTGGCAAGCGGCTTCGCGCCTTGCTGACGTTGGATTCGTTCCGCGCATTCGCTTCGGAGGATGTGCGAGAACGTGATTTCGACGCGCTTCTCGATTTAGCGTGCGCGGTGGAAGTGTTCCAGACCGGTGCGCTGGTGCATGATGACATCATCGATGATTCCGATCTGCGCCGTGGCAAGCCGTCTGCGCATCGCGCATTCTCCACTGGTACGCATAGCGAGGCCATCGGCCATGGCTTGGGCATCATGCTCGGCGACATGTTGGCCACGGCAAGCGTGGACATCGCGGACAAGGCAGCTTCCAAGCTCACTCATGGTTCCGATGTGGTCGCGGCATTGCTCAACATGCACCGCGAGGTCGAAGTCGGTCAAGTACTTGATTTGGCCGTAGAGCTCAATCCGTTGGACGATCCAGACGAACTGGTGGAAGCTTCATTGAACGTATTCCGCTGGAAAACCGCCAGCTACACCACCATTGCCCCACTGGAATTCGGCATGCTTGCCGCGGGTATAGGCAAAGACGATGCGAGGAAGCAGGCATTGGCAGTCGGCTTGCCTCTTGGATTGGCTTTCCAGCTTGCAGACGATCTTCTGGATGTTGTCGGTTCGAGCAGCAATACGGGCAAGCCCGTTGGAGGAGATATCCGCGAAGGCAAGCGCACGGTGCTTCTAGCCGACGCCATCAACGCGGCGAACGACACGCAGCGGCGAGAGCTCATCGACATGTGGGAGGCCGATTCGCGTTCCGAAACTCAAGTAAAACGCGCCATTGAACTATTTGAGCAAACAGGAGCCATCGAACGTTCCCGCGGTAGAATCGCGGATTTGTGGAATGAATCGACAACAGCTATCGAAACATTGAGCCTTTCCGAATACCACGAGTCACTGCTCATCGAGGCCTGCTCACGTTTCGTGCCAAGTATTCACGTCCAAACACGCGCGTGACACGCGACCTGCGTGTTTTCCAACCAACATCCGGACAGGACGCGCGTTCGTTGCACAATCCGCAAACCTCTGCTTGTAGACTACAAGTGGGAACACGTTCGAACGTGAGTTGTTTTGAAGAAGGAACCGTAGCGATCAACCATGAGTGAAGCTCCACACGCCCCTGAAGGTCAGGTCATCGAGGGCCGGTATCGGGTCGTCAGCAGAATCGCCGATGGCGGCATGGCCACGGTGTACCAAGCGGTAGACGAACGTCTGGAGCGCACGGTCGCCATCAAAATCATGCATACCCAGCTGGCGCAGGGACCGCACCGGGACCAGTTCGTGGAACGATTCCATCGTGAAGCCCGTTCGGCCGCGGCCATTGCCAATCCGCATATCGTGCAGGTGTACGACACCGGCGAATTCGACGGTCTCGATTATCTCGTCATGGAGTATGTTCACGGCGTGAACCTGCGTTACGAAATGAACCAGCAGGGTACGTTCAGCGTTCGAGAGACGTTACGCATTATTGGCGAGACATTGGATGGCCTCGCTTCCGCACATCGTGCGGGCGTGGTGCATCGCGACATCAAGCCGGAAAACATCTTGCTTAACGACCGTGGCCATGTGCAGATCACCGATTTCGGCTTGGCTAAAACGGTATCGCAGGCCACACTCTCCTCCACCGGCATACTGCTGGGAACAGCAGCATATCTAGCACCGGAAATGATTGAGAAGAATCAAGCCACACCTCAGGGGGATTTGTATTCCGTGGGCATCATGGCTTGGGAGATGCTCGCCGGCAACGTGCCATTCACTTCAGATAATCCAGTAACACTGGTATTCAAGCATGTTCACGAGGATGTGCCAAGCATTGCCGCCGCTTGCAAAGGCATCAATGAAGGCGTGGCCGCATTCCTTGCCCATCTCACGGCTCGCGCGGTCGAGGCTCGTCCAGCAGACGCATCCGTTGCGTTAACCGAGCTGCAGCGTCTGCAATCGACGCTTGCGGTCAGCGATTGGCAGTATCGTCTTCCCCCGGTAGACGTCAGCGCTTCCGACAGTGCCGCGCCCGCAAATAACGGTGCGCCAACCAATGTCGGCAATCCTGTTCCTCCCGCTCCCCCGGCACCGCCGACGCAGCAATTCGATGATCGCACACGCAAGCTGGACAGGGTCAAGACGAACGCGACAACCGTCATGCCGGTGCAGCAACAGAACATCGATCCAGAAGCGACGACACGTTTCTCGCTGCCGGCAGACGGCATCGTCAATAGCCTTGACAATGCCGTCGACAGCGCTGCATCGCAATCCCCCATCGCGCAAAGCAACGAATCCGGCAATACTCCAAACAGCAAATCCGCGAAAAAGCGTCGCGCGCCGCTCATCGTCGCAGGCGTGGTGGCGCTGCTGCTTGCATGTGGCGCCGGCGGTTGGGCATGGTGGTACTATCAGGGCCCCGGCAGCTATTGGACCATGCCCCAGCCGGATGGTATGACATGCGACGCGTCCGCAGCATGCCCCATCACCAATGTGAAGTGGAGCGACTACGAGAGTCTGCTCAAGATTTCCGATATCGAATATGAGGTGTCGGAAGAGTATAGCGATTCCGTGGAGGAAGGCAATATCATCTCCACCGACCCGGCGAATGTCGGCGATCGCGGCAGCAAGCGTCGTAGCCAGAAAGTCAAGGTCGTGGTCTCCAAGGGAGTCCGGCAGGCGACGGTTCCCGCCGATATTCTCGACGCGACCAGCGCATCCGGCAAGGATCCAATCAACGCACTGAAGAAGGCTGGATTCGATAATGTCGAGCAGACCGCGGCTTCTGATGACACGTATTCCATTGACGTGCCTCAAGGGGCGTTGCTGTCGTTAAGTGTGGATCCCGGCGCCACATTGCCGCATAATACGACGATCACCGTCACAGTGTCGCAGGGGCCAAAGCCAGTCACTATGCCCGATATCGTCGGCAAGACGAAGGACGAGGCACAGCAGGCGCTGGATGATCTTAGACTCACCACCAATTGGACGGAATCCTTCGACGACAAGATTCCACAGGGGCAGGTGATTTCCGCTTCCGTCAACAACGGTGATACGTTGCATTGGGGAGACAGCGTCGACGTGGTGGTTTCCAAAGGACCGGAAACCATAACCCTGCCGAATTATGTGGGGCAGAAAGCCTCTGACGCCAAAGCCGCATTGGAAAAACTCGGATTCACGGTCAAGGTAAGTTCGCAGCTCACGTTGGATTCCAATCAAGACAAGAAGGTCGCTTCGCAGGATCCGGTAGGTGGCACCGAAGTACGTATCCGAGACGAAAATGGAACCCCGACCACCATCACATTGAAGATGTATTCCTCACTGTTCTAAAAGTGCATTACCTGCTTTGCCAAACATCATGGTATAGGCATAAGGAAAGCCCCGGCTCATGTAGTGTCGTGCCGGGGCTTTTCTCTTTGGTTTCTCAGCTGTTCGCCTGTTCGGCGGCTTTCTGAGCCTTAAGCTGTTCCTTGACTTTCTGAGCGTATTCGTTCACGTATTCCTGACCGCTCATCTTCTGAATTTCCATGGTCACGCGATCAGTCAGCGTGCGCAAATCGTCGTGCGTGATCTGGTCGGCGGGCTTCTTCTCCACGGCAATCGGTTCGCCGTAGATCACTGTGGTCTTGCCCTTACCAGGAATAATCTGACCGGGCTTCTGCAACTCGCGAGATCCGATAATGGCGGACGGAACGATTGGGCATCCGGTTTCAAAAGCAAGTCGCGCAGCTCCGGTATGACCTTTATAGAGGCGACCGTCAGGGCTACGCGTGCCCTCAATATGAATGCCGAACAGGTGGCCGTCTTCGAGGATTTCACGCGCGTGGTTCAATGCGCCAAGCGATTTCGACCCACCGGAACGATCCACGGGGAACACGCCAACCGAAGTGAACCACCACTTCTTGAACTTGCCTTTGATGCCCTTGCCTTCGAAATACTCGGCTTTGCCCATGAAATGAATCATGCGCGGACAAGTCAGCGGCAACAGCGCGTCATCGATGACGGCAAGATGATTGGCTGCGATAATGGCACCGCCTTCGCGCGGAATGTTTTCAAGTCCCTTGGCAGTCGGTCCCATGCGGTGGATGGCGATCGGTCCCAGGCCTTTGACGAAAAACCAGTAGAGCATTTTTCACGATCCTCCTAGCGGATGGCCATCCGCTTGATTACAGTTATCAGTATGACTGACCTCAACAATAGCAATGCCGATGAAGAACGCCCAAATGCCGCGCCGAATGGTGGCGAAGGGGCTTCTTCAAATGCGGACGATTTGGATGCCGCATGGGCTGAATTCGCAAGTTCGCATGCCGACGATTTGCAGGCCGTGGAGCATTCTCGTAGCGCGAAACGTTTTGAAAAGCATGCGCAGCGCCGTGAGAAGGAGGCGTTGCTTTCGATTCAGGATTTGGATCAGGGCACGTTCACTGATGACACTCCGCAAGGTCGTGGACCGCGCGATTTCACTGGTTCCAGCTGGTTGGACACCGATAGTGTAATGGATCGTTACGGTGATGATTTCACTCCTCCGAATCCCTCCATCGGTCATGTCAAGATATCGAAGTTGGTGTTTTGGGTGCTTTTGATCGCTGGTGTCGCCGGTATCATCGCATCTGCGTTCATGCCTGCTTTGGCTGGGATTTTGGGATCGATTTTCGGCGTGTGCGCGTTGATTGGCGCTGCAGGATTGATCGTACAGCACAAGGGACATACACAAACCCGCCGCGATGTTTTCGATGATGGAGCTCGCGTATAGCAACATATGGAGAAGACTGCATCAGCTACGTCTTTTGTGCTCTTCTCTGTGATATTTGTCGCTGCGATACGTATAAGGCGCGTGTCTCGTCGTTGAGTGTTTTGACGAGACACGCCTTATACGTTCTTATGATCTGCTATTTCGCCGAATATCAAGCTTTCTTGGACTGGGCGGCGGTGATCCACTGGTCAAGCAGTGCCGAGGCCTTGCCTGAATCAACGGTTTCTTCGGCAATGGCATAGGCCGCTTTGAATCGTTCAGTCAGGCTGGCATCAGCTGGTACCTGATGGCCGTCCGCAACAATCGCGGATGCCGCGTTGAGCAGGGCGGTAGTGCGGAAAGGAACGTCCTTGCCTGCAAGGAAGTCACGGAACAGCTGGGCGTTGAGCTCCGGCTCTCCACCCTTTAAGTCAGCCACCGTCACCTTGTCGAGACCAAGCTCCACAGTCGGATCGAATTCACTCTCAGTGACTTCGCCGTTGCTGAACTCCCAGATGGACACCGGACCAGTCGGAGCCATTTCGTCAAGCCCCTCGCTTGACGTGTACACCATGCCGGTCTGGCCATTAGCCGCATATACCGCAGCCATGATCGGGCTCATTGCGCGATTGGCGCAGCCCACCGCCATGTGCTTCGGCGAGGCCGGATTGGTCAGAGGTCCAAGAACGTTGAATACGCATGGCACGCCGAGCGCCGCACGGACAGGTCCCACGAAGCGCATTGCCGGATGGAATGTGCGTGCGAAAGCGAATGCGATGCCGCATTCGTTGCCGACCTCAGCAACCTGTTCCGGTTCCAGATCGAGCGGCAGTCCCAGCGCCTCGAAGCAATCGGCAGTGCCGCACTTGGAAGAGGCTGCACGATTGCCGTGCTTCACGACTTTCGCTCCGGATGCGGCAGCCACCACCGCGCCCATGGAAGACAGATTCACCGTCGCGGCGCCGTCTCCACCGGTACCGACGATATCGGTGGTCTCACCGTCGATATCAAGCTTGATGGCATGGGAGACCATGGCCTTGGCCGCTCCACGCACCTCATCCGGAGTCAAGCCAAGCTGCTGCTGGGTTGCCAGAACCGCACCGACGGCCGCCGGATTAGCGTTGCCGTTCATGAGGTCATCGACGAACCACTCGGATTCCTCGGCACTCAGATGGTCCCCTCCGACCAGCTTGGTGAGGATCGACTTCCATGTGATTTCAGCCATGATGCCCTCCTTGACGCTTCAGCATGTCACGTTGTTGATACGATATCGCCGCCATTGTAACCGCTCTACATTTCATGGTTTTTCAACGTCCATATCGCGAACAGGTAATTGCAGAAAAGCGCTCATCATAAACAACACAGACATTTTCAATATCTATCTTCCGCATATCGGGCAACGAGCATGAAACAAAAAGGCGGTCTGCGAAAAATCCGCAAACCGCCTTCATTATGCGCGAATCATCAGAGCATCACACGATATGTCACTGTTCGTTCTGTCCGTGGCACATCTTGTACTTACGACCGGAACCGCACGGGCACTGGGCGTTCTTGCCCGTTCCCGGGAAGGTACGGCCATCCGCCCACGGAGAGTGCAATTCCTCGCTCTTCGGACGCTTATTGGCAGGAACCTTGCCCTCAGCATGGCTGATCGGCTGCATGCCTACGATGCCAGGCTCATTCTTCTGTTCTTCGGCCAGTTCGTCGATGACGGTCTTTTCGGACTCATCGTCGGTTTCCGGCTCGGCAGGAGCGGTTTCGCCGGTCGGCTGCGCTTCGCTATCCAGGCCCATCACCGCTTCGGCTGCGTTCACGGCCTCTTCCTCATCGGATTCGGTGTCGGCGTCTTCGGTGGTGGCGACACGATCGATGTCAACGTGGAACAGCAGCTGGATGGTCTCCTCCTTGATTGCTTCAATCATGGAGTTGTACATCTGATAGCCTTCGCGCTGGTATTCGACCAGCGGATCGCGCTGACCCATACCACGCAGACCGATGCCGTCCTTGAGATAATCCATCTCATACAGGTGTTCGCGCCACTTGCGGTCAAGAACCGCGAGCACGACACGACGTTCCAGCTGACGCAGACCCTCTTCACCAAGCTTGGCTTCGAAGTCGGCATACTGGTCCTTTGCGTCGGAAACGATAAGCTCCTGCAGGGCTACGATGGCCTTGTCTCCCTTGAGCTTGGAGACAGCGTCCTTGGCGGCTTCCGGATCAACGGCAATCGGGTACACGGCGTTCAGAGCCTTGAACAGGCCTTCCCAATCCCAATCCTTCGGCTTGTCGGAGCCCTTGTTGGCGCCCTTGATGTAGCTCAATACCGTATCGTCGATGAACTTGAGGATATCCTCGTGGATGTCTTCGCCCTTGAGCACAGCCTGACGCTCGGCGTAGATGACGGTGCGCTGCTTGTTCATCACGTCATCGTACTTGAGCACGTTCTTACGGATTTCGAAGTTGCGGGATTCCACGGCCTTCTGTGCGGTGCGCACGCCCTTGGAAACGCTCTTCGCTTCGATCGGCTCGCCTTCCGGCATGCCCTTGGCCATAACGCGGGCCACGAGCTGGGTGTTGAACAGACGCATCAGATCGTCTTCGAGCGACAGGTAGAAACGGGACTCGCCCGGATCGCCTTGACGTCCGGAACGGCCGCGCAGCTGGTTGTCGATACGACGGGACTCGTGACGCTCGGTACCAAGCACGTACAGGCCGCCGAGTTCAACGACCTCTTCATGCTCGTCCTTGACCTGCTCCTTGATTTCGGCCAAGGTGCCCGGCCAACGCTTCTCGTACTCGTCCGGAGTGTCATCCGGAGAATAGCCTTCGGACTTGAGCTTCGCATCGGCAAGGAACTCGACGTTGCCGCCGAGCATGATATCGGTACCACGGCCTGCCATGTTGGTAGCCACGGTGACGGCGCCCTTACGGCCCGCGACGGCCACGACGGCGGCTTCCTTATCATGCTGCTTCGCGTTCAGCACCTGGTGGGGAATGTTGGCAACGTCAAGCAGGGACGACACGATTTCGGAGGATTCCACGGAAGCGGTACCCAGCAGCACCGGCTGGCCCTTCTTGTGGCGCTTGGCAACATCGCGCACGATGGCGGCAAGCTTCTCCTTCTTGGTACGGAAGATCAAATCGTCCTTGTCTTCGCGAATCATCGGCTTGTTGGTCGGAATCGGGAGCACGCCCAGCTTATAGGTGCCCATGAACTCCGCGGCCTCGGTTTCTGCGGTACCGGTCATGCCCGACAGCTTGTCGTACATGCGGAAGTAGTTCTGCAGGGTGATGGTGGCGAAGGTCTGGTTCTCAGCCTTGACTTCCACGTTTTCCTTGGCTTCGATTGCCTGGTGCAGACCTTCGTTGTAACGGCGTCCCGGCAGGATACGGCCGGTGTGTTCGTCGACGATGAGCACTTCACCGCCAGTCACCACGTAGTCGCGGTCGCGCAGGAACAGTTCCTTGGCCTTGATGGCGTTGTTCAGGTAGCCGATCAGTGCGGTGTTGTTCGGCTCGTACAGGTTGTCGATGCCGAGATAATCCTCGATCTTGTTGATGCCTGGATCGAGAATGCCGACGACCTTCTTTTTCTCGTCGACCTCATAGTCCTCGTCACGGGTGAGCTTGAGCACCAGACGTGCGAACTGACGGTACCAACGGGTCACGTCGCCTTCGGCCGGACCGGAGATGATCAACGGGGTACGGGCCTCGTCGATGAGGATGGAGTCGACCTCGTCGACGATGACGAAGTTATGGCCGCGCTGGACCATGTCCTTCTTATAAAGGGCCATGTTGTCGCGCAGATAGTCAAAGCCGAGCTCATTGTTCGTGCAGTAGGTGATATCGGCAGCATAGGCGGCGCGGCGCTCGTCCGGCTTGAGATCGTGGACGATCAGGCCGACCGTGAGGCCGAGGAAGCGATAGACCTTCCCCATCCACTCCGAGTCGCGCTTGGCCAGATAGTCGTTGACCGTGACGATGTGCACGCCCTTTCCCGTCAGGGCATTGAGATAGGCAGGCAGGATGGCGACCAGCGTTTTGCCCTCGCCAGTCTTCATCTCCGCGATGCGGCCCTGATGCAGCACGATGCCGCCGATGAGCTGCACACGGTACGGCCGCATGCCGAGCACGCGGTCCGCCGCCTCGCGGCAGACGGCAAATGCCTCGGGCAGGAGGTTGTCGAGGTCCTCGCCGCCCTGATAGCGCTTGCGGAACTCGTCCGTCTTTTCACGCAGCTGCTCGTCCGTCAGCGCCTTCATCTCGTCCTCCATGGACTCGATGCGCGTGACGAGCGGCATAAGCTTCTTTACCTCACGCTCCGAGCGGGTGCCGAAGATTTTTTGAATGATTCCCATAGGATGCAAGACCTTTCCGTCGGATTTTCATCCGAAATTATATCACAATCCCCCACATAAGAAAAGTAAAATGCGGGGAAAGAAACAGAAAATTCACATTCCGGCGGCCGGTTTTACCGATTCAACCGCCGGTTGCTTGAAATATGCCGGGTTCCATGCTAAGAAAGGTCTGAATCAATCACGACCTGCACACCGGCTCGTCGAAGGTGATGACGGTATAATATTTCCGGTCCTCCTGCTGCACGCGCGCGTCAATGCGATGCTTGAGCTCTGCCTGCTTCCCGACGAGGGAATACGGGATGACAAGGTCAAAGATCAGGTTCGTGTGCTGCGCGCCGCGCACCATGCGGAAGTCGTGCAGCGTCAGCTCCGGGTCAATGGCGCGGATCGTTTCCTGCACAAAGGTGCGCATGTGGTTGAGCTCAGCGTCGTCCGTCACGATGGGATCATAGTGGATGACAAGGTGCACCCGCAGCTCCCGCAGGGCGTCGCGCTCGATATCGTCGAGGACGTCGTGGCACAGCAGCGCGGCTGTCCATCTCGGCATGCACGCTGGCGAAGCACTGGCCGGGACCGTAATCGTGCACCATGAGGTCATGGATGCCGAGAATCTTCTCATGCGACAGGATGAGCCGGGAGATGGACTGCACCAGCTCCTCGCTCGCAGGCTCGCCAAGCAGCGGGCTGATGGTATCCTTCGCCGCGGACCAGCCGGACCAGAGGATGAACAGCGCCACGAGCAGGCCGATCCAGCCGTCCACCTGCCAGTGTAGCACATGGCCGAGCACGCAGCCGATGAGCACGGCCGCCGTAGTGATCACATCATTACGGCTGTCCTGCGCCGTGGCGCGCAGGGCGGTCGAGCCGATGCGGCGGCTCAGTCCGCCGCAGAACAGCGCCATCCACAGCTTCACAAGAATGGAAGCGCCGAGGACGGCAAAGCTCAGAGCCGAAAACGCCACCGGCTCGGGATGCAGAATTTTTTCAAAGGACGAGCGCGCCAGCTCCGCGCCGACGAGCAGGATCAGCACGGAGACGAACAGGCCGGAAAGGTATTCCATGCGCGCATGGCCGAACGGATGCTCCTCATCCGCAGGCCGCTCCGCCAGGCGGAAGCCCAGCAGCGTCACGAGCGAGGAAGCGGCGTCCGAGAGATTGTTCAGGCCGTCCGCCGTGATGGACAC
>ERZ773107.994-NODE-994-length-27981-cov-3.634069_pt1 | contig 27981 bp, 20 predicted proteins | sample MGYA00580571_ERZ773107 | MGnify/ENA primary metagenome ERZ773107 (study PRJEB29015, sample SAMEA2737843) | human gut metagenome | biome: human gut; feature: human-associated habitat; material: faeces | place: China | collected 2012 ... | reverse complement strand
GCCGTATCCTTGTCCGTGAGTCCGGCACTGAACCGGTCGTGCGTGTGATGGTGGAGGCTCCCGACCACGATACCTGCCAGAAGTATGTGTCTCAGGTTGTGGAAACCATTAAGAGCAGAGGCTACGGAGTTTGAGGGAGTTTGTCCACCAGATCCATTGCAGCACGAGTGCGAACCTGACAGTAGGCGAGGGTGTTATTTTAATATTTTTGGGTTTACTGGCGTGGCTCAACCGAAGAGACAAGAAGTGGTTTCCTACTGCCTATAGTGTATTTTTGATTTTCTATATCACATTGCTGCGCCGTGCGCCGGGATATAATGAGAACATCCGACTGCACCTGAAATTGTGGCCCAATGCTGGTGTGTGGGCGGGTAATCTGTTGAATCTGATCCTATATGTTCCGTTCGGCTGGACAGGTCAGAGATTGAAAACGGACAGAAAGAAAATAGTCGCTGCGGCTTTTCTGCTCTCAGTGTGTTGTGAAGAACTGCAGTATTTTACAGGTAGGGGCGTGGCAGATGTGAATGATGTGCTATTCAATACACTTGGAGCTGTGATAGGGATATGGATTGCAAGCAAGAATCTCTTTTGAAAAAAACTGATAAAAGTAATAACTTGAGCTGTGGGAGATCTCTCACAGCTTTGCCGCTCGGAACTTTGCACACCTCTCCGTGGTGAGCAGTAGGCAACGCTGAAATAGCGGCTAAGTGTGAGAACGGTATTTGAATGGAGGGTATATTGTGATGGTAACATTTAAACGCTTTGGTTTACCATATAATCCTCAAAAAGACAAGAAAAATAAAAATAAAATTATTAGACACATTGTGTGGTTTTTAATCGCATTTATTGCCATTTCAGTCCTACTAACGTTGGTGGTAGAAGCACTGATACGGATATCCATTGCAAAACTAGCTATAAATGACACGATAGACTCAACGTGGATTGGATCTTTAGCTTCATATTGGGGCGGGATTATTGGTGGAATGATTTCCGGAACACTTGCCTTTATTGGTGTGTTTTATACTATTCGCTATTATAAGGAGTCGGATGAGCAGAAGGAAAAGGCAGCAATTCAGCCGTTCCTAAATGTTACAATGGCGTCTGGTGGAAAAGCAACCCGCAGCTTTTCTTTAGGTAAAAGTAAAGAGGACAAGAAGAAACAGTTGCAAGTTAATGTAAACATAAAAAACATAGGAAATGGTTTTGCAAATACATTAGTAGTTCATACGGGTGCCAATTTTGGCGGATTAGCATTTAATAATGTTATTGCGGTGGGAGAATCTATCGACTTGTTTTTCATGGTTGACGAAGATGAACTAAAAGAAGGACTTCATTTTGGAATTCAATATATTGATTCGATGAGAAATGAATATATTCAAGAATACGATATGAAGAAAGAGTATAGTTCGATTAAGATTGAATGTGGTTATCCCGGATTTTTAGAACAATTTTGATTAAAAAGAAAAGAGGTTATCATCATGCCCAGAACAAAAGGCAGCAAAAACCGTCCCAAAACCAATATCACCAAAGACTACGCATCTCAAATCGCAGAGAAGCAGGAAGCTATTGCCTCTCTGACTGCTGAGATCGCATCCATCCAGAAAGCTATTGAGGAGCAGAAGAACATATTGAAAGAGAAGAAGACTGCTTTGAAGAAAGCCGAAAAAGAAGTGGCCACTCTGGAAGCAAAAAAGGCAAAGGCAGATGCCAGGGCTGCAGAAGAAGCAAAGAAAGCAGAAGCGGAGGTTGTGCTGAAGAAGCTGTTGGCAAGCGGTATGAGTGCGGACGAGATTCTTGAAAAACTGAAATAAGATCGGCCGTGTGGACAAACTGAACTCCAGGAGTTCACACGGTATTTTTTGAAGGCTGCTATATAGTTTATGACGAAAATAAAAGAAGGGCAAAACTAAAAGAAATGGAGTGTGAGAAAAATGAACTTATCAAAAATACATCATATTGCAATCATCGTATCTGACTACGAAGCCGCAAAGGATTTCTATGTGAACAAGCTGGGATTCTCTGTCATCAGAGAGAACTACCGTCCGGAGCGCGAGGATTGGAAGCTAGATCTTCGTATTAATGAGCACACAGAGCTGGAGATTTTCGCTGAGGAAAACCCGCCGAAGCGTGTGAACCGCCCGGAGGCCTGTGGTCTGCGTCATCTTGCCTTCTGCGTTAAGAGCGTAGAGCAGACGGTAAAAGAACTGAGAGAATTAGGTATAGAATGTGAGCCAATCCGGGTTGACGATTACACCGGCAAGAAGATGACTTTCTTCCATGACCCGGACGGACTGCCGCTGGAACTGCACGAATAATTATGGGAGAGAAAAGAGCGTATAAAGCTAGAAAGCCTGGCGGCGGTCGAAAGAAGCTAAAGCCGGAGTATGATGCCGGGGAAAATCTGAAAGAGCAGATGGAAAGTGCTGTGGCGCTTTATGAGGAGGACTGCTCCCTCCGATCCATTGCAGATGCGCTAACTCTGAATCCAATCAAAGTAAGAAAGCTGCTCATCACGGCTGGTGTGTATGAATCGGAGGTGGCGGAGAAGGTACAGGATACTTTTGAGGAGTATCGAGAAACACAGAACTATAAAGAAGCCATCCTCTCAACCGCAAATACTCTTCAACTCTCCAAAGCCTCCGTTACCTCGTACCTGCCATATCAGAAAGGCGTGTACTTTCCGAGTACAGCAGATAAAGAAAAAATTAGTGTTGGAGCAGAGCGGAGGCGGAGATATAGAGCAGTAAGAAAACTGAAATCAGAGCCAACAGAGGAACAACTGTGGGGGACGGTCTTGCTTTATTCTGGTGTGTGCTTTAAAACCTATTCCGGCTTACCCTTTACCTATGAAATACGAAAGGGCAGAAGCGGCGAATATACAAAGGAATTGTGGATCGACCGCCGAGGGAAGAGCAAAAGCCTGGCGTGGAGTTCTGTGCTGCTGGCACTGGGGAATATCAAAAAGGTAGGAGAAGTAGTTGAACGACCAAAGGCTCTGAGTGACATCCGGGGTGCGACTTACCTCTATGGGATGTTCTATCGGTTCGGACTGATCGATGTGCCGAAAGAAGTGAAGGAAAAGAAAAATGATCGAGGCAATAAAAAACAGAAGAAGGGAAGAGAAGATATGCTTGAAGAAAATATAAAATTTTTTAGGAGACTTTAAAAATCCTATCATTTATGATATGATCTATATAATATATGCGAGAGGAAAAATATATGGATTACGATATTGAAATGAATAAGAAGGATTACCAAAGAGAAAAAGAAGCTCGTGCGAAGCGGTTGGAAGCATATGCGGAAGCGATTCAAACGATCACTTTGCAGAAATCGTCCAAAGTGATAGAAGAACTTATAGAGGAGAGACGCAGGCAGGGGCTGACACAGCAGGACTTAGCGGATATGACGGGAATTCTTGCACCGAATCTGGCGCGGCTGGAGAGCAGAAAAAGGGTTCCAACACTGGTCGTGCTGCAAAAATACGCTTCGGCGTTAGGAATGCACATTGAAGTAAAATTGTGTGATGGAACAGAAGAGGAAAGATATACAAGATCAGATGTGACAAATCAAGAATATGATACCGATGTGAAACGGGTGGCGAAGCCGGTATAGGTGAATATATGCAAAAATTATATGGGAAAATCTTTTAGTTATACGAGAAAACATATTTGATAGTAAAGGGGCAAAATACAAATGAAAACCAGACGAATCACCTTAGAAACGCATCTGCACAAGATAGCAGAATATGATGAAACTGTAAAAAATCTGGAAAGTGTATTCAATATTCAGAAGCAGAAAGTTATAAGATATATCGGCTCTGTCGTTACATCGTTTCCCACTTATAGTACGCACGATGCCGTTCATTCCATGAATATTATTTCAGCGATCGAAAAGATTCTTGGACAAAAGACGATTAAGAAAATGTCGGGCATTGATACGTTTTTAATCTTAATGTGTGCTTATATGCATGATACAGGAATGCTGTATTCGGACGAAGAAGTGAAACAATTATGGGAAACGGAGGGATTTCAGGATTTTCTCACTTCTGCCAGAAAGAGAGAAGATGAAGTAGGAAGAGCTGCGCGGAAGATTGATAAGGCAGAAAAAGGAGAAGGATGTTCGGTTCTTGAAGTACGCCGTTCTGTTGCTGTGATTCTGATGGAGTATTTCCGCCCAAGACATGGCCAGAGAATCAAGCATGTGACAGATGCCAGAACAAGTGAATTTGGTTCATTACTGTCGATAGATGATTCATTCCTGCCAGACAGAATTATTCATAACATCTATCGGATATCCATGGCGCACAACTGGTCGTTTGAGGATATTTTAAAAGAAATGCCATTGGCAGATTCATTCGGTGTTGAAGAATTCCATCCGAGAATGGTTGCATATCTGATCCGTATGGGCGATTTATGTGATATGGATAATAATCGTTTTAATGGTGTTGGAATCAAAGTATTCGGCAATCTCGGAGAAGAAAATCTTGCACATTATTTCAAACATAAGAGTGTAGAGACTTTACATATATCTTCGGATGGGATAGTAGTTGTTGCCAATGTCTGTTATGATATGATTCAGAGGGAATGTGAAGAGAACTGGCTGAAACATATGGAGAAAGCAGAACGGGATTCTGCGCTGAAAAATATATTTCAGAATACGGTGAAAGAGCATATTAACTGGAAATCCTGGCTGGAGCAGGAGGTTACTGCAGGAAAGATGCATTCAATGGAATTATTTCCAGAGAAAAAGTTTATTTCTGTTCCTGAACTGAAGTATAAGATTTTGATTGACGGAGAGGAATCTGAATCTACACATAAAAATCTGAAGTTTCTTTTCTCATCTGAAAAGGCATTTAAACTGATTGAAGATATCAGCATTTACCAGAATAATAAATTGATTTTTGTGAGAGAACTGATACAGAATGCACTGGACGCAACAAAGATGCAGTTATACAGGACGTTGTCTGCGTATGGCTTTCAATTTAATGAAAAAACATCGCCGTTTGATGTAGAAAGAGCATATCCCAATATTTTTGAGGAACATGCGATTATGATTCACACAGACTATAGTCGTGAAACGGGAAAAGTTTATTTTTCGATTCGGGATAAAGGGATTGGCATCAGCATGGATGAGTTTAAACGTAATATTCTGACAACAGGACGAAGCTGGCCGGAACGAAAAGAATACCAGGATGAAATCAAAAGAATGCCGGAATGGCTGAGACCGACAGGGGCATTTGGAATTGGACTGCATACGGTATTTTCAGTAACAGATTCCCTGACGATACGAACTAAGTCCGATAGTGAGAACAAGGCAAATGAGATGACATTATATTCAGGGAAAAAAGGTGGTTATGCATTTTGCAAGAAAACGAATCAGACTCTGCAAAGGGGATCAGAATTTAGTTTTTCGTTTCTGTTAACGGAAGAACTGAAAGAATGGGTAACCGGAAGTAATGGTGGAAAATTGTTTCTCGAAAATGTAAATGATGGAATACAAAAGGAAATTAAAAAGATAATGGAAACGTGGTGCGTAACACCTATGGTTTCCATCTATGCGGATCAGGATTATGGAATACCAGCTTTTTCGCAGTCGACCTGGTACAATGAACTGAGCAGAACAGAAAAAGAAAATCAATTGATTGATCAGTCTGTCGAGTCAGAACGATATCATTTTGCGTTTACAGATGACTACCGGTCGATAATGGTGTGGGATCGGGAGAAGGATTGTGCATTAAGTTTTGGAATGGAGAGCATGGAAGGAAATAACGTTTGCTATAAGGGGATTCGTCTTACAGAAAGGATGGAATCTGGCAAATGCAGTGACAGCTTATATCTGAATCAGATGGATGTGCTGGATGGTGCAGGAAATGATTGGGTGGACGCAGCAAGAATGAAATTATCTCTGGCAGCACGCAGAAAACTGGAAAGCGTTGTGGAAGAGGCTACTGCATTTGCAAAAAGAATATATGTTTTCATGTTGGATGAATTTTATCAAGACAATGATATTAGAAATCTCACAAATGATATTGATGCAATGGCAAATAGAATTTATCAGAAGAAAGAGATATCATTGAAAGAAATATGGACAGAGGGCTGTGAACTTAAGAAAAAATATTGGGGAGTGCCAGAGTGGTGGAACCATAAAATGCTTACCAGAAAGATACTGCCATATTTTTTAATTGTAAAAATGTTAGATAAAAGCATAAAACTGTGGGATCCAGAGTCTGGGATGGAAGAGGTGCAGCATATATTTTGCCTTGCAGATCAGTTGATTAAAAGATGGAAAATGGATTGGAACGGAATGCACGGGGAATCCTTTCAACAGTCGTATTTTGATCAGCAGATGAGAACTCTGCTGTGGCATTTTCTGCAGATTGCAGGAATTGGATTTTCCTATGTTGCGTTTGAAAAAGTGAATTTTGACGATAACGAAAAAAATACGTTGTTTGAATATAAAAATTTGATTACGCAGAAAAGCTTTCAATTTTATCAAAAAGCATTTCCGTTCTGCTCGCAATGGAAATTTACAAAAGATATGTATCAGTGCGTAGAGGAGAGTGCCATAAGCGGGTTGATTCGATGGCGACCGGAATTCAGGAACAGAGTTCCGGATTTTATTAGATGGAAATATTGCCTGCCGAATTCGGCTTTGGATAAAGTGTTTGTGGAATGGAGAGCAGAGCACTGTTTTTCAAATGTAAAACCGTTGGAAATATTCCTGAGATTTTCAGGGATTCCTGAAATTGTATTAGACATACCAGGGGAAAACTGCCCGATTGGAGAAAAAGAGAAAAAAGTATGGCGTAAATTCTGCACAGAGTCCTATCTTAACTGGAAACTGTTTTATCGAATCAGACCATTATCTGAAGTTGCAAAAGATATGCTGAATAAAGAGACGATTGTTTTAAGGAGACCATTTACGACATATATAAGTGAACTGTTTCCGGTTTTCCACAGAATGTCTCTTGTAAGTATGGACGAAAGAAGGATGGAATTCAGCATTCATAACAGTAACACACACGGAGTACAGATAGATTCACAGACGAAAAAGAGAATATTTAAAGAATTCTGGAAAGAAGTAGAGCGGAGCCATGATCCGAAGGGATATGTGGCTATGATTGGAATGGAAGAATATCCGATGCTTGGAATTGAAAATGCAGAAGAACAATATCATGCACAGATTGGAATGCTGGCGAAGTATCCGGAGATACCATTATGGGATTATGGGGCAGGAATCAAAGCGTTTATGGATCAATTCATTGGATGTCCAATTGATGAAAAGAGTCAGGAAATTATAGATCGTATTATTAATTCAGAGGGTGGAAAGGCAGTGATTCATTACATCGCAGTGTACAGAAAAAAGACGGGAGATGATGTGAAAGAAGAGAAAATTGAGACACAGTACAGGGAGTTTTTGAAAGAGTTGATTTATTGTTGGGCAGATGGAAGATGCACGTTTGGATGAAAAAACGAAAAATAACAGTATACGAATCCCTGCCATTTTGATTCGCGGAGTTGATATTATGCCATCATTAGCATCATTTACGAGAGTATGAAACTTTTCTGTAAAATAATGTTTAGAAGGCTTTTCTGTGATGCAATAAATATCGTTAGGAGGGTCTTTATTATGGAAAGACAAAAGAAACCTGTATATCGAGTACAAATTTTCAAAACGAAGAAAAATTCTAAAATAAGTTTGTAATTATTTTAGAAAACTGGTATACTTAATTTGAAACATGGCAAAGCTTATGTTAAGCTTGAGCTGGCTTTATGAAGGAAGTGAGTGCTTTGAACATTAAAAAGCTAGTTTTTAAAAATTTCAAGACATTGGAAGAGGTGTCGTTTGAGCCGGGACGTGTAAATGTTTTTATTGGAGCAAATGGCTCTGGAAAAACAACAATCCTTGAGGCTATTGGTTTGCTTTGTGCTGCTATGACAGATCGAGTAGATAACGCAAGTATGCAGCGGAAAGGTATTCGTCTTAGTGTTCCGGGACTTTATAAGTCGGCATTCTCCGATTTAAGGAGAAAAGCACCAACCATCAATTTTGATGTGTCTTGGCGACAAAATGAAAAGGACTATCAATATGGAGTCAATTTGAATGTTCCAAATGAATCGGATTCAGCCAGACGAGACATGTGGCGTTATCATTCGGAAAAATTGACTGTAAATAATCAAACACTGTGGGGAAGAAGCGGTGCATCAAAAACAACATATGATCCGTATGTAGGGTTACTGATGCTCGAACCTAATGAAGAACTTGCTGAGGTTAGACCGGAAATTGAGAAGTTTAAGAACTATGCGATTTATCAACCTAACACACAAGCATTGAGAGGAACGCTCCCTGATCCGTATCAGGTTAATCCTATCGGTTTGTGCGGAGGCAGACTTGCAGAGGCAATTGAAGAAATCATGAGGCAAGATGAAGACGGTGAAAGCTACTTGCAGAATCTTCCACTGGATGAAGTCTTGGAACTGATCGATTGGGCAAGTGGGTTTGATGTGACTGCACCTAAAAAGTCAAGCGTAAATGCTGCTGTTCCGACGACGAGAAGAATTTTGGAGTTCCAAGATCGATATTTGACTTCAAAAACAAGCTTTACCGCTTACGATGCCAGTGAAGGAGCGTTGTATGTTCTGTTTCTTCTTTGCTTGGCATTGCACCCTGATGCACCGGGCATTTTTGCTGTGGATAGTTTTGATCATGCAATGCATCCTAGACTTGCGAGAGAGACGACAAAGCTGTTCTGTAAAACAATTCTGGAACAGGATAAGACTGTTTTTGTAACAACCCACAACCCTCTGGTTTTGGACGGACTTGATTTAATGAATGATGATATAAGATTGTTTGCAGTAAACAAGAGCAGAAAATCAGGTCACACATCTTTACAGAGAATTCAGGTAACTAAGGAGTTAATGGATTCTGGTTATTCTCTGTCGAGATTGTGGACAGAAGGACGGTTAGGGGGCGTACCAAATCTGTAATGAAAACGATAGGAATTGTTGCAGAAGGCCCACGGGATTTTGAACTGATTGCTGCAGTCATTGATACAATTACCAATGAAGAAAACAATTATCAAATGATTCAGCCAGAACCCAACATGATCGGACAGTTTGGAAATGGTTGGAAAGGTGTCTGGAAATGGTGTGAAGACAATCAGGGAAAGCTGAAGGCCTATATGCATTCCTTGACACCAGTACTTGATCTTTTGGTTGTCCATATGGATGGAGATGTCCAAAGATGCGAGAAAGAAGTCCATTGTGTTTGTCAAAGGGCACTTTGTGATGCGCCGGAAGGAGCACATCCGCTTACCTGTGAAAAAATAATTGGAGATAGAAACGAATGTCCGGTTGCGTTACCGTGTGAACACCATGGAAATACTCCAGATGCAGAGGCTGATTTTTTAAGAACATTCATAAGGACGTTGTTGCTTCCGGAAGATGGACTGGCTGTGAGCTATATGATTCCGTTTGATGCAACGGATACATGGATTGTGGCAGCCTGTGATCAGTACGATGATTATGAAACATTACTTGATCCGTGGGTTAACATCATTGCACATTCACCGCAATATCATGGAGTGAAAATTAAAAATCGTCCTAAAAAAGAAAAACGGACATACGAAAAGTTAATTGAAACTGTTTGTGAAAATTGGGATGATGTGGTTGCAAAATGTCCACAAGCAAAACGGTTTGATGAAGATGTACGTGATTTTTTGATTAAACAGAAAACAGCAAATGTGTGATAAACGGGGCTTCTTTTCGCTGAGGAAAGTGACTGAAGCACATCCGAATCAGTATTATTTTGAGCGAATTGATACATGTGATAATGCGTTGGTTCGCTCTTTTTTTTGCCTAACGGAAGGAAGCATGAAGGCTGTGCCTCATACCGCATGAACCACAGACAGCACCCAGGTGTAATCCGAAGTGCAGCTGTGGCTTATGCGGTTTTGCTTCTGAAACGGGAAAATATTGGGCTGAATAAAATAAAAGTTTCCGAAATGGGAAAATATTTTGATGTTCTGCGTATAATATGCCATACTGAGAAAAAAGAAGAAATGGAGTCACACCAGAACAGATGATATCATCGACTGGCTTTTGGGATGATGTCACTGTGTAAAGACTACCTCAAAGATCGTTCCACCGGACGGGCTGGACTGAACGGTTATTCTGCCGTCATGTACGCGCACGATTTCATGAACCAGGGCCAGCCCAAGGCCTACTCCGCCAAGCTGGCGGCTTCTGGATTTATCTACGCGGAAGAATGGTTCAAATATGCGTTCTTTTAATTCAGCCGGGATTCCGCTTCCGGTATCTTCTACGGACAGGCAGATGTTTTTTCCCTTCCGGTATGCGGTTACGGTAACCTGTCCGCCGAAATGGTTGTATTTGATTGCATTCTCAACAAGATTGTATACCATCCGGTAAATCAAAATGTCACTTCCGACCATAGTGGTATCTTTACAGTTCCCGATCAGTTTTATCTTTTTTTCCTGAGCAAGCGGTTCCAGATCCACCAGTACTTCATCGACGAGGGCATCAACGGCAATGGTTTCATCCCTGCTTACTGTTTGAAGCTCACTCATATCGAGCAGTGTCTTGACCATTTTGCTGAGTCGGCCGTTTTGCTCCGTCACCATTTTCAGTGTTTGTAAGGTGTCGGCGTCATTGCCCGGATGCGGGGTGGAATGGTATAAATCGAGCTGTACCTGCATGACAGACAATGGGGTTCGAAGCTCGTGTGCTGCATTTGCCGTAAACTGTCTCTGGATTTCAAAAGCATCTGCGAGACGTTCCAGCATCTTGTTATACGAAATACGAAGCTGGTTCAGCTCTTTTACTTTGTTTTCTTCAATGCGCGAATCGGCCAGATTCTGTGCCTGCACCTCCTCAATTTTTTCGGAGAACTCACGAATGGGTCTGAGCGCATGGCCACTGATAAAATAGGTAGCGACACCGCCAAGAAGGGCCAATAAAGCGGAAAGGATCAGACTGTTTCTTTTGTAGTCTGCTTTATTGTTGTACACCTGAACAGAGAAATCTCTGGCAAATTCATCCCACTTGTCCTCCGGAATGCTGATATAGATTTGATCGGAACCGTCTGTGGCACCGTCCCCGTCCTGATCTTCGGCATCATCGCCCCTGGCATCTACGGTCTCCTGCAGGGAATCGATATAATAAATTCCGTTTTTATAGACAAGCAGGGTCAGACATCCACAGATGACCGCAATATATAGGGTAATGATACAGGTAAGTCTCCACTGCAGTGATATTTTTTTCATCGGTCGGACTCCTCTCGTATTTGATATCCTTCGCCTACTTTATTCAAAATCGGATCGTATCCAAGTACCGCCCTGAGCTTTCGCCGAAGCGAAGACATATGTACGCGGATGGATCCGCTGAAGCTGTCCACGGAGGCATCCCAGACATGCTCGATCAATTCTTCCTGACTTACCGGTCTGCCAAGGTGAAGAAGCAGATATTCCAAAATGCCGTTTTCTTTTCTTGTCAGGGGAACCAGGGTTCCGTTGGCATAGGCCTCTCGTTTGATGGTATCGAATTTGATCCCGCCACTTTCCAGACAGACATCCTTTTGTACAAATTTTCTTCTCGTCAGACTGCGGATCCGCGCTTCCAGCTCCTGCAGATGGAACGGCTTTTCCATATAATCATTTGCCCCGGCATCGAGTCCTTCTACTTTGTCTGCAATCTGTCCTCTTGCAGATAAGATCAGCACCTTCGTTTCTTCGTTTTCCTTCCGGAGCTCTTTTAGAAGATCCATTCCGTCCATGCCGGGCAGATTGAGATCCAGGACAATCAGATCATAATTTTCTGCCAGGATGCATTCCAGAGCCTCCGCCCCATCATAGCAGGTATCTACCTCGTACCCGGCGGAGTACAGACTTCTGGCAACTGTGTCACACATTTGTTTCTCATCTTCCACGATTAATAATCTCAAAATTTTTTTCACCTGCCCATTTCTTAACAATGATTTTACAACAGCTATTGTATAATATCAGAGTCAGCTGGTCAATCAATAAAATCAAAGGAGCAACCACATTTTGAAATGCGGAAAAATATCTCAAATTGTTCTAGTTATCACAGGCATAGCGATGATGGGCTATGGCGCCGTCAGAGGGGAAGCGGCTGCTGTGCTTGGGAAAGCAATTAAATTATGTCTGGAGTGTGTCGGAATTGGATAAGAAAAAGAAGTTACGATCAAAGAAAATAGCCGGAATACGCGGGTGGATCCAGGCAGCGGCCACACTGCTTACCAATCCTCATATCCCCAATTTTTTTCAGGGCAAAATATATCAGGGCAAGGCGAAAACGGTATGCGTACCGGGCCTAAACTGTTATTCCTGTCCTGCTGCGACGGGAGCGTGCCCCATCGGAGCCTTTCAGGCGGTTGTCGGATCATCCAAATTTAAGTTTTCCTACTACATAACCGGGTTCCTGATTTTACTCGGCGTGACACTGGGAAGATTCATCTGTGGTTTTTTGTGTCCGTTTGGATGGTTTCAGGATTTGCTTCACAAAATCCCTGGAAAGAAATTCTCCACGGCCAGACTGAAGCCGCTGCGGTATCTGAAATATATCATCCTTGTTGTTTTTGTGATTCTTCTGCCGATGTTTGCAACGAATTCGATCGGGATGGGAGATCCGTTCTTCTGCAAATATATTTGTCCGCAGGGCGTTCTGGAGGGGGCGATCCCGCTTTCCATCGGAAATGCCGCAATCCGGTCTGCACTGGGCAAGCTGTTTTCGTTTAAATTCTGTATTCTGATTACGGTTGTCGTGCTCAGCATCTTGTTTTACAGACCCTTCTGCAAATGGATCTGTCCTCTTGGGGCAATCTATTCCTTATTTAATAAGGTAAGCTTTTTACATATCACGATTGAAAACAGCAAATGTGTCGGATGCAATCAGTGTTCCAGGGCATGTAAAATGGATATCGACGTGTGCCGGACCCCAAATCATCCGGAATGCATCCGATGCGGAGCCTGCATCAAGGCCTGCCCGAAGGATGCGATCCACTATCAGTTTATGGGAAAAACGTGTCAGAAAAAGGACACCGGAGATCAACAGTCAGAGATCAGAAACCATTGATCAGCAGCAGATCACGAAGCATCGAAGGATGATATTGAATTCTTGTTTTTTACATTATACTATCTTAAAAGGAGCCATAATTTATGAAAACCAAAAGAACTTTTATCCCTGTTTTTACACTCAGCGTAGCATTATTACTTACCGCATGCAACGGAAAAGAGGCTGCAGACACAAAGAAAACGCAGACAACCCAGACGGAATCCGGCACAGAAGCTGTTACGGGATCTGTTGCGGAATCCGGAACCGAAACGGCAGGGGCTTCCGGCACAAAGCTGGACGATTTATATCAGCAGGAGAACCAGATTTTTTCAGATCATGCGGACGTATGGAACAAGGTGTTTGGCATGATGAATAAAAGCACGGCTGATCCGAGCGGAAATTATGCAGATTATCTTTCCGATACCGTTGAGTCCAATAAGGACGCCTTTACAGAGGATGAGTATAAGACTCTCACGGACGATATTGAAACGATCCGCGGAATTGAAGAGCAGATTGCTGCCATCGAAAGCAAAGACAAAGCATCTGATGCCTCTGACCAGAGCAGTGAGACCACCGATGCGTCTCCTTTTAAGAACTTTTCCGGAAAGGATTATGATGGCAACACTGTCGATGAAAGCCTGTTTTCCAACAATGCCGTAACCGTTGTCAATTTCTGGTTTACCGGCTGCAAGCCATGTGTCGCAGAATTATCCCGTCTCAATGAGCTCAATGATACCATCAAATCCATGGGCGGTGAGGTTATCGGCATTAATACAGAAACGTTCGACGGAAACGAAGATGCTATCAAAGAGGCTGCCTCTGTCCTTGAAAGCCAGGGCGCTGCATACCGCAACCTTTCCATTGACTCTGATTCCGACGCCGGCAAATATGCTTCTGCGATTATGGCATTTCCTACCACAATCTTAGTCGACAGAAACGGAGCTATTGTGGGCGATCCTATGCTCGGTGGAATTGATAACCAGGACAATTACGATACCCTGCTGAAACAGATCCAGGAAGTGATCGATGCCGACAATGCCGGAAAATAAATTCCATTCTATTGATACGTTTTACAGCTTCTAATGGAAGCACAAAAAAACGGATGAATGTATACAGAATCTTTTCTGTCATCATTCATCCGTTTTTGAATTGATCATCGTGTTGTCATGATACACGGTATAAGAGGATGGATCTGCCTGATACCAGACGGTATACTCTCCTTCGCGGTATACGAACTGTAACACTTTATATCCTGTCTCATCTGTCTGCAGGACCCAGAAGTCACCCGGAGCTTTACTTAACGCAAGGACTTCCTTATAAACAGATTCTGTGACACCACCTGGTCTGGTGATGTCACAGAACATCTGGTTTTCTCCGTATGTCTCTGTTCCTGCTACCTGAAATGCCATGCGCACCGATTTGGCATGTCCCAATGCGACCTGCGAGTCAGCCCGGTACATCAACCGAAGCACTCCAGGTACCACTGTCACAGTTGCAAACATAACGATTGTCAGAATCAGTAATCCACTTCGAATCCACCTCTCACATCTCTCCTGGAAACGTGTCTTTTCCTTTGTCTCGGACATTTCGGTGTTATTACCTTTCCTGTGTAATTTCTTTTGGGGTTTATAAATATTTAAGAATATTTATTACTTGTTTATGGGGTCAGACCCCAGGTTGCGTGCACAGGTGGGCTTAGTTTCCTGATGCTTCTGTACCAGCTGTTGCTTTTTCTACATTATAATTTCCATCTGTTGTTTTTTTATCAGTTGGAACTGTTGCATAATATGTACATTTCTTTGCACCATTTGTATAGACTAAAGTATCAATCTTTTTATCAGTTGTTAATGAAATTGATACAATTTTACCTTTAACCTCAGCTAAATCTGTGATATTCTTCTTTGTTACATCACAATTTTTATCTGTAACACCTGCAACACCTTCTACCTTGACATCAGCACCAACATCAACGGTTCCATATTTTTCATCAACCAAAGTCTGTGCAGCCATTACAACCTGACGTGTCTCAGCAACGATCGTTTTGTTCTTAGCCTTATCAATATACCCTGTCAAAGCCGGAATTAATAAAGCAGCTAAAATAGCCAAAATAACAAGTACTACGATTAATTCAACTAATGTGAATCCTTTTTGTTGTTTTTCATTTTCTTTAACATTTGTCTCTTTCTCCTTTAGGATCTTTTGCCGGCGCGCGGTGCCACGCCCACAATATGATAATAACATTTTTCTGTAAAATGTCCACCATATTTTTAATTTTTTAATATCCGGGCAGCTATTCTGAAACCGTCTTCGCTGTCACAGCATTTCTTCTCGCCACCCTGTGCCTGAAGCTTAACAGTTCTGTGTCCGATGCGAGCTCTTTCGTGTGCGCCTCGTCCGCATACAGCTTTAAGGTTGCCGTTATGCCATCCACTGTCGCTCCATCTGCCACACTGTCCGGAAATGAATAGGTGACCTCCAGATAGTTTCCCATATAAAAGCCTTTCCCAAATACAGCTGCCACTGCACGGGCGACCGGTGTCTGTCCCTTCGCATATGTGTAATCAGCCGTTATACCACCCTGTTGTGGGAAGTAATATCTTGCCAATAGCTCCCCGCTTCCTACCTGTTCCGCTGTTCCGGTAAGCTTGTCTGTGATATAAAGGCTGGTCTGCTCACATCCATCTGTCGTCAGAAGCACCACATACCCCTCTTTATTCATGAATTCCAATGCAGTTCCGGAATCTGTCCCTTCCCGATCCGCGACCTCATTCCCGCTGCCATAGATCTTCACATAGACCGTGGCATCTTTGGTCTGCGTCCGCAGCTCAGTCATTGCGGTATCTAATACAGACTGTGCATACTGTGTTTTCTGGATACGGAGGAAGATACGGAACGCCGAGCTTAATGCGCCTGCCGCCATAGCCAGCAGGACCGTGATCAGCAGAAGCGACACCATGGTCTCGACAAGCGTAGTGCCTTTTTTATTGCATAAATGCTTCTTCCAATGTTCTCTCAACTTTTTCACGGAGTGTCACCTCCCGATCCTGTTGTGTTTTCCACACTGTCATACAGATAAAAAGTCGTTTCCTGCTGTTGCCCCTTTGTATCCGTATAGACTACCTTCTTCTTTCCAAGCTTTGTCTGCACATCAAACACTTCATATCCGATCCTGCCATCGCTTCCGACCGCATAAAAAGAAATATTCTTTTCTTTCTGGTCTGAAACAGCAGTCTGTGTAAGCTGATTCAATACCGATGCGGTATTGGCACGGATTTCTTTATTTTTTTCCAGGGAAGCTGTGCTGTAAGAGATTGCTCCCTGCATGATGCCCATCAGAATCAGGAAAATGAAAATGCTTGCGACAACTTCAACCATTGTCTCGCCCGCGTTTTTTCCGTTCTTTTTAAGGTGCCTCATCACTGCTGCCTCCCTCCGTGTAAACATTTTCTTTAAAGCAGCTTGTCAGCGCCTGATCCGTCTGATACTGATAATGGATCTGCCCTTTTGACGCATCCGGCTTATAAACCTCACCGCCTGTCGTATTCACACGCCAGCTGCTGTCCGTATCATTCCATACGATTATTTTTCCGTCATGTGAAAACTGCACCTGGTAAGTTTCCTCCCTCGTATACTCCGTTGAATAGGTATAAGACATATCCTCATAGTATGCGGTCACATCCACCACAAGAATATATTTCCGGATCGTCGTATTCTTTAAGCTGTTGATGGTGGATGAATAATCCCCTGTTCCCGGCTGTACCTCTAAGTTTCCACCACTTAGATCTTTTTCATCCGCATGCAGCTCCTTGCGCAGGGTGATGCAGATATTTCCATATCCGTCCCCCACAAGGCTTCCGGTCTGTCCCGGGTTATTCATATTGGTGTCCTCCGTCACAAACCGGTAGCTGGTCACATCCGGATTATCCTCACTGTATTCCCGGTACTGCTTATTATCGAGGAAGCTGTTGGCAAAGCTGTAAAAGGTATTCTCTGCCTCTGGATCCTCTTTGCTGCTATATTGGAGCAGATTATGTTCCAAAACTCCTGCATAGCTTGCCGCAAGCTGATAACACCGCTCCTCCTTCAGTCTCTGATTCGACTGGGCTGTGAGAAGCCCTGCCGTGTATACAATTGCAGCTGCAAAGGCGATGAAAAAGGCAGACACACAAAGCACAACCGCCATCGATATACCGCTTTTTGCATTCCTCCTAAGCTGCTCTAATCCCTTGTATCCCATAGGACTCCTCCGTTAATTGTTCCATTTAATCTCGGCGTTATCCGAAGCTGTATAGGCATCGGACTGACTGTTTATGTTCTTTTGAACATTTGCCTGTACCGTTGCGCTCTGCGTAATCGCAAAGTTTGCATTTGTGACAGACATATTGTCATCACTGGTCACTTCTGTCACATCCGGAAGGAAAAGCTCATAGTGGAGTGTTCCATCCGTATTGACCGTGATCCGGATATCCGTGGTCAGCTTTAAATTCTCGTAATAGCTTACGCCACCTGTTGCATCATTGTAGTTTGATTTGACCACAACACTGTAACCGCCAAGCGTTCCGCTCCATCCGAACTCACTCGAACCGGCAAGTGAAACCGTATTCCAGGTTGTTCCATCCGCAGAATACTGTACCTGCGGTATTCTGCTCTCATCCGACGTCACATTTTCCAGGATACGGATCCTTCCTGTCAGATCTGTTTTGCCTGTGCCTTCCTGATCTGCCACTTTTCCATTTAAAGTGACATCGTAGACATCTGCACAGTCCACACTGTCCCAAAGCAGGGTCGTATGCTTTACCTTCCACTGTTTTACGGTACCCGGAACGTTTGGTGTGTTCGTAACCTCTACCTCTGCTGTCTTCTCCGCTTCCCCGGATACAACCGTCGGTGTTGACAGCTTCACATATGGAAGCCGATATACACTCTCGGATTTTGTCCACTTCGAGCTGACGTTTCCGTTTCCGGAAGAGATTCTTGCGTAGAAAACAACCCATTTCCCGGCATACTTAATGGAAAGCTGCTTTAAATCATGATAATAACTTGTTGAGCTTGCCATATCCATCTGAACCGGAGAAATGTTACGGATCTCCTGACCTTCTATGCTTCCAGGCGGATAATATGCGATTGGCCTTCCAAGAGCTCCAACCGTGGATGCCTTTGCTTCTTCCTCAGTGTCATATACATATGCCTTTAACAGATAGGCACTTCCTCCCGGTGGAATACTTCCCTGCTCCGCTGTCAGGTTCACGCGGAGGCTTCCTCCCTCAAACGCATCTGCATTTATTGGATCTGACTGACTGTATATCCATGAAGTCCTCCAGCTTACGTTCGGTTCCGGCAGACGGTTTGGAATCTGAAGTTCGGTTGTCACACCATCCACACTTCGGATATAAGCACCATTTTCCACCGCTTCGGCAACCAGATAAATCACAACCCTCTGTCCGGCATAATCTTCCAGATTGACAGTCTCTGCATATGTGCCACTCTCCGTCTTTGCCGACAATGGGATCAGATCCCCTAATTTTGTTGCAGCTCCTAATGTATTACCATTATAAGCCCGGATGTAAGCCTGATAGCCTGCGCAATCCCCGGCGCTTTCCGGCGAAATCGGTGCCCAGGTGAGCTCATAGTTTAACTCGTTGACATCTATGTTGTTTGCTGCCGCCTGTCCTGGCTGGGAAAGACGTGGTTTGATCGTGTAGGTACCGGTTGAGGAAAGACCAATCTGAGGAGTTCTTCCTGTCGAATTTCCGATTCTTGTCACTTTCAGTTTGACCTGTGTGTAGTTCCAGTCGGAACCATCTATTACCAGTCTCTTGTCACCCTGCTTGTAAGCATCTCCCGTGTCGATCACGACCTCACGGCCTTCGGCGTCGATACCAACTAAGGAAACCTCATACTGTGGATTGCTGTCCGTGAGTGACGTATCCCAGGTGAAGGTGTATTTCAGAGTTCCGTCTGTCATGTCCGGGGTCAGAGTCGTATCGGTATGATCGAGTACCGGGGCATTGAGCCATTCAAAAATAGTTCCATACGTATTAAAGAAGTTACCAAAATAGTTGTTTTTATTTTCCAGCGTTGTACTATGAATATAGTTCCAAATACCATTTCCATCCTCATCTACACCTGTTAATTCTTTCACATTGGCATTTGCTATATTTTCATTGACATTATAATAGGTGTAAACCGGTCCAAGTCCGGATGCTGCATACCATACACGTACCCGGAAATTGGTTGCCTGTCCAAGATAATCCTGAAAATCAGTCAACGTTGCTGTTGCCCTTCCCTGTGATACTAGCAGAACATCTGTTTTTGCCAGTACAGTATCTCTATAAACCTGTCCTGAAGTGTCTTTCCAGTCCCCTAAAAGTTCAACTCGATATACCGGTGGAGTTTCAAAAGATACGTTTCCTGCATCTAGTGTGACCTGAATGTTTATGTCATCTATCGTCTTTCCTTCCACACTGACAGAGACTGCCATATTATTTTTTAATTCATTATCGTACTTAATTCCTATCGGCGGCTTATAATATGGAAGCGCCACCGGCGTAGATACCATTTTCGATGCATTTGCTGTTGCACTCGTTGCTTGTGCTGTCATCTGATAAATATAATTTCCTTCTCTGAAGTTAGATAAGATACCTGTTCGATTTGATGCATTCAACACTACTTTTCCTATATTCTGAACATTTATCTCTACATCCCAGTCCGGATACAGTGCATTTTGATTTTCATCCTTTGCCATATAGTCTTCATAATTATTTAATACAAATCTATATGCCTGTCCTTTTGCCGTATTAGAGGAAATAAGCTCTACTCTGACATCCGGATCTGGTAAAACCCGAGTTATCACTTCCTTTGATGCAACTATCTCTTCCGATGGTAATACATCCTCATACATGCTGACAGCCTGTACATATATTGTAACATTCTCAGACATACCTTTTGGAATGTCCATGCTTCCACTTTCCGAGAATAAATTATAAATATATTCTTTTTCTCCATCCGTAATACGTACCCGATATATAAATGGATCACACGCGTTTTGTATTACAGATGTCCCATCTGTTTTTGACATTGTATCAGGCGTAATTGTTAATACTATTTTCCCATTTTCAATCTTTGCAGTTGCCGACTTGGCTGCTAATATCTGATCCTGTCCATCTGAATTTTTTACAATTCCTTCCTGCTGCCTCCATTGTGTTCTCGCGTTCAGAAAAACAACGTTGGAAGGATTCGTTGCTATGTCGTCAATATTGGTATACTTTTTTCCATCTGTGTAGAACAGGACTTTTCCATGAATCACGCCCCCTTGATCATAAATATAGCCATCTTCATCTATCATATGCCATTTTCCAGTAACATGCTTCAAATCCCGGTTAAAAGATGCAACAAAATACTTTCCTGCTGTCTTGTCATACATAAAATAAGACTGCCATGCATATTTATCCTTAAGTCCCCTATCCCCCTGTACGCTTAAGGTATGTATTTTGTTACTTCCGTAATTCGTATTTTCATTATATACAGATTTCTCTGTAAATGTAACATCAGGTGCAAAAGAAATTGTATTTTTCATTCCATCAAGATAGAAATTATTTATTGCTTCCTTAATAGAATTTGACTGCTCTGACTTGCTTCCCTTTGCAATAACAGGATATTCATTTGCAGAATAATCTTGTATGCGCAACGCAAAGCAATCTTTCACAATTGTATTTTTCCATCCTTCTGTTCCATATCTGTCTCCGAATATTCCAGTTGAATAATAAAATCCCTTTAAAACAGAAGCAAAATTTGTGCATCTTTCAACTGTGATTTCAACATTAGCAGTTGATCTGGTCAGTTCATTTACTGCTGTATTATAATTATTATTCGGATTATCGCATGAAAGGAATCCGAAAATACCAGATGCCATAGAACCTGAATAAATTTTTACTCCAGGTGCATTGTTACAGCCCAAAATTCGAACATAAAAGGTTGCTGCCTGGTCTCTGGACAAAACATTATAGGTTGTAATGTTTCCAAGTATTCCCGCACTATCATTTGCACCAACACGGTCTCCCGCATCTTCACCATATTTGGTGTAAATACTTCCATAATTATCGCAAAGAAGAATATTGTATTCATTCCCCTCATATGCGTGATACAACTGTGCTACAATTCCTCCGGAAGCTCCTATCCATGCAGTACCATATGTAGTTTGTAACGTACCATAATTTCTGCTATTTTCTATTGTTCCTCCTGTACCGGTCCACTGTCCCATAATTCCACCGGAATAGTGAGAATTATAACAATAAATCGTACCATAATTGATACAATAACTGATCTTCCAGTCACTTCCCGTTGTATTATTCTGATTTCCGATAATGCCGCCAGCAAAGCGGTTCGTGGCTCCACTCTTGATCTGCCTTCCGACAAATGCACCATTAACAAGATAATTCAGATCTCTCTCAGACTCATTCATACCGATGATACCGCCGGTACCAACACTGATCGCCTCGGATTTATTGTTGATAAACCAGTTACCGGATACACATTTTTCAACGGTTCCGTCCGTTCCATTATACGCCGTAATACCACCGATATTTCCATTTGTGTCCATAATCAATTGCATGCGTCCCGCTGAAACGCCTTTATTGCTGCTGTTATATCTCAGATTTTTAATATTGGCATTATCCTGCCATGTAACGTAATTACGCTCAGCGTTTAAGCCCTGTTCGTTGGCACGGCTGCTCAGTTCTGTCAGATCAACCAGTGCGTCACCCTTCTCATTCGTCACATTCTTCATAATATCTGCTGTCTTATCACTTCCGGATAATGCAACACTTCCTTTATTGAATCCTGTAACACCACCAAGCATACCATACTGTGCGCTCATACTGCTCTTGTCTGTATCTGTGATCAGACATCCCGTGATAACACCACTCGTCTCATTCTTCCCGGCGATTCCGCCTGCATGTGTGGCAAGCTGTTCCTTCTGCTCTGCTGTACTGGTACTTGTTGCCGTATACACACCGACAATGTTCATCGTAATCTGTTTGATCTGGCAGTCCTCTAAATCCGCATAGTTGATTCCTGCAATTCCACCGTAGCAGTTTCCGGCTGTACCACCTTTTTCTGTGATCGTACCAGAGTAATCACAGAGCTTCACAGCTGCCGTATGATCTGCCGGCGTATCACCTTTTCCACCATTCTGTCCGGCAATTCCACCGAGATACTGATAACTGTTAAACGCTTCGAAGTTCACTTTGACAGAAATATTCTGAACAGTTCCCTCATTCTGCCCGACAACACCGCCGACTGTCAGCTGCTTTCCGGAGCCTGACAACTCCGGCATATCAGTGAATGCAAACTTCTTATCATTTCCGACCGTTCCGGTATTCACTCCCGTAATCCCGCCGAAAATAGTTGCCTGACCGTCCAGTACTACATTTCCGGCCGGTGCACTTGCTGTGATCGTACCTTTATTCAATGCCGTGACAGCACCGAGTTCTTTGGTCCCGCGGCTCTTGATCGTCACCTTATCAGAATCTGAACCGGATACCGTACAGTTTGCGATGGTTCCCTCATTGAGTGCTGCAATACCTCCGGCATAGCCGTCACTGCTTGTGACATTGCCATAGTTCCCGCAATTTTTGACGGTCTTTCCTTCTGTATTCTCAGCAACAATACCACCTGCCATGCCAGAATCCGCACTGACATTTTCAGAGCGGTTTCTCGCATACTGAATACTTCCTGAGGTTGTTCCGGCAATTCCGCCGACGACCCCTTTTGTGGCACGTACCAGCTTTGCCTGACAAGTCAGATAGGCTCCTGTTGTCTCACCGAGCGTTCCCTGATTGATTCCGACGATTCCGCCGACTTTCTCATTTCCATGGATCGTAACCTGACTGCCGACTGCAATCAGTTCCTCCTTTTTTCTGGAAACCTTTGCTGTCACTTTCACAGAACCGGACGCCTCATTGATTCCGACAATTCCGCCGATTCCCTCTCCGCTTCTGCCGTCAATGTTCCGTGCCTTATCCTGAGCGTCCACACCGACTTCCATGCTTCCGCTGTTGCGTCCTGCGACCCCGCCGATATAGCTTCCGCCTGCCGTGATATTGGCATAGCTTATATTCTCTTTTACGGTTCCGCCCGGCGCATTCCAGCCGACAATTCCACCGACATTGCTAAGCCCGGCGATTGTCTTTCCGTAAGCTGTGGTACAGGAATCAATCGTTCCCGCCGTGTATTCTAAGGAGCTTCCATATGTTTTCTCTACATTGCTTCCTATATTAATACCGGCAATCCCACCGAGATAATTTAATGTGGCATTTCCAAAGTTTTCATTCAAAGCGCACCGGTATATAAGACCTGCATTCAAGCCAACTACACCACCGATTCCTGAGAACCCTGTCACGCTTCCGGTATTGGCACAGTTGTCGATCACCTCATTTTCCAGAGTCACACCTGTGATTCCACCAGCAAAATGAAGACGGATGCCATCATCGACAGACTGGTTTTCGGTGATCTCTGCACTCTTTATATATTTCTTCAGGCTGACATCAGCTTTTCCGCTGGATGCCCTGGAAATATTTCCGGAGTTTTTGCAGTCTTTCATAACGAGGTGACTGTTTTTCTCACAGTAGCCTACAATACCTCCCACGTATGTATTGGCAGAAATCGGCATGTTGTTCGAATCTTTGGAAAGAGTGCTGTTGTCTGCAGTCGTAATGGTCAATGTATAGGCATTTTTGGACTCCACAGCCCGATATGGTACAAAATCCTCATCCAGTCCCGGCAGCATTTTCCCATTTGACGCTGCTATGCCTAAGTTCTTTTCAAGTGCCTCCCTAATTGGTGCGTCACTGCCTTTCGGGTTCAGCTGATCTGCTGTGTATGTCCTCTGATATCCGACAATACCACCGACAAATGCCTCACCTGTGATCTTACCGAGCGTATTGTCCGTGCGGATCTGACTCATCTCTGTGTCTTTTTTAAGATTTACCACATTTGCACCGATACAGCCGCCGACATAATATTGTCCCTGCACGCTCTGTGGCTTGATCGTAAGCTCCTGCTCTAAAGTCTTTGTGGATGCATTCAGGCCGAATGCCCCTCCTGCACAGTTCCCGTAAGCATAGATCCGTCCACCGATCAAGGTATAATGGACATCCAGTTCTCCGTTCACATCGTTAAATCCTGCAATACCTCCGATATAGTTATTGCCGACCACAATGCTGGCTACCGATTTGACTGTAATTTTCTCACTCTGCTCTGAAAATGTGATTTTGCCATTGTTGTAACCTGCAATACCACCTGCATAATCTCCGGTTGCTTCCCATTTTGACACAACCATATCAAAAATAGAGTTATCATAATCAGAGAGATAGCTCGCACAGTCGCTGATCGCAGCATTATCGTTATACCCGGCAATTCCTCCGATGTAGTTTCCATAACCGGCTACGACACCGTTATTGATGCAGTCTTTTAATGTGACCTTATCTGTATTCTTTCCGACGATTCCTCCGACGTAATTCTTTCCAATAACATAGCTGGCATTTGTTGTCGTGGAAACATTCGTTCCGTCTGACCGGATTGCCTCTTTGATGCCGCCAAAACCACCTGCGATGCCGCCGACATAATCCGAACCGAGAATATAGCCATTCTTCTCTGTGGAACAGTTATATACAACGGATGCCTTTCCGTAACCAACAATTCCTCCGACATATTCGCCACAGAGAAGATTATTCTTCGCTTTTTCATAGGTAAAATCCTGGGATCGTCCGGATGCACTTGTGGAACTGTTAATGAGCATTTTATTTGCATAACCGACTATTCCACCAAAATAATGTCCTTTCGCGGAAGTTTCATCCAGCTGAGCTTGGGTACATAAAATCAATCCGTCATTGCTGCAGTTCTTCATATTCGTAAGCTGCTCTATCCGGTTATCTAATTGTTGATCATCGGGCAAGCTGCTGTCCACTTTTCCTGCAATTCCACCGGTAAACATATTTCCGGAGATTTCAGCATGATTTACACAGTCTGTCAGCTTTGTTGCTTTTCCATCTGTTTCAGCAGCTGAACTTAACATTGCATAACCGACAATTCCACCGATTCCATACTGTAAGTCTTCTGCCTTATCCACAGTCGACTGGCTGTCCGGAAGTATTGCAGCAATTCTTCCTTCCATGGTCACCTGCGTCAGCTCTCTGTCTGCTAACTCAGTAAGGCTGCCATTCTTTTCTGCTGCAAGCACACCAACAATACCACCCACTGCGGCTGTCTTTCCATTTCCATTTGTCATTGATCCGCTTTCCAGCGAAACATTTACCGTATACAGATGCGGATCTGCTTTCTGTGCCGCTTTCATCTTCTTCGACAGAACAACGGAGACATTTTTCAGATTTCCTTCACTGCGTCCTGCAAGGATTCCAACACCTTCCAGTTTCGGGAAACTATGCGCACTTGTTGGATCCACACCAATTTCTAACTTTGGATCCTGCAGCGTCACATCTTCTACCCTGCCTGAAATCTCCATGAAGAGTCCAAGATATCTGGCATTTGGATCTTTCTCTAAGCTATTTCCGGCTTTGATCTTTTCCGCTTCATTTGCATCGATCACAGAAGTCTCACCCAGGCTCAGATTAGAGATCGCTGTCTTGCTGCCATTTCCTCTCAGTGTCTGATCTTCTCTTAATTTCTCAATAGCCGGAAAATCTATTGTATTTTCGGTCGTATTTTCCACCCAGTAAAGAGTCTCTCTCTCCTCTGTTCCTGATCTGATCAGTTTCGATTCATACAGACCTGTCCCCACAGAGGCCCAATCCATATTTTTACTCATCAGTTCAAAGTCCGCTTCTGCCTTAAAATACTGAATATTAGATAAATGTCGGAACGTTGTGATTTTCAGCTCTGCTTTTGTATCATAATCCGCAAATTTCGAGCCGTCCGCGAACATAGAGTTTGCCGTATTGGATGTAGCCATCTCACTGGTCCCGTATTCTGTGGAAATCACATTCTCCAAAGTACCTGCATAGGAAACAGCCTTCACAGTTGCATACATATCAACAGGAACTTCCAAATCCCCTGCAACGCTTTTCAGGCGCTGGATACTGGTATCGTAAAGTTCTGCTCTCGCTAATACCTTCTCCTCTTGTCCACTGATCTGTAACATTGCCTGCACCTTCACAGACATCATTGCATCCAGCACAAGTGAATATTTGTTGTCTTTATAGGTCACCGGAAATGCCCAGCTTCCTTCTGACTTTCCATCTTTATCCTTCAACTCGAAGGTTGCCATGGTAGACAGTCCTTCTGTATTTTCACCTTCTGCTCCCGACCATCCATTTCTGGCCATATCATACGGTGACATCGTCAGACTGAACAGTTTCTTGTCCGTTCCGTCTTTGCAAAATGTAATCTCGTAGCTGACATCCTGGCTTCCTCCCACATTTGAGGACCAGTTCAGATACAGCTTCTCACTGTTTACCAGATTTACGCTCGTGATGCGGAGCTTCCTCGGTTTCAGGCTGACCACATTCACGGTATCCTCTGTGGAATAGTAGCCAAGCAGCCTTTTATTTCTGCTGTCATAATCTCTCTGCATCATGGTAAGGGATCCGTTTGCATCGGCATCCTCATATGTCAGGCTTTTGCACTTTGTTCCATAGAAAGCGGAATACACCTCACCGGACTCCACATCGATCTCAATGCCGATCGCACCGTCAAAAAAGCCTTTGTCATACATATAGTCCTCCAAAAGCTTTAAGACCGCACTGCTTTCTGTTGTTTTCTCTTTATATGCTTTCGCATCCAGGGTGATCGCATAAATCCTGCCATTAAGCTCTGATCCATCCGAAGGATAGGCCAGTCCCTCTTTTTGCACCTGTTCCTTAAACTCTTCCCACTGCCCGGATGACCGATAATAGGTCAGTCTCGATTCTGCCGCCAGATAAACTGTTTTCGCATTGGCTTCATTCTTCTGAAATTCCGCTTTTTTCCAGTAATTGATAAAAAACGGAACCGCGATTGCTGCAATAATAGAAAGTATTACCAGAACCGTAATCAGTTCAACCAGTGTAAATCCTTTGTTCTTTCTGTTTTTTCTCATCTGTCATCACCTTATGTCTTTTCTTTATCACTGACAAAGCAGTTCTACTGCTTTTTACTTCTTTACTCTCTCTTTTTCATGCCTCACATCAGCGAGCGTCAGAGCTCACTTTTGACATACACATCCTTGTATTGCAATGCATAAAAAGACATTTTGAATTATACCACATAACTGGTTGAATTCTATACTGTTTTTTACAAAAACAAAACTAACTTTGGCAAAATCCATATTTTGATTGCCGGCATAGCAGATTCATCTGCCAGGAGCATAAAAAAAATCAGGTCTCCTTCTATTATCAAGACCTGATTTCCTATTTTTATGAATTTTATCCCTCCACTTTGGAAAAAAGAATTCTGTCATTGTCGAGTTCTTTCCCGGCACGTACTGCAAACTGTTCCAGGAGATCATCCACGGTCATCTTCTTTCGTTCTTCCCCTGTGATATCAAGCACGATATTGCCGGAATCCATCATGAGTGTACGGTTTCCGAGTTCTAATGCCTGATGCATGTTGTGTGTTACCATCAGACAGGTAATGTTTCGCTCTGATACGATCTTCTTCGTAAGATTTAAAACTTTCTCCGCCGTTGCAGGATCTAAGGCGGCCGTATGTTCATCCAACAGTAGAATCTTCGGTGTCACCATCGTTGCCATTAAGAGTGTCAGCGCCTGACGCTGCCCTCCGGAGAGAAGTCCGACCGGCTGCTTCATCCGGTCTTCCAATCCCATATCAAGCAGGGCCAGCTGTTCCCTGAACTTCTTCTTATCCGCTGCCTTAATCCGGCTGAAATACGCATTTT
>ERZ773107.990-NODE-990-length-28073-cov-6.861018_pt1 | contig 28073 bp, 28 predicted proteins | sample MGYA00580571_ERZ773107 | MGnify/ENA primary metagenome ERZ773107 (study PRJEB29015, sample SAMEA2737843) | human gut metagenome | biome: human gut; feature: human-associated habitat; material: faeces | place: China | collected 2012 ... | reverse complement strand
ACCTTTCCAACATTACCATAAAAACACCAAAGAACTCAGAAATGTATAAGGAACGTAAATTTTTGAAGAAACGATACAAAATAAAAGTGAAAGTCATCAAGTAGCATTTGCACTGTTGCTTGAAACATGAGTTGACAAAGTAAAAAGGTATAATAACCAGCGGGGGATGTGTGTTTTACATCCCCTGCTGGTTATTTATTTTGTTGTCCGTTTGCGGAACAATATATTTGTGATCCAAGAGACGATCATAAATAATACGATCGCAGCAGCAACGTCCAAGAAGGAATGCTGTTTCAAAAATAGCGTAGACATACAGATCAAGAGGCACAGTACAAAAGAGCCGTTGCGCCAGATCTTTTGCTTATGGATCGTCGCATAGCGGCAAAGTCCGGCATGGATGGCAAGTGAGTTAAACACATGAATACTTGGCAGCACATTGGTATCGGTATCCGTTGCATACAGCATGGAAATGACCTGTGTAAAAATATTGTCATGAGTAAATTGTGTCGGTCGCATGCTCTGTGCATTTGGAAACAAAGTATAGATTAACAGACTGGCTGTCATGCCAATGATCAATGTGGCAATTGTCTGATAATAGTTTTCTAAATGCTTCAGATCGAAAAATAAGAGTGCTAATGTTGCAAATACATACACAAACCATAATAAATATGGAATAATAAAATATTCGCAAAAAGGAATATAGTCGTCTATAGCGCAATGAATGTAGGTGAAAGGTACGTCAACACGTGCCTCCAGCCACACAAACCAAATCATATACACCGGAAAATAGAGTGCGACAAATATATGTTTATAGCGGTAAATAAATTGTTTCCAGTTCATAAAAATCCTTTCTAGGATCAGAGTGCCGAAGTCTATTTTGCCGTCACCCTGATCTGTGGTCGTAAATTATGCTGACAGTGGTTTAATGCCAGCGGGAATGCTTAAGATCCAGTTCGTTGCGAATATAAGCGAAAGTTTTATCTTCGCCCTCTTCGGCGAGCATATGCAAAAGCCGTTCTAGCAGCTCTGCAGTCTCTGGATGCATGGTGTAGCGCGATTTACCACGTTCGTAATATTCCAAAGGCAGTCGGTCGTTGTAATTTTCTAAATTGTAATTACGGCTTGCTGCCATGCGGTCGCAAAACATTTCAACGACGTAACGTGGTGCCATAGGCATTCCCTGTAACCCCTTGGAGTAGTCAGAGGAAAGATCGATCCAGTATTCATAGTGATGGCGGTTGCGTCCTTTGTGGTGAAGCCATGCGGCAGAGTAGCCGATGGTTTCGCGCTCATAAGCGTTCGGGCTTCGTTTGCCCTCTTGATAATAGCGAACACCGGTCCAAAATTCAATTGGATGATATTTTGACCAGTCATGGCAGATTCCCTGCCAGTAAATGCCAGCGCGAAAGCAATTGCGGCGCACCAGTCGTTTGTGGCGTAGAATTGTTCGCAAATGCCCCCAAAAATTATGCCATAATCGCATGATGACATCTCCATTTCTTAAAAGTATTGATCAGATTCCAGAATTTAATTCGGAACTATACTCCCGCATCCATTGTCTTGGCGTACAGCCCTTCCATTTGCGGAAAGTACGGATTAAATGACTGCAATCCGAAAAACCGGTCTCCTGACTGATATAGGTCAGATCCAGTTTCGTGAATAAAAGCAGATCCGTCACCCTGTTAATACGCACAAATTCGATATATTCCTTGCAGGATTGATGGTAATTTCTGCGGAATAATTTAGCAAAGTAAGAATAACTCATTCCGCACCGTTCTGCAAGGTCATGAATCCGTAAAGGTTCATTATAATGCGATTTGATATATTCTGCAATATGTTCAAACTCATGATTGTCACTTTGCCGGGACAATAAAATTTCTTCCACATTAAGTCCGCGCGTCAGCCAAACGCGCGTCATCGCTGTGATCAAGATCGCAAGTTTGGAGCAGGCAATCGTGTCGTAGCCAAAATGGCGCAGCCGCACTTCCTCGATACAGTCGACAAAGAGCTGCTCGAGTGGAATACCTGTCATGTCGCCGTTGGCAAAGAAAATATTGGAAGGATCTTCCTCATAGGCAAGAGAGATGATCCGGCTGAATTGATTTTTCATGTTATCCGTTGCCTGCAAAAAGCCAAGGTCAAACTTCAAAACATGATAGCGAATGTTTGGCGGGGAAGCCGCTTTGCAGTCAGATGCCGCCACAGTCGTTATAGAGGGAGATTTCTCCGATACATTTGCAGCTGAATGTGGTATTGACACCGGATGAATGCTGTCGTGTTCCTGATCCGGTAAAGGTTCCTGCGGAGATGCCAGAAGAGGGCAGGCAGACAGCGGAAAGTTAGGCAGATAACCATGCAACGACGGATTCTTTAAGAAATCTTGCGATTTCAGCGTAAAAGCAGGATCTTGCGATGGTTTCTCAGCCTGGCTTTGCTCAAAATCCGTCGGAAAGACATCGATAGTATGTAAAGTCTTTGGCGGAAAAAAAATAAAATCTCCCGGTTGCAGGGAGTATACATTCTCATCACAGGTGACAAGCAGATTGCCGGCTGTAAGATATATACATTCTATAAAATAATGCCAGTGTGGCAAAATAGGAAAGTTGTGATCGTACGTGATATGTGTAAAAGCTTCGATTGGTGTATTTAAGCGGTCTGTATATTCGTAATAGCGATCCATAAGTATTAGTCAGCCTTTCTGTAAATTCATTAAAATCTGCGCAAAAAAAATTGCAAAAAGATAGATTTATACAATTTTTGTGCAGATTTATTATAGCACACCATCTATTGCTATGCTATACTTTCGTAGCAGATTTATAGAAAGGAGAAAAAACTATGACTCCAATGAAATGGTTTTATTCATTTTTGAAGAAATATTGGCTGCGTATGGTGTCGGGTCTGATACTTGTAACGATACTTGCTGCGACAGCTTTGGCATCGCCATACATCTCAAAATTGATCGTGGATGATGTCATTAAAAAGCAAAATACCGGGTTATTACCGAAGCTGATCATTCTGCTTCTTGCGATGGTTGTGATCAAGGGTGTATGCCGATTTTTTTCGCAAGTATTATTTGAGACAAGTTCGCAGGGTGTGTTGTATACCATGCGCGACAAAGTATACCGCAAACTATTGTTAGAAGATTTTGCGTTTTATAATAAAAATAGAACGGGAGATCTGATGGGACGTCAAACCGGAGATATGGATGCGATCCGTCATTTTGTGGCGTATGTGATCTATACGGTATACGAAAATATTTTGTATTTTGTGTTATCCATCGTTTTGATCTTTATGGTCAATGTAAAGCTTGCTGTATGCATGATGCTTGTGCTCCCACTGACGGCAGCTACTACCTATATGCAGGCTAAAAAAGTCAAACCTGCTTTCAAAAACTGTCGAGATGCTTTTTCAAGTCTGAATACATATGTGCAGGAGAACATTAGTGGAAACCGCATGGTAAAGGCGTTTGCGAAAGAAGACTTCGAAATGGAGAAGTTTGGCGTGGAGAATGACCGTTACCGCGATGCAGAGCTTGGTGCAGCCGCTATTTGGAAAAAATATGTGCCGATCTTTGAGTTGTTGTCCAATCTGTTGACATTGGTACTTATGCTTGTTGGCGGTGTTATGGTGGTGCGCGGAGAGATGACATTAGGTGATCTTGTTGCAGTAAACGGATATTTATGGATGCTCACAACACCGCTTCGTATGGCGGGATGGTGGATCAATGATATTCAAAGATTTACTACATCAGTAGAAAAGATTTATGGGACTTATACTGCGGAACCGGATGTGAAACATCCCGGTCATCCGGTACAGCATCAAAAGTATGAGGGGAATATCTCGTTCCGCAATGTGTCGTATCGGGCAGATGATGAGGACATCATTCGTGATGTATCTTTCGAGGTAAAGAAAGGTGAGACGGTCGGCATTTTGGGAACGACCGGAGCCGGAAAGTCAACGATCATTAATCTGCTTTGCCGTTTCTTTGATGTGACAGACGGTGAAGTGCTGGTAGATGGCATTAATGTGAAGGATCTGGATCTGTATGAACTGCGCGAGAACATTGGTATCGCCATGCAGGATGTGTTCCTTTTTTCGGATACGATCGAAGGAAATATTGCATATGGCCGTCCAGATTGTTCGTTTGAACGAGTAAAAGAAGTGGCCAAAATGGCAGACGCCAATTTGTTTATTAAAAATCTTCCGGATGGATACGATACGATCGTAGGTGAGCGCGGAGTCGGATTGTCGGGCGGACAAAAGCAGCGAATTTCTTTGGCGCGTGCCTTACTTAAAGATCCGGCGATCTTAGTGCTTGATGATACGACATCGGCGGTAGATATGGAAACAGAGAGTTACATTCAGCGCCAGTTGGAAAATATTGGACACAGTTGTACGACATTTATCATTGCATATCGAATCTCTTCTTTGCGTGATGCCGACAAGATCTTGGTTATGGATCAGGGTCGCGTTATTGAGCAGGGAACCCATGAGGAATTGATTGCAAAAGGTGGATATTATGCAACCGTTTATTATCACCAGTATCCTATGGCTGTACCGAAAAACGGACAGGAGGTGAATCACATTGGCTAGAAATACTTATGAAAATGATGAGATATTAGAAGATAAGTTTGACGCCAAGCAGTTAAAACGACTGGGTGGTTATATACGTCCTTATACCGGCAAGATGCTGCTCGTGTTGTTTTTGATGTTGTCATCTTCCGGACTTACCATGTTTATTCCAAAGTTTTTGCAGATAGAGATGGATACGTATATCCCGAATGGCGATATACACGGTATTGTGATCTTGACGTTGATCGCAGCAGTGATCGTAGTGTATGCAGTAGTCAGTCTGCGTATAAAGGTAACACTTACGACGCAGGTTGGACAGGATATCATTCATCAGATACGAGAGGATCTCTTTGCTCATTTGCAGGAACTGCCCTTTAGTTATTATGATGACCGTCCACATGGAAAGATTCAGGTACGTGTGGTTAATTATGTCAACAATCTGAGTGACCTATTGTCAAATGGTATTTTGAATACGATCACAGATTTGTGCAACCTGATCTTTATTTTGATCTTTATGCTTTCTATGAGCGTAAAGTTGACACTGGTATGTATGTGTGGCTTGCCGGTGCTGATCCTGTATATTGTCTTTCTCAAAAAGAAGCAGCGTTATGCTTGGCAGGTACAAAGCAATAAGCAGTCTAACTTGAATGCCTATATTTCCGAAAGCATTAACGGCATACGTGTGACGCAGGCGTTTGTGCGGGAGGAAGAAAACACCAATATATTTAACCGTTTGAGTATGAGTTATCGCAAGGCGTGGATGCGTGCCGTGATCTATAACTTTGCAATGGGACCGATGGTCGATCTGATCTCCACGATCACAACGGCATTTATATACGTGATCGGCATTAACTGCATTATAAATGGAGGATTGGATGGCGTGACAACCGGTAAGTTGATCGCGTTTACAGCATATATCAGCCGCTTCTGGCAGCCGATCAATACGATCGCAAACTTTTATAATAGTGTGCTCACGGCAGTTTCTTATTTGGAACGTATCTTTGAGACGATTGACGAACCGGTGGCAGTAAAAGATGCACCGGATGCCGTTCAAATGCCGCAGATCAAAGGAGATGTTGCGTTTGACCATGTCACCTTCAGCTATGAAGACGGTATTCCGATCTTGCATGATGTGAGTTTTAAGGTACAGCAGGGTGAAACAATAGCCATTGTAGGTCCGACCGGAGCCGGCAAGACAACGATTGTAAATTTATTGAGCCGTTTTTATAATGTAGACCGTGGAACGGTCAAAATAGATGGGATTGATATTTCCAAAGTAACGCTTCGTTCCTTGCGTGAACAGATGGGCGTTATGATGCAGGACAGCTTTATCTTTTCCGGAACGATCATGGATAATATTCGTTATGGCAACAAGAAGGCTTCGGATGAAGATGTGATCCGTGCCGCAAAGACGGTGTGTGCGCATGACTTTATCGTACAGATGGAAGATGGCTATAACACACAGGTTAATGAGCGAGGAAGCCGCTTGTCTGTTGGACAGAGACAGTTGATCTCGTTTGCCAGAGCGTTGTTGGCAGATCCGGCGATCCTGATCTTAGATGAGGCAACGTCAAGTATTGATACGGAGACGGAAATCGTGCTGCAAGAGGGCTTGAGCCACTTGTTAGAGGGACGTACCTCGTTTATTATTGCACATCGTTTGTCGACAATTAAAAATGCGAACCGCATTATGTATGTTGCAGATGGTAAGATTTTGGAAAGTGGTTCTCATGAAGAACTGCTTCAGATGCACGGTAAATATTATGAATTGTTTATGTCGCAGTATAAGGCATAATAAGATGGTCACTTGTATGTTGTTGCAAGTGACCGTCTTGCTTTTTACTTTAATTTATAGGAAACTTCGCAATTCCTACGACGCTAGAGTGTCTGCGGAATGGGGATTAATATGTCCAAATTCTTAAGAAAATTTTAAGATTGCATCGAATAGATTGAATTCTGTAGTTAGGTATGATGTAATAAGAATACAATAAATTCCTCGTTCTCTATTATTAGATACGAAGAGAACGAGGAATTAAGAAATTTGTATCTAAAAGTGTAAATAGTAATTATAAAAAGCAGACTGTTAAGGAAGGGGAGATCATCATGAGAACATGGAAAAAAATTATAATCAGCGCAATGGCAGCGTTAGGAATCGCCTGCTTTGCAGGGGGAACTGTAGATGCGGCATCGGTGAAGATTGATGAAACAACATTTCCGAATGCTTGTGTACGCACCTATGCACGGCAGCAGGACAAAAACAATGATGGCGTATTGTCTGAGGAAGAAATTAAAGCAGTAACAAAATTTGATTGGACAGAAAGCGCGAACATAACTAAATGTGGTGTTAAGCCTGGAATGAAAATTAATTTCAAGGGGATGGAAGTTTTCACTAATCTAAAAGAAGTAAAAATTAACAGCATTTTTTTTATGAAAGAACAGATGAGAAGATGTTGGTATTTAGAAAATGATGACATTTTATCACAGTTCCCTTATGCAGAATATTTGGCACTTAGCAATATTGAGAATATTACACTGTCACCATCGAATAAGAACTTAAAGGAATTAGTTGTATATTATGATAAATTATCTGTAACAGCACCAATAACATCAGTAGATAGGTTGACAACTTTTTCGACATCGCTTGATGGTTATAGTCAGGACTGGGGAAATTGCTTTCCAAATGCGAAGAAAGTCAGTATTGCATTAGATGATGTACAGAAGGAAATAAATGGCTTCAAGCAGCTGGAACAGCTGGAGATTACCGGATATAATGCAGGAAAAACGCTTAATTTGTCACGGTATAAGGACACATTAAAACGACTACAGATAGGGGACACATGGGAAGAGACACAGTGGGCTTGCTATGCACCTGACTACATAAACTCATTAACAACACTAGATATTTCGAGCATGAAGAAGCTGGAGACAGTGGAGGCATGTACAGTGTCAAGTTTAGAACGGATTATTCTTGCGGATTCTCGAGGAAAGAGTGCGTTGAATAACTTGAAAACACTTCATATTACAAATAATAAGATCAAGAAATTAGATCTGGCTGCTGCAGCAAATATAGAAGAGGTGTTTGTAGGTGGGAAACTATCGGAAATCAATGTTAATCGATGCAAGAAATTGCAAAAACTGCTGATCAACAGTAATTCTCTTAAGAAGCTGACCATTAAAAATAAGAGCTTAAAACATCTAGAGATTAAAAGCACACAGCTTAGAAAAATCAATGTCGGCGGATGCACTAATTTGATTGGCTTAAAGATTTCTGGAAAGCAAAAAAGATCTATCGCCAAACTTGATCTGAGCAAAAACAGAAAACTTGTATATTTACGCATGTATGACAAGAAAAAATGTTCCGCAGTAATTTTACCAAAGGTTTCTACCCCATCAAAATTCAATACATTATATGAACCAAAGGAGAACAGGTCGATAAAATGCGATTATTGGGTTCCGGCAGTTAAGGTGGATGTGAGCAAATATACCAGAATGCCAGCTAAAGTGAAAAAGTACCAGATCAAATCAATTATTGCACAGAAATATAGTAAGACAAAAAAACTTATGATCAACAAAAAACTTCGCAAAGCAGACAAGAAATGGATCAAGAAACTGGCAAAGAAGTGGAAAATAAAAGTGGTCGAGAAAAAATAGATTTGTTTTATGGCAATGACTTTTGCGAGTTATTTATAGAGGAGTTATACTAAATTATAGTCTTTTTAGGAAAGGGAGGCGCATATCTTATCAAGTCCAAGTGAATAATAAATATCCTGCAAGAAAAGATAGCCTGCATTGCATGAGTTACGGACATTTTTGTCAATAAGCATCGAAGAAGACAGCTTAAGAAGTATGCCCTTCTTAGCTTCTTTTTCTGCGATAGTAAGTTTTTTGCGTATTCCTTTGCCCATTCAATAGGATCTTGATCTCCACATCTCGCTTTGATTTCTTCAATATTACCTAAGCGTTCAACAGTTTTTGTTGTGGTTTTATTTCCTATGCGGATAGTTTTTTGGATATAGTAAGTTGGCGATTTTTTTGTTCCTGCACAAGTAAGTTTCATAAGCAACACCTCCATGTACTTATTACAACATAAATACGCACAAATAACCACAAGAAAAATGAATAAAATTTGACAAAAAAAATACAGGTTTTTCAAGGCCTGCAAAAAATCTTTCTTATTCAATTGTCAAATTACCGAGTGTTTAGCTTGACATTGCTTGTGCGTTATGATATATTATATGCATATTCTTTTTAGTTGTTTTGATTTTGTCCCTCTGAGAATGAGAAATGTAATGAAATTTTTTTGTATTCTTTTGGGGTGTTTCAGTTGTTGGATGATTTTCAATGTAATGGAAAATAGGATTAAAACATTAAAATTAATAGTGAACATGTGAAAAGAGGTATAGCTAAGGAGGAAGAGATGAAACTAGGAAAGAAGACAGTAGTAACCATAGGAGTATTATTATCTGCATTGTTATGTGTAAATATGATATTGTATACACCAGCATCAGCCGATGGGAATACGAAATTAAAGACATCAAAAAATGATATTAGTAGTGAAACGGTAAATATGCATCAAGGTGTTTCAATGTCATATGCACAGATTGTTCAAACATATTCTGATGAATATTCGGTATCTTTATATAGTGATAAGTGGAAGAAATTTAAATCACATGCGGAGATGGTTAAAAACTGTCAACTTGAAGATGAGAAAATACAGAGGATGTCAACAAATGAATTGTTTAATGTGGTAATGGCTTATCCGTTGTTAATAGATGTTTTTTTATATGATGATATTGATCAAGGGATTAAAAGTGTGTCGCAACAATATAATGGATTGCGTGAACTGTTAAAACGAGACGATTTGCAAGATGTATTATATCATAAATATTTGACCTATAGTAAAACAGAAGATGTAATTGATTATAATATATATACTGCTAATAGCATACAGAAGGCAATAACAGATAATCATATAAGCAAAAGAAATATATATATAGATTTCTTGAATGATAAAATACCACAGATAGAAAAAAGTATGTTAGATAATTACAAATATACGGATAAAGAAAGGCAGAAGATTATCAATAAGCAGGAATTATTGAATGATCAACAAAATGCTATAACTTTTGCTGCTGCACGTGCTGACGAGACTGTTATAGTCAAGACTCCTAAAGGGTCTAAAATTAAATGTAAAAGAAAAGCGTCTAATAAAAAAAATAGTACAAAAGATGTGGCCCAGCAAAAACTTGCATACCCACGTGCAACGTATGTTTCTACAGGGTATTCTAAGAATAATTGTCATGCATATGCATGGACAGGAAGACAAGACATATGGATGCAATCTCCAGTGCTGTATGTGTCAGATGGCAGTTATAAAGCCATTAAGGGACGCCCAAAGTCTAATGGACAAATAGCAGTATGGGGATCTTATACACACTCTGCCATTGTTACAAATTATGGAACACAGGATCCAACTGTGACATCAAAGTGGGGTGGTGGTCATATTTGGCGTTGTGGAGCAAGTTATTGTCCATATAATGGACCAATTTGCTATTATGGAAGATAAAGTATCACTTGAAATTACATATTATGTGTCTTATTAATAGGATTAAAGTATTAAAAAGTCCATTTTCATTATATATTTGTTTCGAGATTTGAACTATAATAGCATGAAAAGTATGCACATCGCTGATAGATATTGTGGTTAAAGATTTCGAAAAATGATTTGTCAGATCATTTCAGACTATTTGATACTTTAATCTTAATAGGAATATAATGGAGTTTAGATGGTAAATTAGAAATAAATTAAGGAAGGGGCTAATATGAAACGAAGTCTTTTTGTAATGATTACAGTAGCAGCAATATGCTGTTTCGCAGGTTGTGCTCAAAAAGCCGAACACAAAACCGTCAAAGAGGAGAAGGCGGCATCAACTACTAGTGACACAACACAGTACAAATCGGAACCGAAGGGTGACATTGATGTATTAAAGAAAAGTTATCCGGACTGGATTAAAAATGGTGAGGTAAACTATCCATATACCTTGAAATCCCAAGAACTAAAAGAAGCAAAATCCTATAACGAACGGACGAAACTTGTAAATGTACCGCAGGAGATAACAGAGAGCTGCAGTACAGCAGAATTATTGCATTTGATTGAGGAATATCCTTTATTAGATTTGAGTTTGTATGATACGATGGACATTGCGGTGGAAAATTATCGGAACGTGAATACAGCGTTTGATGAATTTTTCCAGAGGGAAAATGGACCGAAGGAGGCCTTGAACGCATTGCAGCAGAATGCAAAAAATCTTTCTGCTATTAAAGACCCGGAAGTATATAAACGTACACTGGATGGAATGCAATTAGAGCTATATGTGGTGCTTTCTGCGCATGGCTATGAAAGTCTCGGAGCAAAGCAGGCAGCTAATGTGAAACAAATAGTTACACAGATGAAAGATGCGATAGAACAGGATCAAGCGAACGCATCCACTACAAAAATTGACATTGATAAGTTAATTACCGACAAAAGGTGGACAAAGGAATTATCATAAATGCCGAATGGACCGTTATGTCCCATTGATTTCTGCGGCTACTCATGCTATGATTATTGATACTGGTGCAACGGAACGTAGTATTCGCTGTACGAGCCGGATGGACAAAGCGTGTCTGTCCAAATAGATTTGGAAAAGAGGTTGCATATGTACTACATACTGAATCAGATCATGAATCCGAATCAGATCGCAATGATCGGAGTATTGGTAGCGTTTATTTTGACATTTTTGGGATTGAAATTCCCATTTTCTTTTTTGCCGGTGGATCATGGACGTGAATTTGCCGTTAATGGTGCGTTATCTAAGGGAAAGACCCGTGGCGTTGGTTTGACCTTTGTATGCAGTTTTATTATTAGCTGTGTTTTGTTTATGCCAATGGACAAAGAGTATATTATTTATTGCATTCTTTTGTTTGCAATGATGCTCAGTGGTTATTTGGATGATGCGGCTAAGACACCTTGGAGTGACTATAAGAAAGGCGCGATAGATCTCGTGCTTTCGATCATGACCGTAGTGACGTTCCTTAATTTTAACCCATCGGTATTGCATATTGGTTCTGCGAAGTTTGCACTGCCAATGCCGGTATACTTCATTTTGGCGATTATTTTGCTGTGGGTGTCCATTAATGTGACGAACTGTTCTGATGGAGTGGACGGGCTGTGTGGTAGCTTGTGCTGTGTTGTTATCGCAGCATTTGCCGTACTTTTCCCGCAGGCACTTGGAAACTATGTGATCGCTGCCCTGCTTTTTGCAGCAACACTTTTAGCGTACCTTTGCTTTAATTCAAAGCCGAGTACAATGTTAATGGGAGATGCCGGTTCAAGAGCACTCGGATTCTTCATTGCCGTGCTTGCGATGAAGAGTGGTCATCCGTTGATCTACATTTTGTTGGCGTTAGTGCTCATTATTGATGGCGGTCTTGGTTTGGTCAAAATCTTTTTGCTTCGTTTCTTAAAGATTCATGTGTTAAAAAACACACTGACACCAATTCATGACCATGTCCGTAAAAATAAAGATTGGTCAGATACACAGGTTGTATTCCGCTTTGTGATCATACAGGTTATGTGCGTTGTGGCAGCATATGTGTTGCTGACGTTACTTGGTTAATAAATGCGCTCGGATGCGAGTTCGATGATAGGATACCGTTTTGTTTCGCCATGCTTGTTCTCGGCTTTGATATAGCCGCGTTCCAAGTCTTCCGGCAGATAAAACGGTATTATTTTTTCGGAAAAGGCAAGTTCCAGTTCTTCGCAGACAGAGCGGTATCTTTCCTTTTCCAAAGTAAGTAATGCGGTATCGGGATCCAGCCAAAATACAAATTCTTGATTTTGTAAACGTGAGGAGATGAGGTTGTGCAGCAGAGTGATGATCTCATCTCCTTTTTTGGTGCCATATTTTTTACAATAAACGCGATAGGACTTGTGCTTCGCAAAGTGCATTACGACAACGCGGTATTCTTTGGGAAACTCACGCAATCAAGCCTAATAGAAATCACTGTAAAAGCTTTGTAAAACTTGCTATTATTCTCTATTTGGGCTAAAATTAGCCTTATGCGACCATGGTTTGAAATCTGGGAGGAAATAAATGTTGTACATTTTTATGGCGTTATATGCCGAGGCAGCACCGTTCATTGCACAGATGAAATTGAAACGTGTGAATGACAGCGGAAAATTTGTGCTTTATCAGGATGAAGCCGGGGAGGCGATATTGGCGGTTACAGGCCCGGGCAAAGTAGAAGCGGCGGTGGCGGTAAGTTATGTGTGTGCTAAATATGGGACAGACGAATCGACATTTATATTGAATATAGGAAGTGCGGCGGGAGCGCCAAACTGTTCTGATGAGCATGTGCAATCGGCCGAGCGATCAGAGCTGATCGGGCAATGGTTTATTGGAAATCAATTGGTGGATGGCGATACAAAACGTACATACTATCCGGATATTTTATATCGTCACCCATTTGCAGAAGAGGGAATTGAAACGGTCAGCATAGTGCGTAGACCCGACGAAATGAAGCAAATGATTCGTATGGATGCGTCTGTGAATGGTGGACAGAAGAGCGGATCCTCATTAAAAATCAGGTTGTGTGATATGGAGGCAGTTGGCGTATATCAGGCCGCTGTTCGGTTTGTGGGACAGCACCAGATGGCTTTCTTAAAAGTAGTATCAGATGCCGGTGTTGATAAGCGTATGACGGCAGAGGATTTACAGCACTTCTTTGCGGACAGTGCAGAGAAAATATGTACGTGGATAGAAGATGTGCGTACACTTAGCCGTTCTTGGAAAGTGGAAAAGGTTGGCGCGAAAGAGCAAGAAATTTTGCAATTGCTATGTGATCAGACACATGCTTCCGTGACGATGCGTTTACAGATGGAACAATTGCTGCGATATTGTACACTGGCAAATATTCCGTACGAGGAAATGATCCGTGGCGATCTGGCAGAGCAAACGCTTTGCTGTCGTGACCGCAAAGAAGGGAAGGCGTATTTTGAACAGCTCAAAGAACGATTGTTATATCAATAACATGCAGTCGATACCTGCATGTGAGCCGACAGGGCACAATCATGATCCGATTGTCAGGGAAACGGGACAGTCGACCATGTTTTCACATATTTACGTAGAAGCCGCAGTTAGAAATCATCCGCGCACACAGAGGATATTACAACAGTTTTTGAAGGCACAGGTGATTTCCATCACACATTATAAAGATGTATTTTGCCGCAAAGGGCAGCAGGTGCATTTACAGCACGGGTCCAAAGCGCTGATCATTGCTCGCAAAGATGGACAGTTATTGTATGAGGGTGCGGAGGTGTGTCAGAGTTTTGGTAACGAATATTTTTATTATACGTCCTGCGTGATGAACTGTATTTATGATTGCGAATACTGCTATTTGAAAGGAATGTATCCAAGCGGTAATTTGGTGATATTTATAAATATTGAGGATATTTTCGCGGAATTGGAAACGTTGCTTGCGAAGCATCCGGTGTATTTATGTGTTTCGTACGATACGGATTTGCTGGCACTTGAAAATATTGCCGGTTTTGTGAAAAAATGGGCAGAGTTTACGGTGGAGCATCCGAAGCTTCGGATTGAAATTCGTACAAAGTGTGCACGGACAGATTTGTGGAAGGAGCTGCCGGTCTGTGATCGAGTGATTTATGCGTTTACGTTATCACCGGAAGAAATCACCGCTTGTTATGAGCACGGAACGCCGACGTTAGCTGCACGCGTTGCAAGTGTAAAATTGGCGGGAAAAATGGGTCATCCGGTGCGGTTATGCTTCGATCCGATGATCTATTATCCACATTATAAAGAAGTGTATCGCAGGATGCTTGGTGAGGTATTTGCGCAAATAGATACAGATCATATTGTAGATGTCAGTATGGGATCGTTTCGTATCTCCAAAGATTATCTCAAAAATATGCGACGTCATGATGTGCTTTCGCCGGTGGTACAGTTTCCTTATGAAAATATAGACGGTGTGTACCAATATCCGGACAAGCTTCGACAGGAAATGGAAGGATTTTTGCATAAAGAGTTGTGTAAATACGTGGAAGAAGAGCATATTTTTTGCTGGGATCAGATATAAACGGAAAGGATGAAGAGATATGTATACATTTGACAGCAGAGTTCGTTATAGCGAGACGGATGAGAACGGAAATTTGTCGTTGGAAAGCTTGATTGATTATATGCAGGATTGTACCAATTTTCAGTCGGAGGATTTGGGAGTTGGCTTAGAGTACCATCGACAAAAGAATATAATGTGGGTGCTTAATTTTTGGCAGATCGTGATCGATGAATATCCGGCGATGGGTGAGAATATTACGGTGGGAACGCAGGCTTTTGGCTTTGAAAAGATGTTTGGTCATCGTAATTTTTTGATAACGCATCAGGGGGAGCCGGAGCATCGTATCGCAATTGCCAATTCTTTGTGGGTGCTGATGGATCTGAAAAAGGGGCGCCCGATGATCGTAACGCCGGAAATTGGGGATGTATATGGTATACATGAACCACTCCCGATGGATTATGCATCACGTAAGATTAAAGTTCCAAAAGATGGCGGAAAAGAGTGTGACCCGTTTTTGGTACAGGAGTATCATTTAGATACGAATCACCATATGAACAATGGGCAGTATGTGCGTATGGCGCGTGCGGCTTTGGAACGGGAGATCACGGTGCGAGAGCTGCGTGTCGAATACCGCAAACAGGCGATGCTTGGAGATCAGATCACGCCGGTGATCTATGAGACAGAGGAATACTGTATGGTGTCATTGAATGGCGAGGACGGGAAACCTTATGCAGTTGTGCAGCTTTTTGAACGGTAAAAAGATAAGGCACAGCGACGAGAAAAACGATAAAGCGCAGTGATGAGAAAAATGATAAGGCGCAGCGATGAGAAATATGGAGGCATACGAATGAAGGAATGGAAATGTGGTATTCGGGATGGAATCCCGATTGCTTTAGGATATGTTTCGGTGAGTTTTACCTTTGGACTGATGGCAGTACAGGCAGGACTTAGCTGGTGGCAGGCAGTATTGATCTCGCTGTTGAATGTAACGTCGGCGGGACAGTTTATGGGATTAGATATTATGGTAGCAGGGGGTGCTTATGTAGAAATGGCATTGGCACAGCTTGTCATCAATTTGCGTTATGCGTTAATGTCCATTTCGCTATCCCAAAAAGTGGACAGCAATTTTAAGACGGGAAGCAGATTGTTTTATGGATTTTTTATGACCGACGAAATATTTGGTGTGGCAGCAAGCAGAAAAGGTGAAGTACACCGCAGCTATTTTGGAGGACTCGTCACATTGCCGGTGATCGGCTGGGTGTTTGGAACGTTTGCCGGGGCAGTGTTAGGTGGCGTGCTGCCTCCTCTATTGCAGTCGGCGATGGGAATTGCTATTTACGGAATGTTTTTGGCGATCATCATCCCACAGGCGAGAGATGATCTGCGTTATTTGCGAGTTATTGTGATCGCGGTAGTGCTTAGCTGCTGTTTCCGATATATGCCGGTGTTTGATCAGGTGTCTTCCGGATTTGCAATTATAATTTGTGCGGTAGTGGCATCTGCAATAGGTGCTGTTTTGTATCCGATCGATGAGGAAGGAGGCGAGGAAGCATGAGAGATATTCCAATGCATTATTTTTGGATGTCATTGCTCGTGATGGCAGGAGTTACTTATTTGATCCGTGCAGTTCCATTTACATTGTGCCGTAAAAAAGTAGAGAATCGTTTTGTGAAGTCTTTCCTCGCATACGTTCCTTATGCGGTGCTGGGGGCAATGACATTTCCGGCTATTATTTATTCAGCGGATAAGATTGCAGCCGGTGTGGCAGGTACGGTTGTGGCGCTAATCATGGCATATCGGCGAAGAAGTCTGCTTACCGTAGCGCTGGCGGCGTGTGCGGCGGCGTTCTTGGTGCTGCTCATTGTGTGATATGAAAGAACCTGTGCCGGAATACAGCAATTAGTACGATGATGCCTATTAAGATTCCTGCTGCAATGACATAAAGGAGAGTATAGGATTTTCGGTAGGGAAGGGCTATACTTCCAACGGTATTAGAATCAGAATTTTTGACACTGCTTTCATCAAACATTGAGTTCATGATCTTTATAAATTTATCAACTCGGTAGCACTTACCGGTTTCTATTTTATATTTGCCAGCATCAGCATTTAGTGCCTCGGGATTTTCTGGATACGGAATGATGTAGCTGGCATTATTGCATTTGATATATACCATGTCTAAAGCGTATAAAATATTATTCAAAAATGTTATATCTTTAATTTTTGTGTTTTTGTTCAAATTTTTAGTTAGAATCGAGATGATTTCATCTTCTTTTGGCGGCCAAATTGCTTTTCCCTGATCGTTATCTGTTTCTGATACCCATTCAAAAGAGTTTGCTTTTGGTGCCAAAGATGCTACACCATGTTCGCCATTAGCGGTTTTATAGGGGACTTGCCATCCATAGGAACTCAAAATTATTTTATCAAAATTTTTATTTTGTTTATAGTATTCGGATATTAAAAAATATTCTGTAGATGACAGCGTATATGCTTTGCTATATTGATATTCTTCTCGTCCGAGGCAAGTTTCTGCGTCTGAAATGGTCTCTGTTTTGGAACTTCCTTCTTGATTGGCTTTTTATTCTTTTTCTAGTACAATTTTAATTTTATTCAAATCGTTTCTTTGCACCTTTTTCTTGTTTGCAAAAATATTTTTTACTTGTTGCTGGATGGATTCGCTGGCAGAAACAGGTACGCTATTATTTAATACAAATAGTGATATCACTAATATAAAACATAATCTTTTCATGACTTGTACATTCCTTTCCTAATAACTTTTCACGCATTATATTGTGGCAGTAAAGTTACTTTAGAACAATTTTCCTCAAATTCCTCTTAAATTATATTACCACCTTTTCGGAAAAAACCGCCATGGAAGTTTGAACGGTGTATGTATTTTTCGTGTGCTCTCCGCATAAGATGAAACAGACTTATCCAGTGGGAGGACGACGAGATGGATGACAAGATAGAGGAGATACTCGCGCAGTATCCGGTACAGATTGAGAGCAGAAAAAGAATTCGTGGGGCAATTCTGCTGGAGACCAGAGAAGGGCAGTATTTGTTGCGAGAATATAATGGCTCTGCCAGTCGCCTTGAGCGAGAAGAACGCATCAAGGAGAGTTTGATGAGTCATGGTTATCGTAAAGTGGACAAAGCGCTGGCCAATAAACAAGGGGAACTGTTGACACGTGATGGTTCGGGAAATATTTGGCTTATGAAGCGTTGGTTTGCCGGGAGGGAGTGCGATCTAAAGGATGCTAAACAGGTGTGCAGAGCGATGTCCCATTTGGCGATGCTGCATTTATGGATGAGTGAGCAGCAGGAGGATATTCGCACACAGCAAACCGAAAATGCGGAGGAATTGACATCTAGCGGCAGGGAAACGGATCTTGGCGGGGAGGAATTGCAGGCGGCGGAAGTGACAGCGTTTACGCCGATCGATTTTTTTGGACGACGCAACCGGGAATTAAAACGTGTACATACATATATTCGCAAAAAAAGAAGAAAGAATGAAATGGAACTTGCGCTTTTAGATGCATTTGCCCATTACTATGAGCAGGGCTGCGAGGCAGAGCAGTTGGAGACTGCAGAGCATAACTATGATTATTTGCAGCGGGAAGCGGCAGAACAAGGCAAGCTGATGCATGGAAGCTATAATTATCACAATATTGTATTTCAAGGGCGGGAGGTGGTCACCTCCAACTTTGAGAACGCCAAAGTGGGGATACAGATTATGGATTTATATGGTTTCCTGCGCAAAACTATGGAGAAGAATGGATGGAAACAGGATTTGGGACGCCGCATGATCGCCTCTTATGAGGAAAAACGTTCGCTGTCGGAGGAGGAGAGGCATTTGTTGTATACACTGCTTCTGTATCCGGAGAAGTATTGGAAGCAGTGTAACTTCTATTATAATGGGAAGAAATCATGGATGTCGTCAAAGAGTTATGAGAAACTGTTGCGCATACGCGGGCAGGAAGAGGGGCGGATTCAGTTTCTGGAAATGATAAAAGACGTTTTATTTTAATGCTCATTTTGTCTGTGCTCTTTGAGGAGATTTTTTCTGTGATGCGACAGAATAAGGAATATTATAGATATAAACACGAGCAATATTCCAACGGCTGCAAAGAAGAGTTGCAGAGATTTACTCACGTTATGTTGTGGTTTCTGTTTCAACGAGGACTGCATTTTTGTCGGAGCGTATGTCTTAGCTGCGGGTGTTGCCGTGGAGAATGACAACGCTCCGAAATTTTTTAAGTGATCTGCAATGTACTGTATCTTTGCATTGTAGGTCTTCTTGGCAAAGCTTTTTTCCGCGTTTGTGTAAGAGATGTCACCTTGCCCATCTATATAGGCGAGTGTGTTTTTTGCATTCTCGATCATAACAACGTCACCACATTCACCGACGCCAAGTACGTAAAATATAGCAGGGGTATCCGCTTTTGACATCTTATTTAAAGCGTCGGTTTGTTCGCTTTGTCCTTCTATGGACATCTGCCAGTCTCCATTTTCTTGAGATAAGGAAAAGATACCGATGATATTATGTTTATAATAAAGTGGGTAATTTACGGCAGCGTCTTGGGTGCTTTTCTTTACATCAAAATAAAAGAACGGATCACCGATCGTTATGGATGCTGCAGAAATACGGGAATTTTTATAATCGTCTTCTAATAATAAAGGGATCCAGTCATTGATTTCCTGTTTCATCTTGTTTTTGGCATAGTGATTTAGCGTGTGACGGATTGTTTGGTACGCTGAGCGGCAGGAAGAGCCGGAGTCTGTTGCTTGGGCAGCAGCAGATTTGGGTAAATAAAATAAGCTTCCGGCCAGCAATATAATACTAATCTGTAATAATAGCTTCTTTGTCATCATGATCGTATACCCCCTTCTTAAGTCATGAATTTTATGGTTTCTAATATCATACATTCATTAGTCTTTTGATCAAACTCGCAAATCCGCTCTTGCAGAGCTTATTCGCTTGTTTCAAAAGCTTATTTGCTTGTTATATTTATATTACCATTTGTGCTGCAAAAACCGCCGCATCATGTGAGGGCTCTGTCGGAGTTTGCAGATTTGCATTTTTTGGCGATTCAAAGTTCAAATGGTGTATGTTAATTGTGCGTAAGGTCTTTTATTTTGGGTATCTCTGTGGTAATATAGACAATGCGGGTAAAATTGGATGGAGTGATTATCATGCTTAACGGTCTATACATTACAGACCGTGAGTGCATGGAAGATTGCGTAAAAAGAAACACAGATGGAGGAGCAATTGAAGAACAGTAAGAAAATATTGCTTTTGATGATGTGTTTGCTGTGTGTATGCATGCTGACAGCGTGTACCGTGAAACATCGTCGACAGCGTAACAGTGTTTCTGCGACAGGATCTCCGGTGAACACGAAGACGTTGACCGGAGTGGTGACCGGACAGGATGTAGAGAAACAGAATATTACCGTGCGAGAGCTTGATAGCAATCTGGAATCGGTACTGTATTACGACTCTACCGCAGCGGTTACGAACAAATTTGGAGAGACGATCACGGCAGAGCAAATAACAACGGGCGAGATTTTGGAGTTGGCATATCGTACTTCAGATACACTGCTGGTGTCGGCGGCGGTACCGGAGGATGTATGGGAGTATGACGAAGTGGATTCCTTTTCTTTTCGGGCAGAAGAGAATATGATGCGTTTTGCCGATAAAAAATATCAATACTCAGCCAATACGTATATTTCATCGTCCGGGCAGCAGATTGCACTTGCAGAGCTTAATCAAGAAGATACGTTGACGGTGCGGGGCGTAGGCATACATGTCTATTCTATTACACGAACAGCGGGGCATGGTTATGTTCGACTGACCGGATATGAGGACTTTACAGGCGGCATGGTTGAGGTTGGTAACCGTATTATTCTGCCGATCGCAGATAATATGTTGATCACGGCACCGGCAGGCATTTACCGAGTAACTTTGTGCAAGGGAGTGTCGATTGCCAGCAAGACAGCGACGGTGCAGCAGGATCAGACGGTAACCGTTGATTTTTCGGATTATGTGTCTACGGCGAAAGATATTGGAACGGTTACGTTTGATATCGAGCCGGAAGGGGCAGACTTGACGATCAACGGGACAACGGTTGACTATTCACAGCCGGTTGCATTAAACTATGGAGAGTATAAGATCACAGTTGCCATGACAGGGTACGAAACCTATAGTGGTACGCTGGATGTTGAAGATGCATCGGTACCGGTGCATATTGATCTGATCGAGGAGCAAGCGACGGTAAATAACAGTGCGACAGCGACACCTGCGGCAAGTGCGGCGGGAGATAACAACAGCCCTTCAAGCTCGACAACGAGCGATTCGTCAAGCAGTTCATCGACAGACAGCAGTGCGACGTCCAAGAAAGTGGACAGTTCGCATACGATCACGGTAACGGCACCGCGAGGTGTTGAAGTATATTTAGATAATGTGTATAAAGGGTTGGCACCATGCAAATTCAAGAAGGTGATAGGCTCGCAGACAGTAACTTTGAGCCAGACCGGGTATGTGACGAAAAGTTATTCGATTGATATTTTGGATGATGATGAGGATGTCACGTTGAAGTTTGCAGACTTGGTGAAAGAAACCAGTAGTCGATAAGGGTAGGGAAAGGAACAGGTAAGAACAAGGCACAAGCAGGAGGATGTAAGCAATGGATTACAAGAAGATTTATGAAGCATGGTTGGCAAATCCTTATTTTGATGAGGAGACAAAGGCTGAGCTAAAAGCAATCGCAAACGATGATGGAGAGATCAAGGAGCGTTTTTACAAGGATCTTGAGTTTGGTACTGCCGGACTTCGTGGAGTGATCGGTGCAGGCACGAATCGCATGAATATTTATACGGTGCGTAAAGCAACGCAGGGGCTTGCAAACTATATCAACAAAGCAGGTAAGGCAGCACAGGGTGTTGCAATTGCTTTTGATTCCCGTCATATGTCATCGGAATTTGCAGATGAGGCGGCACTTTGCCTGGCAGCAAATGGAATTAAGGCGTATGTGTTTGAATCTCTTCGTCCAACACCAGAGCTTTCCTATGCAGTGCGTGAATTGAAGTGTGTTGCCGGTATCAACATTACAGCAAGTCATAATCCGCCAGAGTATAATGGTTATAAGGTATATTGGGAAGATGGTGCACAGATCACACCACCTCATGATACAGGAATTATGGATGAAGTTAAGGCTGTTACAGATTATGCGACAGTAAAGACGATGGACAAGTCCGATGCAGTGGCAAAGGGATTGTACGAGCAGATCGGTGCTGCTATCGACGACAAATATATTGAAGAGTTAAAGAAACAGGTTATTCATTGGGATAGCATCAAAGAGGTCGGTAAAGATCTTAAGATCGTATATACACCACTTCATGGAACCGGTAATATCCCGGCAAGACGTGTATTGAAAGAGATCGGTTTTGAGAATGTATATGTTGTTCCGGAGCAGGAACTTCCGGATGGAGATTTCCCAACGGTAAGTTATCCAAATCCAGAGGCAGCAGAAGCTTTTGAGCTTGCACTGAAATTGGCGAAAGAGAAAGACGCCGATCTTGTATTGGCAACTGATCCGGATGCAGACCGTTTGGGCGTTTATGTTAAGGATACCAAGAGCGGAGAGTACATTACTCTGACCGGTAATATGTCAGGCTGCCTGCTTGCAGATTATGAGATCTCTCAGAAGAAGGAGACAAAGGGTCTTCCTGCAGATGGCAAATTGATCAAAACGATCGTTACTTCGAATCTTGCGGATGCGATTGCAGAATACTATGGCGTTGATTTGATCGAAGTATTGACCGGATTTAAATATATCGGACAGCAGATCCTCGGTTTTGAGACAACCGGTAAAGGTGAGTATCTGTTTGGTTTTGAGGAAAGCTATGGCTGCCTGATCGGAACGCATGCGCGTGACAAAGATGCGATCGTTGCTACGATGGCTCTTTGCGAGGCTGCAGCATATTATAAGACCAAAAATATGACTTTGTGGGATGCAATGCTTGCCATGTATGAGCGTTACGGATACTACAAAGACGGTGTGAAGGCTGTGACAATGAAGGGTATCGAAGGACTGGAGAAGATTCAGGAGATCATGAATGAGCTTCGCACGAATCCACCAAAAGAGTTCTGTGGATACAAGGTAGAGTCTTTCCGTGATTATCAGGCAGATACGATCACAGACATTGCGAGCGGAGAGGTTAAGCCTACCGGCCTGCCAAAGTCGAATGTACTGTATTTTGATATGAGCGACAAGGTATGGATGTGTGTACGTCCATCCGGTACAGAACCAAAGATCAAGTTCTACTTTGGTGTGGTTGGAGAGTCTCTGGAAGATGCAGACAAGAAGTCGGAAGAGATGGCAAAAGCAGTAGATGCATTAGTGGCTTCTCTGTAAAAATGTAAGAATTAAGGAATACAAATGCCTCCTGGCGCATATAATCACAAGGGTATGTATTACGTGATGATATGCAAAGGAGGTATTTTTTGTGTCGGGAATTGTCAGTATTCACAACCGCTTGTATACATATTATGACTTAGAGCGTGATCTGCAGGAGCTTGCCATCTGCTATCCGGATTCCACGGAATTGACTTCGCTTGGTCAAACATTAGATCATCGGCAGATATATTGCTTGCGGATACATGGAACAAAAGGTTTCACAAAGCATGCCGTGGTAATTCAGGCGGCAATGCATGCAAGGGAGTGGAAAAATGCGCAGCTCTTGATGATGATGGCAGAACGTTTTCTTCGCTGTTATGGGGAGGATATTCTTTGGGAGGGGATTCCATATCGGCAATTGCTGCGGCATTATGATGTCTATATATTGCCGATGGTCAATCCGGATGGCGTTCAGATCAGCCAATTTGGCTCCGAAGGCATTATCGATCCGGTGCTTCGGCAGGAATTACAGGAAAAGATCGCGACACAGAGAGAGGCAAGACGCTGGAAAGGAAATGCGAAGGGAGTTGATCTCAACCGTATTTTTACGGAAGAAGCGTTAGATCAGCCGGAAAGTATCGTGCTGCGTGATCTCGTCAACGCAGTATCGCCACAGTTAACAATAAATTATCATTCTACCGGACAGGTTATTTTTTACCGACAGTTTTTTACGGCATTAGAATACATGAGCAGACGCACCGGATATCCCCTTGTGTTAGAGACCGGAAAGCCCGTTGGATCATTTGGAGATTATCTGACAGAGCAGGGTAAAAAGTGGTGTACGATCGAGACGGGAGCGTGGGAAGCACCGGTGGGACATATGCAGATCTATGCTTGGTGGATGCGTCAGAAAAGCCTGCTTCCGCTTGTTCTTGCATCGCTTTTATGCTAAAATGAAAATACTAAAATTGCCTTTGAATGACCGATGGTCATTCCTGGGAAAATACAAATTATGGGGGAAGACGTATGCAGGAAAAAATGGATCAGTGGATCAACTGGGTGGAGTATGATGAGCTGCTAGCCGGTCATCATAATGCACCGCATAATTTATTGGGTTTACATGAATTTGGCAAAGGACAGGTGTTTACGGTATATCGTCCGGAAGCGCAGAAGATTACTGTGACGGACAAGAATGGCAAGCACGCATTAGAACTGGAAGAGATACAGGAAGGCAGTGGCTTTTTTGGGAAATACGTGCCGGATCATAAGTACAAAAAACCGTATCTTTTACATATTCAATATGGAGAAAATGATATTGTAACGACAGCGGATCCATATTCATTCGATCCGCAGCTTTCGAATGATGATCTGTATTTATTTGCGGAGGGAAATCACTATAATATTTATGAAAAATTAGGCGCACATCCTCGGACGATCGATGGCGTAAAGGGTGTGTATTTTGCCGTTTGGGCACCACATGCAAGAGCAGTCAGCGTTGTGGGCGATTTTAATATGTGGGATGGCAGACTGCATTTGATGCGTACGTTAAATGTGTCCGGTATTTATGAGATTTTTATTCCGGGTGTAAAGACCGGGGCTGTGTATAAATATCAGATCTTAACTCGTACCGGAGAGATCTTGATGAAGTCAGATCCGTACGCTAACTGTGCTGAGTTGCGTCCAAATAACGCATCTGTTGTGGCAGATCTGAATGTATATCATTGGAACGATCACCGCTGGATGCATGACCGTGCCAAGGAGACCAGACAGTCTCTGGGGCAGAAGCCGATGGCAATCTATGAGATGCATTTGGGTTCTTGGAGAAAACGTGTGGAAGATGATGATAATGGATTCTTCTCCTATCGAGAGCTTGCGCCAATGATCGCGAAGTATGTCCATGAAATGGGATATACACATGTTGAATTAATGGGTATTGCAGAGCATCCGTTTGACGGCTCTTGGGGATATCAGGTGACGGGATATTATGCTCCGACCAGACGATATGGCAATCCGGATGATTTTATGTATTTTGTAGATTATATGCATGACAAGGGGATTGGCGTGATCTTGGACTGGGTACCGGCACATTTCCCGAAAGATGCGTACGGACTTGGTATGTTTGACGGACAGCCATTGTATGAGCATCCGGATCCAAGACGTGGAGAACATCCGCATTGGGGTACATATATCTTTAATTACAACAAGCGTGAGGTCAGCAATTTCCTGCTTGCCAATGGTTTGTTTTGGATGAAAAAGTTCCATGTAGATGGACTGCGAGTAGATGCTGTAGCGTCTATGCTGTATTTGGATTACGGTAAAGATGATGGCGAGTGGCTGCCAAACGAGGATGGCGGTAATGAAAATTACGATGCGATCAACTTATTCCGTCATATGAACAGCGAATTTGAGAAGCAGGTACCGGGCTGCATGATCATTGCCGAAGAGTCTACAGCTTGGCCAAAAGTCAGCACAAGTGTGCGCGATGGAGGTCTTGGATTTACATTCAAATGGAATATGGGCTGGATGAATGATTTCTTGGAATATATGCATATGGATCCATTGTTCCGTTCCGGTAATCATGGTAAGCTGACATTTAGTATGGATTATGCGTATAGTGAGAATTTTATTCAGGTATTGTCGCATGATGAGGTTGTTCATGGTAAGGGATCAATGATCAACAAAATGCCGGGAGAATTGGATGACCAGTTTGCTAACCTGAGAGCAGCATATGGCTTCATGTATGGACATCCCGGTAAGAAGTTATTGTTTATGGGACAAGAATTTGCACAATATCGTGAGTGGAGCGAAAGCCGCAGTCTGGATTGGTATTTGCTTGGTGAAGAGCGCAACAAACAGATGCAGGCTTATGTGAAAGCATTGAATGCACTGTATCGCAAAAATGAAGCGCTGTATGTGAATGATTATGATATTATGGGCTTTGAGTGGATGAGCTGTCTGAATGCAGATCAGAGTACGGTATCTTTCGTGCGCCGAGGTAAAACGACGAAGAAACAGCTTCTCTTTGTATGTAACTTTACTCCGGTGAAAAGAGAAGATTTCCGGGTGGGTGTTCCATGCAGCGGAGAGTATTCGTTGATCCTGACGTCGGATGATAAAGCATATGGTGGAACCGGAGTGCGCAATGCGAAGAAGGTGACAGCGGACAAGATTACTTTTGATGGAAGAGACTATTCGATCAAAATGACACTGCCTCCATTATCTGTTACAGTATATCAATTTGATTATAAGTAAGAAGTGTGCTATGATAACACAGTATGCGTAGCTGTCAATGGCTGGTATATAGAATGAACAGATGGAGGAATTAAGATGGATTACACATGGAATGTAATGCCGGTATACGGTGTATCAACATGGGTCATAGTAATGCTCGTTGTTATTGTGTTGTTGATTGCGGCGTTGGTTGCGTTAAGTATTTATGGTAAGAAACTGCAGGACAGACAGGAAGATTCACAGAGACAGTTGCAGGAGGCTGCACAAAGTGCCAAGCTTCTGGTCATTGATAAGAAAAAGATGAAGTTCAAAGATTCGGGACTGCCGCCAATGGTGCTTGAACAGGTGCCGAAGTATATGCGCGGACGCAAGGTGCCGATCGTCAAAGCAAAGATTGGTCCGAGAATCATGTCTCTTATCTGCGAGGACAAGATCTTTGATCTGATTCCGGTTAAGAAAGAGATTCGTGCGACGATCAGCGGAATTTACATTATGGATGTAAAGGGACTTCACAACAATTTAGAGCATGCACCTAAGGGCAAGAAAAAGCTTGGTGAGCGTATGCGTGAACGTGCTGAGAAGAAGTCAAAAGAACTGAATCAGAAACGTGCAGAACTTGAAAAAGACAACAAAAAGAAAAATAAATAAGATTTCAAACATGGAACCTGCAAGGTATGTAATGTACTTTGCAGGTTTTTTTTGTTTTAAAAGCGCTGGCTTTGCTTTTTTACAGTATAGAAAAATGCTCGTAACGTAGAGGGAAAGAAAAGCAAAGGCGGCAGAAGGCAGATTTGCAGAATGTTCAGACAATGTCAAGGAACTGCAGGTATGCATTTCGAATTATATTTCGAAGATGTTTGCAAGCGGTAATTTGACAGAGTTACAGTCAGAGCAGACGGCGGGGTTATTATGCGTATCTAATAATATTGAGAGAATCGCTGACCGTTGTGATGAGATTGAGCAGTCCTATCTGCTGATGAAGAAACATGGAAATAAATTGTCGGAAAAGGCTGTCGAAGAGCTGCGAGAGTGTATGCAGCTTTCCACCAAGCTCTTTGATGATGCGATTGCAATCGTGCTGCAAAAGAACAATCCAATCACAGACTTATCGACCAAACAAATCCGAGATATTTACAATGGAAAATATCCAAAATGGTCTGATATCAATTAAGCGATCGGCTTGTTATTGATCAATATTTCCATAGCGTATTTGCCGAGACTATTTCCGCCCATCTGAAGTTCATACTCAATGGCAGTATAGAGATCCGGTTCACCTTCCAGTTCTAGTTCCTTTATGGTGTCCGGATCGTTTGTCATCTGTACCAGACCGGTGTTGAGCACCATTTGCAAAGCTCCGTAAGGTGTGTCATAAAAACCGCGGAAAACGTCATCATTGCGAAATTCCATGGTAGAATTGATGGTACCTTTCTTGATCAAGATTACTTCTTCGTCTCTTATCTTAAGAAGATTTTTGGTGCGGTCTCCAGGGTCTGAGGAGACGGTCTCTTCGTAGGAAAATACATGCCAGTCACCGACTTTACGGTATTTTGCCGGGTATGTATTTATAATTCCATCACCATCTTCGCTGTCTAATTGTTCCATTCGTAATGTCAATACTACGTTATTATCCAAAAAAGTATCCTCCTTGTTTTTCTCTGAGGCTCATTAATATCCATCAATTAGCCTTTTTATCAAACTCGCAAATACGCTCTTTCAGAGCTTATTCGCTTGTTTCACAAGCTTATTTGCTCGTTAATGAGC
>ERZ773107.982-NODE-982-length-28178-cov-9.327241_pt1 | contig 28178 bp, 26 predicted proteins | sample MGYA00580571_ERZ773107 | MGnify/ENA primary metagenome ERZ773107 (study PRJEB29015, sample SAMEA2737843) | human gut metagenome | biome: human gut; feature: human-associated habitat; material: faeces | place: China | collected 2012 ... | reverse complement strand
CCATGGCGGAAATCGGCCATGGTCTTTTCGCGCGTGGCCTGCTTGATGTCGCCGTGCAGGCAGTCGGCGCGGATGCCCGCGCGGCGCAGGTCGTCGCTCAGGCGCTGGCACATGACCTTCGTGTTGCAGAACACGATCACGCGCTCAAAGGCGCCGGAGCGCAGGATACGCAGCATAGCCTCTTCCTTCTCCAGCCGCGGGACCGTGATAGAATACTGATCGATATCAGGCTTGCTCTCCTCCGTCGGGGCAACGGTGATCTCCACCTCGTCGCGCTGGTACATCCAGCTGACGGTCATGACCTCCTGCGAGATCGTCGCGGAGAAGAGGCCGAGGTTGCGCCGGTTTTTGATCTTTTCGATGATGTGCGTCACATCGTCGAAGAAGCCCATGTCGAGCATTCGGTCGGCCTCGTCGAGGACGACGGTCTGCACGCGGTCGAGCCGGAGCGTTTTGCGCTTATAATGATCCATCAGCCGCCCCGGCGTCGCCACGACGATCTGCGGGTGTTTTTCCAGCTGCTTGATCTGGCTCTCGATCTTCGCGCCGCCATAGACCACGGCCACGCGGATCTTTTTGGAGAATGTCAAAAGGCCGCGCAGCTCGTCGCCGATCTGGATGGCCAGCTCGCGCGTCGGCGCAAGGATCAGGCCCTGAAGGTCTTCGCTGTCCGCGTCGATGTGCTCGATCATCGGGATGCCGAAGGCAAACGTCTTGCCCGTGCCGGTCGGGGCCTTGGCGATGACGTCCTTCCATTCCATGAACGGCGGGATGGCCTCGGCCTGAATTTTGGTCGGGTAGCCGTAGCCCTTCTGCTCCAGCGCCTGTAACACTTCCGCGGACAGGCCGAGATCCGCAAATGTCAGATTCTGTTCCATAGTGTATCGTTCCTTCTTCTGAAAAATCGCAATTTTTTTAATCATATCACATTTTTTCGGTTTTTCAAAGAGGGAAACCAAAAAATTCCCTTGATTTTCCGCTGTACCGGTATTTTCACATGTAGGGGCGGCCGTCCCTACATGGTGCGATGACAAATCAAAAAGACGCCCGGAGGGCGTCTTTTATTTCTGCTGCAAGTCTTTGGGCAGCTGTTTTTCGTTCTGCGCGATCAGAAGGCTGATCAAAAATGCCGGGACCAGCGCCGCCAGCGCAATTGTATACCACGGATGCGCGTAGGCCACGTCATCCGTCATGGCGTATCCAGCAATCAGCATCAGCGCCGCCACGGCGAACAGCACCACGCGGATGGCGTTGCACACCTTGTCATACCGCACCAGATACGCGAACCACGCATCCCCGTCTTCAAACAGCGCCGCCGCGCACCACGGCGTAAACGTTCTGCAAAACCAGTCCTTCATTGCGTCCAAATTCCTTTCACAGCTCCGCCCATAAGACGTCTTCGTCCGGCAGGCCAAGGCTCCGCTTCAATGCGAGGAAGCTCTCGTCGCTGATGACGTGCTCGATGCGGCAGGCGTCCTCTGCCGCGCATTCCCGGCTCACGCCGATGCGCGTCAGCCAGAGCGTCAGGACGCGGTGCCGCTCGTAAATTTTCTCTGCCGCGGCAAAGCCAAGCTCCGTCAGATGGAGCCAGCCGCCGTCTTCAACGGTCAGATAGCCGCCTTCGCGCAGCAGGCCGATCGCGCGGCTGACCGAGGGCTTGGAATAGCCCATGTATTCGCTCACGTCCACGGCGCGGACTTGCCCGCGCTGGTGCAGCAGCACGTGGATGGATTCCAGATACATCTCACCTGATTCCTGTAAATGCACCGCCGCACCTCCGTTTCCTGAATTTAATTATTATACCACAACTTTTCCTACGCCGCAACCGGTATTCCGGCTGCGGCTGTTCGACGGATGGAGCGTGGAACAGGAAGCGGCAGGCGGAGCGATTCAGGCCGTTCAGCGCCAGATCAGGACCATCGCCAGATCGTTGACATTGGTCCCGGTCGGCCCGGTCATCAAAAGACCGCCGATTTTTTGCAGCGCATGATACGCATCATTTTTCGCCAGCACCTGCGGCACATCCAGCCCCGCAGTGCGCAGCGCCGCATCCGAGCTTTGGTCGACAAAGCCGCCGGCCGCGTCGGTCGGCCCGTCTGTCCCATCCGAGCCAAACGAGCAGACAGCCGTATTCTGCGTTCCCCGCAGCCCCGGTGCGGCCGCAAGCGCCAGCTCCTGATTCCTTCCGCCGAGTCCCTGCCCGGTCAGATGCACGACCGTTTCTCCTCCGGCAAAGAAGGCCAGCGGCCGCTCCGTCTGTTGATGGCTGCGGGCAATGCTGGCGAGAAAACGCCCCGCTTCACGCGCCTCGCATTCCAGACAGTCTGTCAGCATCCGGCACTGAAAGCCCAGCTTTTGTGCGGCGTCCTGCGCGGCGGCGCAGAGCGCACGGACGCTGCCGGTAATATGCGTTTCCACGTTGGAAAGGTGGTTCGGCGTCGGCGCTTCCAGACAGGAAAGCGCCTCATCGGACAGATGCAGCGCATATTTTTTCACAATGGCCAGCGCCTGCTCTGCGGTAGAGGCATCCGGATACGCCGGCCCGGAGGCGATCATGTCCAGCGGATCGCCGACAATGTCGGACAGGACGATGGAAAACACCCTGGCCGGTGCACAGTGCTGCGCGAACCGCCCCGCCTTCACGCGGGAGAGGCGCTTGCGGATCGTATTCATCTCCACAATGTCCGCCCCGCAGGCCAGAAGCTCGCGCGTGATGCGCTGCTGCTCCTCCGGCGTGATGAACGGCAGCTCAAAAAGCGCCGAACCGCCGCCGGACACCAGAAACAGCACCGTGTCCTCCGCCGTCAGCCGCTCCGTCAGAGCCAGCGCCTGGCGAGTTGCCGCAAAGGACGCCGCATCCGCGACCGGGTGCCCGGCCTCAAAGATGGCAAGGCTGCCGATTGCACCGCGCGAATGTCCATGCTTCGTGATCACGACACCGTCCGTGATCCGCGCGCCGAGCGTCTGGTATGCAGCGTTTGCCATCTGCCACGCCGCTTTTCCGATTGCGACGAGATAGACCCGCCCGGAAAGCTCGGCCTGCTCCAGCGCGCTGCGCACGGCCGCATCCGGCTGCACGGCCGCAAGCGCCTGTATCATGATCTGCCCGGCCATTTGGCGTAACGTTTGTTCCATCGTTTTTCTCCTACAGCATGAAACTGGAAGGCGAACTTCGCTTCGCAGCGGAAGTCTGCCTGTCGGGTTTTTCTGACGTGCCATCCGGTTCGGTCCGGAAACTGGCAGGGGGCGCGATGCGCTCCGGAATCTGTGCGCATCAGCGAAGCATATGGCTCAAATTGTAACTGAAATACCCTGAAAAAGCAACCCTGTGCGCACGATCTTCTTTGCGGGGCAGGGATGGACAGATAAAAACCGGCATCTGCCTGAAAGACAGATGCCGGTCACGTTTGCGGTATCTCTTAGTACATGCCGCCCTTCAAAACCGCAACTTTTTGAAGCAAAACAAATATAACGGAAAACGCAGATTTTCATAGAGTTATCAAGGCTTTGAACCCGTTTTTGACGCTTCCTTGATTTTGATGAAATTCACACATTTCTACGCAAATCTACGCCACTTGACAGGGAATTGGCGTAAGTTGTGGCGTAAGCCAACCAACTTTGTACAATGGAAATTACAGGCTGCTGGCGATCTGTTCAAAGGCTCTCTCGACGGAATCAAAGCTGCTGTGCGTGTAGACGTCCAGCGTCACGCTGGCGTTGGAATGTCCCATCAGATATTGTAGGCTTTTCACGTCAAGTCCCGCCTGTTGGACGTTGGTGCAGAAGGTATGCCGCAGCACATGAGGCGTGATCCGAGGGACAGGCTTGCCGTATGCCTTTTCAAATCGCGCTTGTAGCCCTCGCATATAGTTCTCCAAGTGCATCGCAACCTTCGGCATCCCGGACTTGTCCAGAAAGAGGAACCCGCTGTGACCGTCCACCAGCAATTCCACCTTCGGGGCGGTTCTGGCTTTCACCACCCGCATCAGCGCCATGTAAACCGCGTCCGTCATAGGAACGTTTCGGATGCCGCTTTTGGTTTTGGGCGGTGTGACGAAATAGGGCTTTTCCGCTGTCCGGCATAGCTGCCGCCGAACGTGAATGCAGCGCCGGTCGAAGTCAATATCTGCCCGTGTCAGACCGTACAGCTCACTCACACGCAAGCCGGTTCCCAGCAGGATCACAATGTCATCATAGTAGTTCCCACCGCAGTCCTGCACGAATTGAAGATACTTCTCCTGCTGCTCCTTGGTCAGCGCATCGCGTATATAGGCGTCTTTTGGCACCACGTCAGACAGCTTGAACTTGAACGGGTTCTTGCGGATGATGTCATCATCCACCGCCATTTCAAATGCCGGTCTGACAACGCTTTGCAGGACGCCGATGGTGTTTTGCTTGATGCCGCTGTCGTGCAGGAACACAAACCAGCCTTTTGCGTCGGACAGCTTTACGGTTTTGATCGGCTTCTGCCCGAACGGGTCGGCATGAATCCGCTTGACCGCAGAACCATAAGACCGCAGGGAGTTTTGCTTCAAACCCCGTTTCAGATTCATATAGCGGTCAACCAGCTCTGCCACGGTCATTTCACCCGCTGCATAGTCGATGCCGTCCGCCATGTCGCGCCGCAGCTCGTCCTCTTTCTTCCGCAGCTCTGTCAGGGATTTGGCGTAAATACAACGCCGTTTCTTGTGTATATCGGTATAACGATAGTCATAGGTGCCGTTTGCTCTCTGGCTCTCGCCATCCTTCAAAACACGACCTTTGCTATCTTTGCGCTTTTCAGACAATTCAGAAACTCCTTTCCGTGAAAAGCGCGATTATAGGGATTGATACAAGTATATCATACCGAATATGCGATTTCCACTGATCTTGAACGGAAACAGACAACTTTTTCAAAGTATCGCTGTATCATGGTTTTCACATCACTTTTTCAAATAGAATACGCCTGCTCGATGAACTGATCGAACAGGCGGCGTTTAATCAGGCGCTTGTTACCCACCCAGAGGACGAATTTGCACCGGTCCTCGTTGGTGATCTCGCGCAGTTTGTTAATACCAATGCCGGAGTAAGCCGCGGCTTCCTCCAAGCTCAGATTGCTCTTTTCCCAAATTGGGATTTCCTTCATAGGCAGTTTACCCTCCATACAAAAATAGCCAGACAGGGCGAGGCGGCAACGAAGTCCGGCAACGGACTTCCAAAAACCTCGAAACATACCCGGTCTGACGGTTGATTTACGATTATCCTTTTTTCTATTTTTCTGTTGTTTTGGTTGTCAAAGGCAGAAAAAGCCTGACAGGACAGGGATTCTCCCGGCAACCAGCCCGGCAACAGGGCAACAACATGCTTTACAACAAGCCGCTCTTCTCAGAACGGCATCTCGATCTGCTCCGTGATCTCCACAAAGCCGTCCGGGATTTCTGCGGCATGGTTGCCGCTGTCGGTTGCAGCTCTTTCGCGCTCCCAGCCCTTTTGCCTACCGTATCCGGCAAAGCTGCGGGGATTGGAGAAATACGTCCAGCCGGTCACACACTGGTTCATAATCTCGTTGATCTCGCGGATTTCCCACTGCTTCGGCTCGTCAAAAGCATGGTTCAGCGCCTCCTTGTAAAGCTGCTTGGAACAGACGGTATCGCCTGTGTAGCTGTCCAGAAACGCCTGAATCATGCCCGCTTTCGTGTCCTCCGGCATGAAGTCCTTCTGATGCTCCTTGAGATAACGTACCATTTCCGGGCTGAACGTCAGCTTCCAGCCGCCTGCCCGGTAGATGGTCATTGCCTCTGCCCACACCTGCTGCAAGTAGGCTCTGGATGCGGCTTCGTTCTCCAAAATATGAACCTCTGCCTGTTCCGGGCAGACCTGCACGGGCAGGAAACGCCGGTTGCCGGAGCGGTCGAGGGGCAGGAAGTCCATTGCGTTTGACGTGCCACCGAATACGCATTGCCGCAATCGGTCTGCTGGATGGGTTTCATACGGGATTTTGTAGACCTCCTTCTGACGGCTCAGAAACGACTTGATTTCCTCAATGCTCTTGGCATTGGCGGTAGCAATCATCTCGGACATTTCAATGATCCAGTGCCCTTGCAGCTTGCGGTACACATTTTCATCGTCCAACTTCCGCAGATCGTCGGAGAACCACTCGTCCTTTCCTGCCAGCAGACGGAAGAATGTGGATTTTCCCGCACCCTGACCGCCCACCAGACAGAGCATGACTTCAAATTTGCAGCCGGGATGAAATGCCCGATGAATCGCGCCCAGCAGGAACAGTCGTAATGCTTGAAAGGTGTATTCGTCTGCTTCCGCACCGAGAAAATGGTGCAAACAATAGCGGATGCGCTCCGTGCCATCCCATGTAAGGCTGTTCAGATAATCCCGGACAGGATGGTAGCTGTTCTGATGGGCAGCAAGATCGGCAGCATCTATGATCTTCTTCTCGCTTGTCAGGTCGTAATTCTCTTCCAGATACAGCCGGATGTACTTCATATCCGTGTCGGTCATGGAGGCGTTGGGGCTTCGGTCATAGCCGATGGGCTTGACAACGTCGGTGCGGTCGGTCAACAGATTGTAGGCAATCGCGCCGGAGAGCAGCGGATCGTGTTGAAACACCGTCAGGCAGTTCTTGATACTGTTGCGGACACCGCCTTTTTCCGTGGTGTCCAGCATGGCTTTTACTTCTTCAATGCTCATCGGCGGCACTATACTGCCCGCCTGAATTTTGAGCTGCTGCCTCATCTGCGGCGGCAAGCTCTGCCATTCGCTGCTCAAGTTTCCTCACTTCCTCTCCATATTCGATCACAACGGATGCCCGCGCCTGCATATCCCCGCCCAACAGCTCGTCCAGCAGATATGCAATCAACGAGAGCTTCTGTAATGCTTCTACAAAGTGCGGATGATAGCCGTCCTCCGGCGTCTGCGGGGCATAATCCTCCTTCCAGCGGCATAACAGCCGGTAATAGTCCAACATCACACGGAAGCAGTATCGTTCCATGTGCTGATAATTCTGTTCGTCGGTATTTTGTTGTCGCGGCTTGCTCATTTTGCCCGTGCCATCCTCATACGGAATAGCAAAATCCTGTGCCAGCAGAATTGCGGCTTCCTTGCTGCCGATTCCGCGAAGCCGGGAAACGAAGTCGATTACGTCCCCGGTAGCACCGCAGCCAAAGCAGTAATACCGGCGATCCAGCTTCATGCTGGGTGTGCTGTCATCATGGAACGGGCAGCGACACATTCCGTTTCGTTCCACCCGGATGCCGTATCGCTCCGCAGCCTGCCGGGTGGTCACAGTCTGCTTGACAGCTTCAAAAATGCTCAATAGGCAATGCCCTCCTTAGTGTTCAATTTCCTGCTTTTTCTGCCGCGTCGCGGCGTTCTGGCGCTCCTGCTCATGCTGCACCTCATAGATGTTGTAATGGATTGCCCAGAGCTTTTTCGCGTCGGCATGGAGCGGTGAAAACTCCGTCTGAATGTCCCTATATTCCTGCTTCAACTGCTCCCGTTCTCCGCGCCATGCGGTGATGGGCAGCTTGCCATCCTTGAAATACGACTTTAATTTGCGCTCTGCCATGTAGAACGTCCGCAGTTCATCGTCGTGTTCGGCTTTGTACTTCTGCCGGGATTTCTCAAATCGGATGGATTTCAGCTTGTCCGCAGCGGGCTTGCCGGACTTGTAGTAGTCCACCATCCGCAGCAGCTCATTCACTTCCTTGATGCGGGATTGCTTTGCAGACGCAGACTTTTTCAGCGTATCGATCTTATCCTGCATGGAATGAAGCGTAGTTTCCAGATCGTCCACGGTGTAAAGATTTTTGGATTGCAGGAAGTTGAACGCCTCAGCGTAACGCTGCAAATTGGCGTTCTTCGCCTTATTGCTGTATGCGCTCTTGTTGCGGATGCTGCAATGCAGCGCCAGCAGATCGTTGAGCATGGGCGGCTGGGGCTTGGCAAGCTCGGCTTTTACGTCCTTCAGCCAGCCGATCAATGCAGTGATTTTCTCTTTGGCTTCCCGCAGCAGCGCGTTGGTTTTCCGAATGAAACGGTTGAGATTGCCTTTGTCGGTGCGGATACCCTTTGCCTCCATTGCACGGACGGTGGGACCTTCGTGCTGGGTGGGAATCTGATCTACGCCCTGACGGGCAAAGCTGCGGTGGTCGATGCGGCAGTCCAAATTCTTCTCTGCAAACATGGCATTGCACAGTTCAGCCCACGACTGCCGCCACGCTTCCAGCGTTTCGGGCTTGCCCCAGTCCGTTGTGGGAACGGCGTTGAACACATAGTTGCCCGCCTCGTCCAGAACGCGCTCCCCATGCTCATCCAGCACATATTCCCGCCGCTGCTTGTTTCCCCACCTGCCGTCCGGCTCAATGGGACGGATGGGACACATGACGTGAAAGTGCGGGTTGGAAATGCCGCCGTCCTCCTTGTCTGGCTGATGCACGGCGAAGTCCGCCACCATGCCCCGGTTCACGAAATTGTCCAATAAGAATTGCCTTGCAAGATCGATGTTCTCCTGCATGGAAAACTCATTCTGCAAGGCAATGTCAAAGCTGTATGCAAGCTGGGCTTTCTTGCCGCGCTCGGCTTTCTCCACGGCGTTCCAGAGTGTTTCGCGGTCTGCGTATTCTGACGGGGCGTGTGACGGGAGCAGAATTTCAGAGCAGATCACGCCGCCTTTGCGGGTGTAGTCACTGTCCTCACCGTAATACGTGCTGTGCAGCTTTTCCCCGGCGCGGTAGGCGGCAGCAGCCACGGCAGATTGTCCCGCACTGCGCTTGATCTGCGTCACATGAAAATGAAAGAGTGCGATGCTCAGTCACCTCCTGCATAGTTGCTGACAGCTTCCGTGAGAAGCCTTTGCACATCCGGCAGAGCAAAGACCTGTTCGGCAAGGGCGTAAAACCCGGTTTCGCCCAACTCTTTTGTCTGCGGTGCGACACTCTCGATGGCTGCGCCACGGGTGATGAGCCGGTGCGCCCGCTTGCGCCGATCTCCTTTTTCATAGTAGGCGGCTCGGTTTTCAAGGCGCTGAATTTTCTGCTGTTCCTGCGCAAGCTGCCGCTCCACCTTTTCTTTCTCGGCTTGCAGCTTTTCAATTTCTTTTTCTTGCATGATTTTGACCTCCTGACGGTTAAAGATGGATGCAAAAAGACCGCCTACGTTTTCGGTAGACGGTCTGCGTGATAATATGGAATTTTCAGGCTTTGCGGTGGAAATAGACTGCACCAGCAGACTGTTTCCGCTGCAAAGTGCGCTGGGATAGCTGCTATGGCAGCGCAAGGGAGGCACTCCCTTGTTCGGAATGAAGTGACGCAAAACAGCCCGGACATTCAAACGTCCGGGCTGTCTGCCTCGCAGAGCGCACATACTCCCGTCAGGAGAGTATAGAAGTGCGCCCTTTGTTCCAAAGGGATATTTCCTCCTATTCCAGAATAGTGACGTTCAATGCTTTCTCATATATTCCGATACAAACATATCCCATTTCTTGTCAATACATGCAAAAAAGTCAAATGGAGTATCTCCAGAAATCTTATGAACCAAATCCGCAAAACCAGTTCTATCAAAGAGCATATACTTTGTTTGTCCTTTGTATATCTGGTCAATAAGTTCTTCGGAGTAGAAATCTCTGTACTGATAGATATTCCCCATTGTTTCGGAGTACGGAATAGGAGAATAACAGGCATTCGCACATATTCCCCGCAAATCCTCTTCCAACTCTTTTCTGGTCGGTTTACAAGCCTTGATTGTTGAAATTTGCTCTCGAATTTCAGGACCTTTTAATGCTTCATACAGAGTCTTGAGCGATTTTTTGTATTCTCGAAGTTTCTCTGCATCTGTCAGTTGCTTCTTAGCTGTTCTTTTCTTTTTTGCTTTTTTAGTATCAGGTTTCTTAAACTCCGGTGCAACATTTTTACCCTGCTCAATGGCTTTCTCACAATCTATCCACATATCAGCAAGCACAGACTGATTAGCCCTCAGCAGCTCAGCGCCTTTCTCAGTAAGCGCGTACACAGGATTTGGGAAAAGCTGTCGCACCCTATGTTCATCTGCATCTTCTATTAGTCGCTGAATAAGAACGCTCTTTGCCCCGCTCGCTTTCATCGAAAGATCGGACAACATTGTTTTAAGCTGTTCCCCTGTGAGGGTCGAAAGCGCTTTCCCCAAAACGGCTTCCTCCAAATATCCATCTGCAACCACAGATTGCAGATAGGCAGGAACATCTTGAATGCCGTATTGCTCCGTCCATTTCTGTGACCACGGCTGTTCTGCGGTGCGGGGTGACTTTGCATACTCTGCAATAAATACAGCTTCTATATCGTCTTTAGCAGTAGGACGGTTAAACTCTCTTCCATTGACATAAGTAGTGGTCGTTAGTTTACCAGAGTTAAGAAAGTCATCAACAGCCTTTTTATATTCGGCTTCTGCTTTTTGAATTTCCCTTTTCCGCTGTCGTTCTTGATCCTCTTTTATGGCGGAGGCAACAGATACGCCAATTCCAAATAACGATGTGGCAAGTCCAGTGAGTTCCCCAAGTGGAGATGTTCGTCTGTTTTTCCTTGCAATATCTGTGATGTCGGTCGCTGCTTTCTTCGCATCGGCAGAATTGGAAAACTGGACTTTTTCAACATTGCTGCCATAGTATATTTCCACCGTATCCTTTGAGAAAAATGAACTTGCACTAAGCTCTACATTCTTTATATCCCTAAGTGGAATAGTTTTCTTTGATGATGAAAAGAATCCGGAAGATTTGATGATAACATTCTTCTCATCAATTTCAATAGTTGCTGTCCGTCCCTTATATTGCTTCGTCATATTTGCATCAACCTCCCCTCCGTTGTAGTACAGTTCTAATTGTTATTCATACCATACTTTATTGTTTGAAAAACCCGTTTCCAATACGATTCGCGTTGAATAATATCCTCACGCTTTGTACGCATATCAAAGATCTCCAAAATGGAGTATGAAAAATTTTCTACGATGTAGTCCGCTCCATTGTTTTTCAGTTCTTCAAAAGCCTTATTGCCGCCTGTAAGATTCGTTACATCGGCATAAGATGACCAACGCTGCCAGATGCCAGCAATATCCCCCGTCGCCGATCCGATATAGAGCTGTCCTGTTGAACGGTCTGTAATACAGTAAACGCCTTTCACGCTGGAAAGAGCATTTTTCCACTCAGGAGCGTCCAGCTTGATAATGGTCTGCAAATCTTTATGGCTCAAAAGTACTTTGCTGTATCCGGGGAATGCGCCAAGTTTCGTAGCCGGAGCAAGTTCGTATACTTCGGGGTCAAAATCTCTTTGAACAGACTGATATGGCTTGTTATAAATATCTCTGCCGATTGGTTTCTCTAGTCTAATAATCAATCGCTTGCGATAGTCCACATAATCAGGAAGGAGTGTAAGCTTATACCCGACGGCATCAAATACTTCCGGGAGAATTTTTTCAACCCGGTACATTCCACCGAAAATGTAATATTGGGGACCATAAGGATAATACTGTGCAAAAGCCAGAAGATAATCCGCGTGATTCAAATTGTTATTTGCCTGTTTACGCTTGTGGGCATTCATTGCAATCCATTCAGGGGCATCATCCAGCAGATAGTCCCACGCACGCAAAGCAGTATTCCCTGCATTCATGTTAAATTTGACTTTCGTCTTATCCGGAAAATCGACTGGCATAAAGTCTGAGAATTTGATCATACGGTTTTCACCTCATTTTCGATTTTATCATATTGCACAGAACTTTTCCAGTCTCGAAGCAAAAGACTTGTTATTTGTGTTGCAAGCCAGACTAACATTTTCATTTTCGCTTCTGCCACACGATGTCATACCCCAGTGCGTCCGCCAGTTCTACCGCCTCGCCGTAGCGAAGCGAGCCACGTTTGAGCTTGCCGGAGAGATTGGGGACGCTGCGGCTCCAGCCGTACTCGTCGGAGAGGTAGTCCACCACCTCGGTCATGGTCATGCCGGTGCGGACGATGTAGGACTTGATCTCGTTGCGATAGGTTTCAGATTTTCTCATATTCAAACTTTCCTCCTGTTTTTTCGGCGCGCTCTATGGTAAAATGGGTTTGTCAAATCGTGACACCTATTCGCCATAGGGCACTGGTTTTTAATACACGGCTTTTCGCTGGAACTGCCGCCGATGATGCGTTGGTCACGGGCAGCACCCTCAGCTTTTGCCGTTTGATGTGTCTTTGCGTGAAACGGCGAAATATCATGTTGAACGACAAACGTCGTTCGCTGCTGAATAGCGCTCTATTCCGTGCAGATAACCGCACAGAGCAGAAAACTATTTCGCCGTTTTCACTTGCTTTGATTTTGACTTTCGATTTTGCCGCTCTTTCCGAACGTCGTTCCTGCCCGGAGGATCGCTCCCGGCGTTTCGTTCTCCTTGGTGCGCTGGATGCGGCACTTCGCCAGAGGACATATCCCGTTCGGACGGTCATGCAATTTTCAAGGTTCAGGTGCGATTGCAAGACCATTTTAGCGAAAAATATAGCCCTCTCCCGTATATCCAAGAGGTCGGAAAACGCGCTGTAAAACGCAGATTTCCACGCTCATGGACAAGACCGGAAAAGGGCGGAAATTTGAAGGGAGGACGCCGTTATGCAGCCAAAGCTCACCATTCAGGAACGGCTCAAAGACCTGCGCGTGGAGCGCGGTCTGACGCTGGAACAGCTATCTGCGGAAACAGGTATTTCAAGGTCCGCGCTGGGAAAATACGAAGCCGACGATTTCAAGGACATCAGCCCGTTCAGTATGGTGGAGCTGGCAAAGTTCTACGGCGTGTCCACCGATTACCTGCTGGGGCTGACAGAACAAAAAAATCACCCAAACACAGAGCTGGACGCTCTGCACTTGGGTGATGATGCAATCGAAGTGTTGAAAACGGGCAAGTTCAATCACAGGTTGCTGTCGGAGTTGATCTGCCATAAAGATTTCCAGCGGTTTATGCTGGATGCTGAGATTTACGTCGACCGGATCGCGGATATGAGGGTTAACGACATGAACGCCGTGCTGGAAGCCGTCCGGCAGATGGCGCTGATGAAAAACGGCGGCGAGGAAAATGATCTGCACCTGCGGACACTGGAAGTCGCGCAGATCAGAGAGGACGAGTATTTCGGAAGCTTGATTGCAGATGATCTGAAAGGTATCCTCCGTGACATTCGAGAGCAGCATCGCCCCGACACCATGACTGCGGATGAAAGCTCCCTCGTAGCAACCGTACAGGGGCAGTTGCAGGATGCGATGAATTTTGAGGGCAGTTCCGAGGAAAAGCAAGTCCGTTCGTTCCTCGCTACCTTTGGTATTGATTATGACAAGCTCACCAAAGAGCAATTCGTCTCGCTGATTGAAATACTCAAGCTGTCCAAGTACTTGAAAAGCCCCATCAGCCAGCGTGGGAAAGCACGACCACAGTTGTCGCACGGAAAGGGCAAAAAAAAACGCAAATAAGGAAAAATCGGCACCTGCTTTTGAGGCAGGTGCCGATTTCTGTTACCCTATAATGCGCTTGAATTTTTGGCGTAAGTGGCGTAAGTGGCGTAAGTTTGGCGTAAATCCGCTTTTCCGCATTCAAAAAATCAAGCAATTTCAAGGCTTTGCGGTGTCTCTTAGTACATGCCGCCCATGTCGCCCATGCCGGCGCCGGGAGCGGCCGGTGCGGGGGGCTCGGGCTTGTCAGCGACGAGCGCCTCGGTGGTCAGCACCATGGAGCTGACAGACGCAGCGTTCTCCAGCGCGGAGCGCGTGACCTTTGCGGGGTCGACGATACCGGCGGAGATCATGTCGCAGTAGACTTCCTTGTAAGCGTCGAAACCGTAGCCGACCTTGCCGCTGGTCTTGATCTTCTCAAGAACGACGCTGCCGTCGATACCGGCGTTGGCCGCGATCTGACGGATGGGCTCCTGCAGGGCCTTGACGATGATCTGGACACCGGTCTTCTCATCGCCCTCAACCTCGCTGATGAGCTTTTCCACAGCGGGAACGGCATTGACATAGGCAGTGCCGCCGCCGGCGACGATGCCCTCTTCCACAGCCGCGCGGGTCGCGTTCAGCGCGTCCTCGATGCGCAGCTTCTTTTCCTTCATTTCGGTCTCGGTCGCAGCGCCGACCTTGATGACAGCCACGCCGCCGGCGAGCTTGGCAAGGCGCTCCTGCAGCTTCTCCTTGTCGTATTCGCTGGTGGTCACGCCGATCTGGGCGCGAATCTGCGCCACGCGGTCAGCGATGGCCTGCTTGTCGCCGGCACCGTCGACGATGGTGGTGTTCTCCTTGGTGACCTTGATCTGGCGGGCACGGCCGAGCATGTCGATCGTGGTGTTCTTGAGCTCGTAGCCGAGCTCTTCGGAGATGACCTGGCCGCCGGTCAGAATGGCGATATCCTGCAGCATTTCCTTCCGGCGATCGCCGAAGCCGGGCGCCTTGACGCACACAACGTTCAGCGTGCCGCGCAGGCGGTTGACGATCAGGGTGGAGAGAGCCTCACCCTCGACGTCCTCGGCGATGATGACGAGCTTCTTGCCGCTCTGAACGAGCTGCTCGAGGATCGGGAGAATGTCGGAGATGACGGAGATCTTCTTATCGGTGATCAGCAGGTAAGCGTCGTCGATGACGGCTTCCATCTTCTCGGTATCGGTGACCATGTACGGGGTGATGTAGCCGCGGTCGAACATCATGCCCTCGACGACCTCGCTGTAGGTCTCGGCGGTCTTGGACTCCTCGATGGTGATGACGCCGTCGGCGCTGACCTTCTCCATGGCCTCGGCGATCAGCTTGCCGATGAATTCGTCACCGCTGGAGACGGTACCGACGCGGGCAATGTCGTCCGTGCCGTTGACCTTCTGGGAGTTGGCCTTGATGGCGGAGACAGCAGTCTCAACGGCTTTGGCCATGCCCTTCTTCATCACGACGGGGTTTGCACCGGCGGCGAGGTTCTTCAAGCCCTCACGCACCATGGCCTGCGCCAGCAGCGTTGCGGTCGTGGTGCCGTCGCCCGCGACGTCGTTCGTCTTGGTGGAAACTTCGCGCACGAGCTGCGCGCCCATGTTCTCGAACGGATCGTCGAGCTCGATCTCCTTGGCGATGGTCACGCCGTCGTTGGTAATCAGCGGAGCGCCGAACTTCTTGTCGAGCACGACGTTGCGGCCCTTGGGGCCGAGGGTGACCTTGACGGTATCAGCAAGAATGTTAACACCGGCCTCAAGCGCCTTGCGCGCCTCTTCGCCGGACTTAATCAGCTTAGACATAAGAGTGTACCTCCATTAGAAATTTCGCGGAACGCGAAAATAATTTAAATCATTTTTGCCGCGACATGCGCGTGGCAAAAATACTTTGACCCAGCCGCCTTGGGCGGCGTCGCCAGTCCGCAGACTGGCGGTGGGGAATCCAAAGGGGGAGCCTGCTCCCTCTTTGCGAGTCTTACTCGACGATGGCCAGGATATCGCTCTGGCGGACGACGACGTACTCTTCGTCATCGAGCTTGACCTCGGTGCCGGCATACTTGCTGGTGATGACCTTGTCACCGGGCTTGACGGTCATCACGACATCGTGACCGTCCACCATGCCGCCGGGGCCGACGGAAATGACTTCGGCAACGGAGGGCTTCTCCTTGGCGCTGGCGGTCAGGATGATGCCGCCCTTGGTGGTCTCTTCGACCTCGACCATCTTGAGGATGACGCGGTCAGCAAGCGGTGTGAGTTTCATGGCTTGGTGCCTCCTTGTATATTTTAAAAATTTTAACGGTTTCAGGCGGGTTAGCACTCAAACTTGATGAGTGCTAACCAACGGTGCTATCATAGCGCACTGTCAAGACATTTGCAAGGGGTATTTGGGATTTTTTCAAAAATTCACAGCTTATTCAAAATCTCCTCCGCCCGCTTGCGTCCGCTTTTCCACCGGAAAGGCGAAAGAGGTCGAATGCCGCAGCATTCGACCTCTTTTGCCATTTATTTCGTTATTGAGCTGCCGCGTTACCGCGCCGTCGCGTCCGGATCGCAGCCCTTGGGCGCGAAGAAATTGACCTTCTTGTCCGCGAGCTTGAGCGTCACGCACTGGGAGTGCATGCTCTCGCCGTCAAGGCAGGTCGTGAGGTCGCCCTCGAGCGCCTCGATGCGCACGAGCTTCGCTGTCGAGACGCGGATGATGTCCTGCGGCAGCTTCTTGTAGTCGCCCGCGCTGTAGCCGCCGAAAAGCGTCGCAAAGCGTGCCTTGCTGACGTTCTTGACGAGCACCGTATGTAAGACGCCGTCGGTCATGCGGGCCTCCGGCACGGGGGTAGAGCCGCCGCCGTAGTAGCGGCCGTTGCACATCGAGACGAGCGCGAACGTGTCCTCGATCACCTCGTCGTCAAGCGTGACGCGCCATCTGCGCCCAATCTTGTGGAAGAGGAAGTTGACCGCGACGCTGGCTAAATAGCTTCCGCGGCCCGAGAGCATCGGCGATGCACCAAACTCGTGTACGCTCTCGGCGATGCGCGCGTCGATGCCCGTGCAGGCGATCGTCAGGCAGTATTTGCCGTTGCAGTCGATGAGGTCGAGCGGTGTCACGTCACCGTTCCACAGGTTTTCCGCGTCAAGAAACAGCGGCTCGGCGTCCTTACCGAAGTTTTTAAGGAAATCGTTGCCCGTGCCGATGGGGATGCAGGTCATCGCGGCGTTGGGAAAGCCCGCGATGCCGTTGGCGATCTCGTTGACCGTGCCGTCGCCGCCGCAGGCGTAAAAGCGGACATAGTCGCCCGTCTCCGCGATCGCGCGCGTCAAAGCCGTCGCGTGCCCGCGCGACTTGGTGAGCATGCACTCAACGTCCAAATTGTGGTTCTTTTTCAGCGCCTCGGCCATCGTATAGACGCGCTGGCGGCTGTCCTTTTTCCCCGCTGCGGGGTTGATGATAAAAATGTGCTTCAAGAAGCTCACTCCTATGCAGTTTGCTATTTTCAATATACCGCAGGTCATTTGAAAATGGAATGGGCAGAGTGTTAAGAGATTGTAAAGAAGTTGCGATTCCTTTTCGCGCGGGTGCGAAGCACTATGCGGCACTTCGGCTGCGGGGATTGCAGCGCCAAAGGCGCTGCACAAGGCAAGGGGGCCATTCTCTCACGTGAGAGAATGGCCCCCTTGAACCCCCAAGAGAACGCGAGGGGAGTCCCCCTCGACCCCCGACATTGGCAGTCTCGATCTTGAAAAACTGCTCAGCCTGCGGAATCGGGTGCAGTGTACATGGCTTCGCCATGAACCCCTACTTTTCGTCACCACTCTCAACCGCGCCTTACTATCGTGAGGCGCGAGTGACGTTCATCTGGCAGCAGACTGCGTGCGAAATAGCGGCATTGCTGGCGCTCGCCGCATTGTTGGGACTGGCGGTAGACGATGATTACTGCGCACTGCTACAAGATGGGCAGAGCGGCAGCGGATGATAGAAGCAGAGGCAAATCGTATCGCAGCGCTAAACGCGGCTTCGCCGCGCGCAAGCATTCTCATTCCGGAGGCATAAAGGTCATTCGAGATTGAGACTGCCAATTAAAACCTTTCTCTCGGGGGATCAAAAGGGGGATACTCTCTTTTGTGAAAGAGAGTATCCCCCTTTGTCCGCTCCCCTGCGCGGCGCAGGGGAATAAGGAGCAGCGCTGACGCGCTGAAATTTCAGATGCTCAAACCATTGAGCCTGCACAATGTATTGACCACCGCAAAAATAATCACCGCGCCGAGGTTGGCGGTCGTATTATCCTGGTCGAACCGCGGGGAGATCTCGCAGATATCGAACCCGCGGACCTTGCGCGTGCGCAGCACATGCTTGATGAGCGGCAGCACGATCTCGGGGTCGAGGCCGAGCGACTGCGGCGCGCTGACGCCCGGGGCAAACGCGGACGAGAAGACGTCCGAGCAGACGGTGATGTACGTATCGTCGCACTGGTAGAGGAACTGGTCCATGCGCTCAAGGATGGACTCTAAGTTCGAGGCCTGTAAATCTTTCGCGAGCACATAGTCGACGCCGAGCTCCTCGGCCTTTTTGAAGAGGCTCACGGTGTTGCTGTGCTGCTGGATGCCGATGGGGAAATAGTGATACGGTGTGCCCTCGGCCTTGCAGACATCCGCCATCTGGCGGAACATCGTGCCGGACGAGTTGCCCATGTCGTACGGGCGCAGATCAAAGTGCGCGTCAAAGTTGACGATGCCGAGCTCCGGCGTCTTGCCCTTGTCCTTTAAGAAGTTATGCTGGCCCTGGAAGTGGCCGAACGTCGTCTCGTGGCCGCCGCCGAGCACGATGGGGAACAGGTTCCGGCGCAGAATTTCCTCCACGGCGCAGCCCAGCTCGCGCTGGCCCTCTTCGAGCGAAATTTCATCGCAGATGATATCGCCCGCGTCGTAGAGCTTGACCTCCTGTGAAAACGTGCACGGAAGGCCCGACATCTGGCCGCGCACAAAGTCCGGCGCGAGCGCCGTGCCCGTGCGGCCCTTGTTGCGCGCGACGCCCTTGTCGCTGCAAAAGCCGATGAAAGCAAAGCCGAGCTTGCCGGTGAACGGCGCGCTGCCGTCGTTCAGGTCGATGGGCTGCACCCACTGGTGCCAGCGAAACGCGTCGTAATCGGTCTCGCTGTCGATGCGCCCTTTCCAGCTGTCCATGGCACTGACATAATGATCCAAAAGCATATCTGATCGCACTCCTTTACTGTCTTTCTGATCGTGGTTTTCTTATTCATCCAGCTTGAGGACAGCGAGGAACGCCTCTGTCGGCACCTGCACGGTGCCGAGCGAGCGCATTTTCTTTTTGCCCTCCTTCTGCTTTTCGAGCAGTTTCTTCTTTCGGCTGATATCGCCGCCGTAGCACTTGGCCAAAACGTCCTTGCGCATGGCCTTGACGGTCTCGCGCGCGATGATGCGCCCGCCGATGGCCGCCTGAATGGGGATCTCAAAGAGCTGGCGGGGAATGTTGTCCTTGAGCTTTTCGCACAGCTTTCTCGCGCGGGCGTAGGCCTTGTCGCGGTGCGCGATGAACGACAGCGCGTCCACCTGATCGCCGTTGAGCAGGATATCGACCTTGACGAGCTCGCTCGGGCGGTAGCCGGAGAGCTCGTAGTCGAGCGAGGCGTAACCCTTGGTGTTGGCCTTGAGCGTGTCGAAAAAGTCGTAGATGATCTCGTTGAGCGGCATTTCGTAATGCATCTCGACAAGGTAGGTGTCGAGGTACTGCATGTCCTTGAACTCGCCGCGGCGGTCCTGACACATCGGCATGATATTGCCGACGTAATCGGGCGGCGTGACGATCGTCACCTTGACGTAGGGCTCCTCGGCACGTTCGATGTGCGCGGGGTCGGGGTAGTTGTGCGGGTTGTCGACGCGCACCATCGTGCCGTCGGTCTTGTAGACCTCGTAGATGACGCTCGGGAGCGTGGTGACGAGGTCTAAGTCAAATTCGCGCTCCAACCGCTCCTGAATGACCTCCATGTGCAGCATGCCGAGAAAGCCGCAGCGGAAGCCGAAGCCCAGCGCGACGGATGATTCCGGCTCAAACGTCAGCGAAGCGTCGTTGAGCTGCAATTTTTCCAGCGCATCGCGAAGATCCGGGTATTTGCTGCCGTCCTCGGTGTAAATGCCGCAGTAGACCATCGAGCGCACCTTGCGGTAGCCCGGCAGCGGTTCGCTCGCGGGATGCTCGACGCCTGTGACCGTGTCGCCGATCTGCGTCTCATGCACGTCCTTGATGCTTGCGGTGAAGTAGCCGACCTGACCGGCCTCTAACTGCTTCGCAGGCTCCAGACCCAGCGGGCGCATCAAGCCGCATTCGAGCACCTTGAACGTTGCGCCCGTGGCCATCATCTTGACCTCCATGCCGGGCTTGATCGTGCCCTGCTTCAAGCGCATGTAGACGATGACGCCACGGTAGGCGTCGTAATAGCTGTCGAAGATCAGCGCCTGAAGCGGCGCGTTCGGGTCGCCCTGCGGGCAGGGAAGGTTCTGCACGATGTCCTCGAGCACCGCGTCGATGTTGATGCCCTGCTTGGCGGAGATTTCGGGCGCATCCTCGGCGGGGATGGCTAAAATGTCCTCGATCTCCTGCTTGACGCGCTTGGGGTCGGCGGCGGGCAGGTCGATCTTGTTGAGCACGGGGCGAATTTCAAGGTCGTGCTCCATCGCGAGATACGTGTTTGCGAGCGTCTGTGCCTCGATGCCCTGCGAGGCGTCGACGACGAGCAGCGCGCCCTCGCACGCCGCGAGCGAGCGCGAGACCTCGTAGTTGAAGTCGACGTGGCCCGGCGTGTCGATCAAATTGAGCGTGTAGACCTGCCCGTCGGCGGCGGTGTAATCGAACGTGACGGCGCGGGCCTTGATCGTGATGCCGCGCTCGCGCTCCAAGTCCATGTTGTCGAGGATCTGGTCCTCCATCTCGCGCGCAGAAACGGCGTTGCACTTTTCAAGAAGCCGATCCGCCAGCGTCGACTTGCCGTGGTCGATGTGCGCGATGATGGAAAAATTTCGGATGTTCTTTTCGTTCATAGCTGTTGCTCCTGTTTGTTGTCGGCAAGGCGACGCCGCGCGCCAAATGGCGCGTCCAGGCGTTTTGCCGCAGGGGAAATTCTTATTTCCTGCCGAGCAGGGAATTCGTCTTTTCTTCGGTGCTGTGGAGTACCTGCGTCACGCTCTGCATGAGGCCGGGGTAGAGGGACGCGAGCGCCTCATCCTCCATAGAGGCGAACGCGCCGTCCTTTTCGGAAAGCTGCGCGAGCGAGGAGACGTAGGCGATGTAGTCCGCGCGCATCTGCGCATCCACCGCGCCGGACTGGTAGGCCGTGGCGTCTAAGCCGAAGTACCCCTCTTTCCCGCCGCTTGCGCGGTGCAGCGCGCGGTAGAGCTGGTAGAACGCGCCGCCAAGGTAGCTTCCTGCCGACGTGATGAGCGTGCGGTCGTTCGTCTTGCCCAGCAGCTCGAAGAGGACGCCCGCGGTGTTGACGAGCATCTTCTTTTGCAGCGTGGCGGCGATGCTGCCGCGCAGCGTGCCCTTTTCATCGCTCGAATCGTAGAGCGATTCGGCGTCGATTATGCCGCCGTCGCGATCGAGCGTGCGCCCGAGCAGATAGTCCGCCGAGACGTGGTAGTAATCGCACGCCTTTTTGACGAACGCGAGCCCCGGCTCGCGGATGCCGTTTTCATAGTGGGACAAAAGCGCCTGCGAAATGCCGAGCTCTTTCGCGGCCTTGCGCTGGGAGATCCCCTTTTCCTGCCGCAGCAGGGCAAGGGTGCGGGAAAAGTCAGCATTCATGGCAATAACCTCGTCAAATAAAATACGGTAGGTTATAGTATAGTCTATTGATAACCGCTTGTAAATTAAAAATTTGCGCTGATTTGCCGTTTTGCGCAAAAAAATCGGGCGCGGCAATTTCGCCGCGCCCCAAAAACGGAGGAGAAAAAACAATGGATTAAATGAGTACGCTGAGTAACCATGCCAGCGCGATTCCGCCCGCGCCGATGCAGCCCCACAGCGCGGGCGAGCCGCGCCTAAAAAAGCTGCGCTTGCTGCATGTCGCCGTGCGGCCGCAGGTGCGCGCCACGCGGCAGGCTTCGTCTACCAATCGCTGCGCCGTGACGCCGTTTCGGTTCATGGCGTCGTTGCGCACGATGAAAATGGCCTGTTCAAAAAGCTCCGTATCCGGCGAGTCGACCACGATCACTCTCCGCGATGTTCCCTTGACCATATTGAAAGCAGCACCTCCCGATGGAAAAACATTCTGCCTCCAGTATGCCCGCCGCGGCGGGCGCTATACGGGAAGAGCGAAAATTTTTGCTGCGTTCAGACTGCTTGCGCGCCGCCCGAATCCTCGGGAATGTAGAGCGCCAGAACACCCGCGTCGTCCGTGCCGCCGCGCTTTTCCATACTGTCGGCCAAGATCGCCGCGACGAGCTGCTGGGGATCATGCCCCTCCCAGCCTGCAAGCAGGTTTTGCAGCCATTCGTCGTCAAGCGAGTCGGCCACGCCGTCGGAGAGCATTACGAAAAAGCACCCCGGCGAGAGCTTGATATGCGTCGCCTCCGGCGGGGGCGAGCCCTCCTGCAAGCCCGCGGGCAGGCACGAGCAGGTCACGCGGCGCACCGTGCCTCCGCGCTTTAGATAGCTCGGCGCCGCGCCGTATTTGTAGAGCTCGCCCTCGAGCGTCTGGAGCGAAAGCGTCAGCAGGTCGACTGTCGTAAAGCTGTCGGTCGACTCGGCGCGAAGAGACAATGCGCTGTTGAGCGTCTTGAGCGCGGGCGGCGCGTCGATGCCCGCGCGCAGAAAGCGCTCCAGCAGCCGCGCGGCCATCGACGATTCGCGCTGCGCGGCCTCGCCGCAGCCCATGCCGTCGGAAAGCAGCAGGCAGAGCGTGCCGTCCTCGGTCTCAAAGTGGGCGGCGCTGTCGCCGCTCACGCGTTCCCCGTGCTTGGGGCGCAGCGAAAGACCGATCTCATAAGAATGCACCGGCTGCGTCGATACGGGGCGCAGCGCGCCGTCCGCCGCGCTCTGCATGAGCTCGGAGAGCTGGGCGTACTGCGACGCGGCCTTCGCGCGGTCGTCCTCCAGCAGCCGCCGGTACTGCCGCCGCAGAAGATAGGCGCGCAGCTCGCCGTTCACGGCGGAGAGAAATGATGAAAAATGGATGCACCGCTCGGAAAAGTACGAGGGGAAATCCTCGCCCCTGCCCTGCCCGCGGCGCAGCAGCGCCGCCGTCGCGTCATTGAGCGCGGTATAGGTGCGCTGATACTCCTTTTCCCAGCAGTAGCTGCACAGCGCACAGCCGCGGCAGACCTTTTCCGCCGCGCGGTCGAAGATGGCGGCGGGATTTTCCTCCGTCAGCGTGCGCGGACGGGCGATGCTGTCGTAAAGCTCGCGCAGCGCCGCGGCAGAGGCCGCGATCTTTCTGCGCACGGCGGCGTCCTCCTGCGCGGCCTCGTCGCTGCAAAGGCGCTTGCCGCGCAGGAACCGCGACGGGATCAGCAGGAATAACAGCGTCGCCGCCAGTCCCTCGTAGAGCAGCACAAGCCCCGCGTGCGCGTTCATCGGCAGGGCAAAGCACAGAATGCTCAGCGCAAACCACAGCGCCGAGGCCACGCGGTTGCCCCGCGCTGTGACGTTCACCAGCACCGCGGAAAACGCATATGACGCCGCGTGGACAAAGCTGCCGCCCCCCGCGCCGAGGTCCATCCCCAGCCCGATGCACAGCGCCGCCGGAATGGCGAACGCGCTGCCGCGCTCAAAGGCGAACAGCAGCACCGCCAGCATCGAGAGGATGCGACCCGGCGCAAAGCCGTCCGCCGTTTCGAACGAGGACGCGGCCATCAGCACGCCGAGCAGGATGAAAAGCGGCGCGTAGGGGTGGTCCTCCTTCTCCCTGTCGCCCGTCGCCAAGAGCGCGCGCCCGCTCATCGCGCCGAGCGCGCACAGCAGCAGCGCCATCAGGCAGTTTGCCGCCTCGCCCACGCCGTCGCGTAAGACGTAGACAAACTCGACGGAGAACATCATCCCCGCGCACAGCAGCGGCAGAAACGCCCGCTTTTTGTAGAGTTTCAGATCGAAAAACGCGTTGTTCGCCGTGAAGATCAGAACGCCCGCGGCGAAGGTCCGCAGCGCGTGCGAAAACGGCAGAAACAGCACAGCGCCCGCCGACGCGCCGATGAGCGCGCTCGCTCCCCGCAATCCTGCGCCCGATGCGCCGATCATGCCGAGCGCGAGCGGCGCGTAGCCGCCGAACACCTGCGCAAGCGCAAGCGCGAACGAGAGCGCAAAGCGCAGCACGCAGTCGATGACCTTTCCGGACCATTCCTTGCTTTTGAGCAGCTCGATCACCTTCACAGCCTGTCCCCTCCCTGTGCGTCGATTTATTGTGTCGGGGATTATTGTAAACGAGCGGAAAGAAAAAGCCTGTCGGGAAATACACGCGCAAAAAAAAGAACCGGCAGTTTTGAAAACTGCCGGTTCTCTCGTTCACGTTGATGCTTATTTGACGATCATTTCTGCCTCGCGGGCGTTTTGCGCGATCATGTCGTGCAGCTCCTGCGTGGAGGAGAACTTCTTCTCCTCGCGCAGGTAGTCGAAAAAGTCGAGCTGTAATTTCTGCCCGTACAGGTCGCCATCGAAGCCGACAAGATATGTCTCGATCGTCACGGTGTTCTTGTCGCTCACCGTCGGCCGCACACCGACGTTCGTTACGCCCACACATGTCTCACCATTCGGCAGATGCGCGCGCGTGGCGTACACGCCGCGCTTCAAGGCGATGATGTGCTCTTCGGGGATGAGGTTTGCCGTCGGGAAAAGGGATTTTTTCCCGATGCCCTCGCCGTGGCGCACCGTGCCCTCCACGGAAAAATAATGGCCGAGAAATTCCGCGGCGCGCCTGACCTCGCCCGCTTCCAGAAGCGAGCGGATATAAGTTGAAGAGACGGTCACACCGTCTTTTTCGACGCGCGGGATGATGTCGCAGCCGAGGCCGTGGGCGGCGCAGTAACTTCTGAGCTTTTCCACATCGCCCTCATTTTTGTGGCCGAAGCGGAAGTCATGTCCCGCGACAAGGTGCACCGCGTGATACTTCCTGACGAGAAGTTCAGAGATAAAGTCCTCCCACGGCATGGTCATCATGTTCCGGTCGAACGGCTCGACAAAGACCTCCTGCACGCCGTATTGTGTGCGGATGATGTTTGCGCGCTCAGACGGCGTCGTCAGCAGCGGCACGGGCTTTCCCGTGACGAATTCACGCGGCGAGCGGTCGAACGTGAACGCCGCGGAGCGGCAGCCGCGCTCCTGTGCGCGGCGCACCGCCATTTTGAGCAGTTCGCCGTGCCCGATATGCACCCCGTCGAAAAAGCCCAGGGCGATGACTGTGGATTCATTCATAGTTTCGGTTTCCTTTTTGCGTCAGCGTCACACGCTGAAAAAATTTCGTTTCGAGGTGAGCGTGCCGTCCTTCGCCTCCGACAGGGCAAGGAACGCCCCGTCGCGCCCGTAGACGCGGTACAGCCCATTGGGGAGCTTTGCGCGCAGGGAATTGCCGCAGAGGCACTTGCGCTCCTGTTCAGTGCTCGGGATGGTGTAGGCCGGATACTGCCGGAACAGGCTGTCCGTGGGGTGGAGCAGGGCCTCGCCCTCGCGCTGCACGTCCTCGAGCGTCACGGCCTCGTCGATGCGGAAGTTCGACGCTTCCGTGCGGCGCAGCGCTGCCATGCAGCCGCCGCAGCCGAGCGCCTGACCGAGATCGTGGCACAGCGTGCGGATGTACGTTCCTTTTGAGCAAACGATGCGCAGGGCATACTGCCCGTTTCCCAAATTCTGCGTCAGCGTAAGGTCGAAGATCGTGATCATGCGCGGCTTGCGCGCGACCTCACGACCCTGACGGGCGAGGTCGTAGAGTTTCTGGCCGTTTACCTTGATGGCCGAGTACATCGGCGGGATCTGCTCGATCTCGCCGAGAAAGCGCGGCAGCGCCGCGCGCACCTCGTCCTCCGTGACGGTCACGGCGCGCTCTTCGAGCGTTTCGCCGGTCGTATCCTGCGTGTCGGTCACAAGGCCGAGCTGTAAAACGGCCTCGTAGACCTTTTGCCCGCCCTCGGCAAAGGAGACGGCCTTGGTCGCCTGCCCGACGAACACGGGCAGAACACCCGTCGCCATGGGGTCGAGCGTCCCCGCGTGGCCGACGCGCTTTTCATGCAAAATGCCGCGCAGCTTGGCGCACACATCCATACTCGTCCAGCCCTGTGGCTTATCAATAATTACAATGCCGTTGGGCATAAATGGCCTCCTTTGCGCCAAGCCTTCGGCGCTTTTGCGCCGTACAAGCGTTTTGCCGGCAGGCAAAACGCAGTTCTCTTTCTACTCTCCGCGCACCAAGATATGCGCGTTCATGCGAAAGCCGTATTTCTCGTAGAGGTGGACGGCGTCGTTGCCGTCGACCACCTTGACTTCGATCTTCCGGACGCCGCTGCCCGAAAATACCGCCATCGCCCAGTCCATCAGGGCCTTGCCGTATTTCCTGCCGCAGCACTGCGGCAGAACGACGAGGTAGTCGAGCTTGCCCGTGCCGTCTCCGTGCAGGTCGACCTTGCAGAAGCCGACGATCCCGCTGTCCTCTTCGATGACTGCGATGCGCGAGACGTTTTCTTCCAGCGCCTGCGCAAAAAGCGACAACGTTTTATCATAGGGCCGGCTCGGATAGCTGCCCTTGAAATTCACGGACACGCGGTTGTGGTGCTCGGACAAGGCCTGCACGCACGCGCGCAGGCGCGGCGCTTCGTCCGCCGTGATTTGTCGCAGCGGCGGCAGCCGCTTTTCAAGCAGCACGAGCTGCACACCGGCGATACCGTTAAACGTGCACGGCACGACGCCGATCTCGGCGTAGCCGAGCTTTTGATAGAAGCGGCGGGCGCGCGCATTGCGCGCGTTCGTGTCGATGCGAAGGTACCGGCAGCCGTGCGCGAGGGCATAGCCCTCGTAAAATGCCGCAAACTCGCGGCCAAGGCCGCGCGATTTGGCCTCGGGGTCGATGACGAGCGTGTGCAGCACCATGACCTCGCTGTCCGGCGCGTCATGGCGCCAGTTCGCCCCCGCGTAGGAATCGACCTGCGTTTGGTTGAGAATGGCCGTGCCGACGATCTCACCATCCTGCTCCTGCACGAAGAGGTCGCCGCGCGTGAGCGCGGCCTCCGCCGTCTCGCGCTCGGGATACACGCCGCGCTGCCAGCCGATCGCGGCCTCGCCGCGCTCCTCTGCCGTGTGGATCTGGTCGTAAATGCGGCACACCGCGTCCAAATCGGCGCGCGCTGCCTTGCGGATCGTGCTCATGCCTCTTCCGCCACCGCTTCGGCGATGGCGTTCAGGATCATGGCGCGCGCGGTCTCATAGTCCGCGTGCTCAATGAGGCAGCCGGACGCCGCGCGGTGTCCGCCGCCGCCGAGGAACGAGCAGGCGCGCGTCGCGTTGACACGCGCGCCTGTGCGCACGCTGACCTTCCACGCGCCGTCCTTCGTTTCCTTCATCGTCACAGCGCAGTCCGTGCCCTCGACCAAGCCGCCGAGGGACGCAAGGTCTTCCATATCGGCCTCGGAAAGCGCCATGCTCTTTTGTAAGGACTGCGGCACGGCGACGATGACGACGCGGTCCTCGTCGTAGAATTCCATCGTGCGCAGCAGCTCTCCCTCAAGCGCCAGGCGCTTTTTGCTCTTTGTGCGGAAGTGCAGCTTGTTGGCGGCTTTATAGTCGATGCCCGTCTCCATCAGCGCCGCGGCCACGCGGTGCGTGTTCGCCGTGACGTTGGAGTAGACAAAGCAGCCCGTGTCGGTCGACACGGCGACATAGAGCGGCAGCGCGACTTCGGGTGTGAGCTGTCCTAATTCCTGCGCGAGCTCGCAGAGGATCTCGCCGCAGGCGGCGCACTCGGGATGCACACAGCTCTCTTTGCCGAAGCCCTCGTAGCTCGGGTGATGGTCGATGGCGAGGTCAACGCGCGTTTTGAACATCTCGGCATTGTCGGGGAACAGGCTCAGCGCGGCGAGGTCGACGGAGACGACCGTCTTATAGTCAAAATCGTCCGCGACCCAATACTGCTCGACGTAGGACTCGAAGTGCTCGGTCGTCTCGCGGTTATAGAGGATGCCCGCGGTCTTGCCCATCTGGCGCAGCATGGCGCACAGCGCCGCAGCGCAGCCGAGCGTGTCGCCGTCCGGACGGCGATGGGTGAGAATGAGGTACTTGTCGTGCGCGCGGAGGTATGCCGCGACTTCGGAAACGGTCATTCCTGCTCATCCTCCGTGTTCAGTGTTTCGTTTTCGGGGTTCGCGGGCTTTACCACGCGCGGGTCGCGCAGCATCTCTAAGATGTGCGCGCCGTATTCGATGGAGTCGTCCGCGATGAACTGCAGCTCCGGCGTGTAGCGCAGCGACATGTTCGCGCCCAGCTCGCGCCGGAGATAGCCCGCCGCGCTCTTGAGACCGCGAATGACGTCCTTTTCGAGCGACTTTTCGAGAACGCTCACGTAAATGCGCGAATAGCGCAGGTCGCTCGTCGTGTCCACATGGGTAATGGTCACCATGCCGCTCTGGACGCGCGGGTCCTTGAGCGTGCGGAAGAGCGAGCTGAGCTCGCGCTGGATCTCTTCATTGATGCGTCCAATGCGATTGCTTGCCATTTTTATTCCTCCTTAGGTGTTACATAGGTTTTACACTGAGTTAAGTA